>ERZ827450.27-NODE-27-length-156796-cov-28.847532_pt1 | contig 156796 bp, 111 predicted proteins | sample MGYA00519773_ERZ827450 | MGnify/ENA primary metagenome ERZ827450 (study PRJEB31778, sample SAMEA3449306) | human gut metagenome | biome: human gut; feature: human-associated habitat; material: faeces | place: United Kingdom | collected 2010/2012 ...
AGTCGCGCACGTTCTCACCCTTACCATATACTGGCAATGGCTTGCGATGACGGATATTGTTGATAAACAGAGGAATCAACTTCTCTGGGAACTGGTATGGACCGTAGTTGTTAGAGCAGTTGGTCACGATGGTAGGCATACCGTATGTATCGTGGAAAGCACGGACGAAGTGGTCTGAGCTTGCCTTGGATGCAGAGTATGGAGAGTGAGGATTGTACTTGGTAGTCTCTACGAAGAACTCCTCTCCATAAGCCTCGTGGTTCTTATCGCTGGATGCCTTGGTAGTGAAAGGAGCAGGAATGCCCTCAGGGTGAGTCATCTGCAATGCACCGTAAACCTCATCGGTAGAGATGTGGTAGAAACGCTTGTCCTCGTAACCCTCAGGAAGACTCTCCCAGTAGATCTTTGCCGCCTGGAGCAGAGACAAGGTTCCCATCACGTTGGTCTGAGCGAAAGTGAATGGATCCTTGATACTTCTATCTACATGGCTCTCGGCAGCGAGATGGATGATGCCATCCACCTTGTAGTCCTGCATCAGTTTCAACATCAGGTCGAAATCACAGATATCACCCTTAACGAAAGTATAGTTAGGCTTGTCCTCAATGTCCTTGAGGTTAGCCAGGTTGCCTGCGTATGTCAACTTGTCGAGGTTGATGATGTGATACTCAGGGTATTTGTTCACGAAAAGTCTTACTACGTGTGAGCCGATGAAACCAGCACCGCCCGTGATAATGATATTCTTCATTTCAATTAATAATTTATAATTAATAATTATTTTGCTGCCGCCAATTCAGCGATGCACTTCTTCAAACTGTCAGTCCAGTATGGCACCTTAAATCCGAAAGTCTGCTTCAGCTTACTCTTGTCAAGTACAGAGAAGTGAGGACGCTTCACTGGGCTTGGGAACTCCTCGCTGTAGCAAGGCTGTATATCGCAAGTATTTCCGCTCAGTTCGCAGATAATCTTAGCGAAATCAAACCAAGAGCAGACACCCTCATTAGAGAAGTGGTAGATGCCCGTCTTATCCAACTGGTCAGTTTCGATGATATGTGAGATGACAGCAGCCAGGTCACCAGCATAAGTTGGAGTACCCACCTGGTCGAAGACCACCTTCAGGGTGTCGTGGCTTGCCGTGAGACTCTGCATAGTCTTCACGAAGTTCTTACCCCACTGCGAGTAGAGCCATGCTGTACGGATGATGATATGCTTGCATCCTGTAGCTTCAATACTCTTTTCGCCTGCAAGTTTCGTTTTACCATATACCCCCAAAGGATTCGTTTCCCAATCTTCACGGCAAGGTATATTCTTATCGCCCTGAAAAACATAGTCGGTAGATACATGAATCAAAGCACCATCTACCTCCTTCATAGCCTGTGCCAAATTTCCCGCAGCAGTATTGTTGAGCAGATTAACCAGATCGTAATCTGTTTCAGCCTTATCTACGTTGGTATAAGCAGCGCAGTTAACAATTACCTGAATATCATTCTCCCTCACCTTTTCTCGGATAGCGTCAAGATTGGTGATATCCAGTTTTTCATAGCCTTCAGCCACATCGGTGAAGACAAACTTGTGATTGCTTTTTTGGGCACAGATTTGCATTTCATGTCCCAATTGACCATTAGCGCCTGTTACTAATATATTCATTGTTTTAATATTTTATTCAATATAATATTTTAAAGTCTACTTACCATTTCCCTCTACACATGAAGAAAACTGATTTTTTCTCTCGAAATCTATTTCCTACTACCTATATATATAAATCCATTCATCTATATATAAATATGTGGCAAAGGTAAAAAAAAAAATTGAGTTGACCAAAAAAAAGAAAAGAAAAGAGAAGAAACTAACATATATTAAACAAAGACCGCCACACTTTTTCACAAAAGCATGGCGGTTTTCCCTAAAACATAATAGATAAGCTTTGCCTTAAGGGCAAACTTGAATCATCAAGTAGCCTAGTCTATTACCAATCCTTTTTTCCCTAATATAAACTAAACCTGTTTTCCTATTTAAATCAACATACTAAATCAACAAAAGGAATTTTCTTTATCATTAAATACTTTTAGAAGACTTGAAGTGGTAATTAAACCATAAAAACTACTGTTTTCTGATTTCGGTTGCAAAATTATATCATTTTTTTCAAAGTTGTATACCTAAGTAGTATTTGGGTAAAAAATTAGCCTACTAAAGAAATAGATAACTCCCTAAAAATCAGAGTTTTTAATATATTAACTATTTTTATCTAAAGTAAATGGTATTATATGAAAGGAAATTTGTATCTTTGCACCACAAAACGGACAAAAGGACGAAAATAACATTTAAAAGACGATTTTGTTATAATTATAAAGAAGCATTAAAGATGAAACTACTTATATATTTACTTCTTTTGCTTACTATGCCATTGGCTGCTCAAGGCAAAACGGACGAGAAGACTTTATTGGATTGTATTGACAAGATGATTGAAAACGACCAATATTATCAGGGAATCAAGGAAAAGGAATTGAAACATCTGAAGCGGCAAGCTTATGAAGCTGAAGACGACCAAACCCGACTACTGTTTCTTGACAGCATATATCATGCCTATAGTACTTACCGCTACGACTCAGCATACGCATATATGAAACAGGGGCTTGAATTGGCAGAAAAATGTCATAACACCTATTATATATTACGTAACCAGATAAACCGGGCGTCCATACTCTCGGTGAGGGGATTTTATGGCAAAGCAGAAAGCTTACTCCAATCGCTCAATCCTGATGAGATGCCATACCAGCTGAAGCAATACTATTACTTCACATACGCCTGGCTCTACAACTATTGGGAATCATACGCCAAGAACTCAGATTATGCCGAAGAATTCCGTGCCCAGAAGAAACATTATATGACCCTTCTGATACAGAGTTTCAACGAAAACAATAAGCATAACGTCTTCTATCAGTATCTCATGGGCGAATACGCCTATCTCCACAACCCTACCAGCAAGGAATCGCTCAACTATTATCTGAAGGCACTGAAGATGTCGCCAGCCAAATCCCGCATACATGCCATGTCGGCTTATGGTATAGCCAGATATTACAAACATATAGGCAAATTCGACCATTACGAGAAATATCTTGTAGAGGCATCCGTGAGCGATGGATTGTGCCAGCTCAAAGAAACGATTGCGCTTCAAAAGCTAGCCTACTACATCTTTAAAAAGGATGCGAGTAACAGTAAGAGAGCTGCCAAATATATCCAGCACACGATGGAAGATGCACAGTTCTTCAACAACCAACTGCGCATGATGGAGATTTCCAACATCCTTCCAGTCATCGCTTCAGCCAACCAGCAGGCTGCCGAGCGCTCTCGTACCCGCTTTCTTTGGGGGTTCATTGGTGTAAGCATGGCGCTGGTCATCATTCTCATCCTCTCATTCGTCAATAACCGACAGAAGAACAGACTGAAGAAAAACAAGGCTGAGATTGAAGAACAGAAAGAGAAGCAGAAAGAAATGAATGCACAGCTCACCGAACTGAACCAGCAGCTGATAGAGACCAATATCAAGCGAGAGACCTACATGCGCCTCTTTATGGACATCAGTGCGGCTTATATCAGCAAGTTATCAGATTACCGCAAACTGGTAAGCCGTAAGATCAAGGCAAACCAGACCGCCGATTTGCTGAAGAATCTCCACACCCATAAATTGGAAGAAGAGGAATCACAGATGTTCTACAACCGGTTCGATAAGGCATTCATGGAGTTGTATCCGGGTTTCGTTACAGAATTGAACAAGCTTCTGCTGCCAGAATGTCAACTGGAAGTTCCTACTACGCACGACCTGACCACTGAGATTCGCATCTTTGCCCTGATGCGACTGGGTGTAACCGACAGCCAGGAGATTGCCACCCTGCTGCATTACTCCACCCAGACCATCTACAACTACAAGTCTGGAATGCGAGCAAAGGCGATTAATCGAGATACATTCGAATCAGATATCAATCAGCTTTGCCACATCATTAATAGTTAATAATTAATAGTTTATAGCATAAACCGCTTTGACAATCTTACTCAACGGCGCAGCCTCTATAAACTATTAACTGTAAACTATTAACTAGCTTCTGTGTATCACGGTTCCGTTAGCCTGATGCGTAGCAAGAACCAGAACCTCAGCTATTTGCACGTGTTCTGGAGCACTTGCAGCATAGAAGGCAACATCTGCCACGTCATCCCCGTTCAGAGGCTCTATGCCGCGGTAAACGTTGTCTGCGCGGTTCTGGTCACCATGGAAACGGATGTTAGAGAAGTTTGTTTCAACCAAACCCGGTTTCACATTAGTAACACGCACTTTCGTATGTGCCACATCAATACGCAAGCCGTCTGTAATAGCCTTTACAGCCGCTTTGGTAGCACAATATACATTACCTCCCGCATAAGCAGCATCACCCGCCACACTACCTATATTGATTACATGACCATGATTACGCTCCACCATACCAGGTACTATCAGGCGAGTCATGGTTAAGAGACCCTTGATATTGGTATCAATCATCTGGTCCCAATCTTCAAAATCGCCCTCATATTCAGGTTCCAGTCCACGTGCGAGTCCTGCATTATTGATAAGCACATCCACATTGCGCCACTCCTCAGGGATGTAATCCACCGCTTTCTTGGCAGCTTCACGGTTACGCACATCGAAAGCCAAGGCAAGCACCTCAACGCCCTCAGCCTCGAGTTCTTTCTTCAGGATTTCCAACTTTCCCGTGTTTCTACCTGTAAGAATCAGGTTATAGCCGCCACGGGCAAAACGACGTGCACAACCTTCGCCAATACCGCTTGTTGCGCCTGTAATAAGAGCAATTTTATTCATATTCTTTGATACTTTGAATTATACTTAGAACTTTTGATACTTTGAACTTTTATGATTAGCGAAGCAATTGAATTCTTCACTCTTCACTTAAAGAATAAGGACTCTGACCTCAGCATTCGCCATTTTCTCTATCTGGTTCATCGGACGTTTATAATAAACACTCTGGATAGCCTTGTTGATGATGCCATGCCCCACAGCAAGAACGGTCTGATCAGGATAAGTAATCTTGAGCCAGGTAAGGAAATTCTGGGCTCTTGATTTCATCTTTTCCAGCGTCTCTATGTTGTCCGGCCAATCCTTTGGGTCCTTCGGCAGGTCAGGGATGAATTTACCCGTAAAATCGCCCCAATCGCGCTCTCTGAGCAAGGGAGTGGTGACAACGGGATGCGAGCCGGCAATAATTTCACAGGTCTGTATACTGCGATAGAGATCGCTCGATACGAAAACATCGATAGGTGTACCGGCCATTTTCCTGGCCACTTCCTCAGCTTGCTCAATACCTTTCATATTGAGTTTTCCCGGTGTTTGTCCCTGCATAATTTGCGCCTTGTTATCCACCGTTTCACCATGGCGCACCAAATATAATTTTGTCATTGTCTTTACTTTTTCCGTCTATATCAAAAATGAGTTTTTACTTTTCCTAAGTCTATACTCCAGACATAGTTTTTACTTTCACTAAGTCTCTTTCCAAGACATCATGATTCTGATTTTGCTTACAAAATTACGGCTTTCTATCGAGACCAACAAATAATTTGCGTTAAATATAGCAATAATTAGCGTTAAATATAGCAATAATTTAAGTTTATATAAAAAACTTCTTGCTAGTTTCGGATTTCTTTCGTAACTTTGCCCCGAAATAACAAAATCAGTTTTAGTATGAAGGTAATACACAGTTCAATATTCCGCGCAGTATGCGCCATCATCGTAGGAGTCCTGCTCATCCAATATCGTGAGCAGACCGTCACCTGGATAACCATCGCCATCGGTGTTTTGTTTTTCCTTTCAGGTGTCATCTCCCTTGCCAGTTATTGGGCAGCCAAGCGCAATGCAGAGAAGATGCAGGGCCAGATTCTGTCTGATTCCAATGGTAAGCCTATCATGGGCATGATACCTAAATTCCCGCTTGTGAGTGTAGGCAGTCTTATCCTGGGATTGCTGCTTGCCCTGATGCCTCAGGTGTTTATCGCCTGGCTGATGTTCATCCTGGCATTCATCCTGATTCTGGGTGCTCTGACCCAGTTTGCCAACCTGGCTTCAGCAGCTAAGATGGGACGCGTAGGCATTCTCTTCTGGCTCTTCCCTTCAGCCCTTCTTCTGCTGGGTCTGCTCGCCATCATTAAGCCTTCAGCCATCGCCTCTGCTCCTCTTTTCATCATCGGTTGGGGTATGCTCATCTATGGAGTAGTAGAGCTTCTCAACGCCTTTAAAGTCTCCAACAACAAGAGAATCTGGCTGAAGAACCAGCAGCAGAAACAGAATTCAAAGGAGATTTATGTGGATGTAGAGGAAGTGAAGAACGAAGAGTAAAGCACGAAGAAGTCTACAGTATTTACTATCGAAGAAGTTCTGAGTAAAACAACGAAATCATTATATCATCATATATGAATAAAATTAAGTCTCTCTTTGCCTGGTTATGGCAAAAGTTTCGCGCATTCTGTACCTGGTACAAAGGATTGTATCAGGGCAGAGCGTGGTATACCAAGACCCTCGTTGCCTTGGCAAGTTGTATAGTCGCCTTCATCTTGTATCTGGGCGCAGTAGATATCAACTTCTTATGGCTCTTCGGCAAGTCACCTGGCTATTTCTCAGGCATCCTGGACCCACAGACCTCAGAGGCCTCTGAAATCTATTCGGCTGATGGAAAGCTCATCGGCAAGTATTTCAACGAAAATCGTACTCCGGTAGAATATGATGAGGTAACACCTGATTTCTTCAAGGCACTGGTAGATACCGAGGATGAACGATTCTACAAGCACATCGGTATCGATCCTATCGGTGTGTTTGCTGCTGCCAAGGATGCACTCCTCCATCATAACGGGCGCGGTGCTTCTACCATCACACAGCAGCTGGCGAAGAACATGTTCCGTGTACGTTCGCAATATTCTACCGGTTTGCTGGGCAAGATTCCTGTACTCCGCCTGCTCATCATCAAGAGCAAGGAGTGGATCATCGCGGTTAAACTCGAAACGGTGTTCAGCAAGAAGGAAATCATCACCATGTATGCCAATACAGTAGATTTCGGTAGCAATTCCTATGGTATCAAAACCGCTGCGAAGACCTACTTCAACACCACCCCTAAGGAGTTGACCACCGGTCAGGCTGCCGTGCTCGTGGGCATGCTCAAAGCTACCACCTACTACAACCCACGCACCAACCCGGAGAACAGTCTTGCACGCCGCAACACTGTATTATATAATATGGTGACACATGGCGATCTCTCAAAAGACAGATACAATGAACTGAAAGATGAGCCTATCAAGCTCGATTTCAAGGTAGAAGAAAACTACGACGGACAGGCTAAATACTTCCGTGAGGCAGTAGCCAACTACCTGAAAGACTGGTGTAAAGACGAAGGTTACGACCTCTATACCAGCGGTTTGAAGATTTATACCACCATCGATACCCGCATGCAGAAGTATGCAGAAGATGCAGCTCGCAAGCAGATGAAACAGGTACAGCAGAACTTCAACAACCACTGGAGCATCCGCCGTACCCAGGCAGGCAAAGGCAACTGGATGGGTCAGGATCCTTGGCAGGATGAGAACCACAACGTGATACCAAACTTCATCCAGGGCATTGCCGAGCGCCAGCCATTCTACAAGGCATTGATAGCCCGCTTCCCTAACAATCCCGACTCAGTAAACTATTACTATAAGGAGTGGGTTCACCCGGTTAAGGTATTCGATTATGACAAGGGCAGCATCACGATGAATATGACATCAGAAGACTCCATCAAGTATATGACCACCTTCATGCACTGCGCCTTTGTAGCCATGGAGCCACAGACCGGAGCAGTAAAGGCATGGGTGGGCGATATCGACTTCGACCACTGGAAGTATGACAAGGTAACAGCCGAGCGCCAGCCTGGTTCTACCTTCAAGCTCTTTGTTTATACCGAGGCGATGAATCAGGGTTTAACCCCTTGTGACAAGCGTCGCGACGAATATATCTCTATGGAGGTATACGATAAGAAGAAGCACGAGATGACCACCTGGCGCCCATCCAATGCCAATGGTTCGTTCTCGGGCGACAGTATCCCATTGAAGAGTGCCTTTGCCAAGAGTATCAACTCTGTGGCTGTAAGATTAGGACAGGAGATGGGCATCAAGCGCATCATCGAGACAGCCAAGAAGATGGGTATCAACAGTCCGCTGGATGACACCCCTTCTCTCGCTCTCGGTTCCAGCGATGTCAACCTCCTGGAGATGACATGCGCCTACAGCACCATTGCCAACAATGGCAAGCACCACGACCCGGTATTGGTTACCAAGATTGTAGACCACGATGGTAAGGTGGTTTACAAGGGCCCTACCGATTCCGAGCAGGTAATACCTTACAAGAGTGCCTTCCTCATGCAGCAGCTCTTACAGGGCGGTATGAAGGAGCCGGGAGGTACATCCCAGAGTCTCTGGGGCTATGTAGGCAACTACCGTGATACAGAGTTCGGTGGCAAGACAGGTACCACCAACAATCACTCCGATGCCTGGTTCATGTGTGTGAGCCCTAAGCTCGTAGTTGGTGCCTGGGTAGGAGGCGAATACCGCTGTCTCCACTTCCGCACCGGAGCCTTGGGTCAGGGATCCAGAACCGCTCTTCCTGTGTGCGGTTACTTCCTTCAGAGTGTCTTTGGCGACCCAGCCTTCCAGCAGTATCACGGCAAGTTTGACAAGCCACATGACAGCGATATCACCCGCGATATGTACATCTGTGCAAGTTATGCACCAAAGCCAAAGGTAGATACCACCAAGGTAGACAGTACCGTCTTCCAGGAAGAGATCGTTCTCGATGACGAAGGCAACCCTATCATCCGCGAGGTTCCTGCCAAGAAGGCGGAAGACGAATCTGCCACCGGTACTGCCACTACAGAAGAAAAGAAAGAGAAGAAGAAGGCTAAGCCAACCGAGCAGCCTATCAACTTCGATGATCTTTAAATTTAGTTTATAGTTTATAGTTTATAGCGGCTACGCCGTTTAGCAAGAAGGCGATTTAATGTGGCTTATGCTATAAACTATAAATTATAAACTATAAATTAAATACAATGATTGATCTCGACAACCCGGAGTTGCAGAATGCACTCCAAATCATACAGTTTACCCGTCGTTCGCTTTTCCTTACCGGAAAGGCGGGGACGGGTAAATCTACTTTTTTACGTTATATAGCCGCTAATACCAAGAAGAAACATATCATTCTTGCCCCAACAGGCATTGCGGCCATCAACGCCGGAGGAAGCACGCTCCACAGCTTTTTCAAGCTTCCTTTCCACCCGCTGCTACCCAACGACAGCATGTATTCCGTCCGCAACATCCGCAACACCCTGAAATATAATTCAGAGAAGATAAAGATTATCCGCGAGGTAGAGCTCATCATCATCGATGAGATCAGTATGGTTCGTGCCGATATCATCGATTTCCTGGACAAGATATTGCGGGTATATTGCCGCAACATGCGAGAGCCTTTCGGGGGCAAGCAGCTGCTTCTGGTGGGCGATATCTTCCAGCTGGAGCCTGTGGTAAGAGAGGACGACCGCCGTCTGCTCAGCCCCTTCTACCGCAGCAGTTTCTTCTTCAATGCCAAGGTGTTCGAATACTTCAAGCTCGTGAGCATTGAACTCAAGAAGGTATACCGTCAGAGCGATCCCGTTTTCATCAGCATCCTCGACCATATCCGCACGTCTCAGGTGCCCATGCAGGATCTCCAGCGCCTCAACCAGCGCGTGGGAGCCCAGCTCGATGAGAGCGATTCCAAACTTGCCATCACCCTCTCTACACGCCGCGATACGGTAGATTACATCAACGACAGCCAACTCCAGCGTCTTCCGGGAGAGCCTTGCCTCTTCCGTGGCCACATACAGGGCGAGTTTCCGGAGAGCAGTCTCCCTACCCCTATCGAGCTTTACCTCAAGACGGGGGCTCAGGTTATCTTCATCAAGAATGATATCGAGCATCAGTGGGTGAATGGCACGCTGGGCACCATCATCGGTTTTGATGAGGATGAGGATGCCAAGATTTATGTGCGCACCGAGGAAGGCAAGGATGTGATGGTGGAGCCTGCGGCATGGAGCAACATGAGATACCATTTCAATGAGGTTGAGAAAAAGATTGAGGAGGAAGAGATTGGCAGATACGAGCAGTACCCCATCCGTCTGGCTTGGGCGATAACGGTTCATAAGAGCCAGGGCCTCACCTTCAACCAGGTGAAGATTGATTTCACGGGTGGTGTCTTTGCAGGCGGACAGACGTATGTTGCCTTGTCCCGCTGCACCAGTCTCGAGGGCATCAGTCTTCAGGAGCCGTTGCGTCAGAGTGATGTTTTCGTGCGCAATGATGTCAAGCAGTTTGCCCGTCATTATAACGACCAGAGCACCATCAACACAGCGCTTACCCAGAGTAAGGCCGACAAGCAGTATCATGATGCCGTCAAGGCCTTTGACAGGGGCGATATGCAGTCGGCTCTCGACAACTTCTTCCTTGCCATCCACAGCCGCTATGATATCGAGCAGCCGCTTGCCAAGCGTTTCATCCGCAGAAAGCTGAACAGGGTGAACGAGCTTCAGGCAGAGAACGAGCGGTTGCGCGAAGAAATAAGAAAGAAGGATGAAGAGAAGGAGAAGCAGCAGAAGTTCCTCAAGCGCCTTGCCACGGAGTATGTGATTATGGGGAAGGAGTGCGAAAAAGAGGGAATGAAAGAGGCTGCCATCATGAATTACCGCAAGGCCCTTACCCTTTATCCTGAGCACCCGGAGGCGAAAAAAAGGCTTTTAAAAGTAAAAAGGTAAAAAGCAATATAGATAAAACAAAAAAACAGGCAAAATCACTTGCCTGTTTTTTTGTTTTATCTATAAGCTGAAAAGCTTTATCAACTGGAAACTTTCAACTATAAGCTATCATCTAGTACCATTGTACAGCGTTCGAATAACCGCTGCGCTTGTCGTATTTCAGCGCATCTGTCAGGGTGGCTGCGTTACAACGGAAGGTGAAGTTGTAGCTCGTATATGGAGCGAGAACCACAGAACAGCTCATGTTAAAACAGTGAAGATCACGAGCCAGACTGGCGGTGGTCATACTGATCTTGTGGTTGTCAAAATCATAACCGGATGAGAAACTGATGTTCCAGCCATCACTGATTCTTACGTTACCACTCATGTTTAGAGTCTGGGTAAACTTATATGCATAGCGCATCGTCTTCTCATTGAACTTTTCTCTTCGCGTATCCTCGCGCATTGTTACACCATAACCGAAGGTCAGCGACCATGGCATCTTAAACGCCATATAACCATCTGAATCCGTTTCAGCCTTGCCGCCCTTCTTGGCTGCCGTCTTACCCTTCTCCATGCTGTCGTCTACGTTGCTCTCGATGTCGGTATCCAGACCTTCATCGTCATCATCATTGCGCTGGCTGTCCTTCTTGTCGTCCTCATCATCGCCCCCGCCAAAGAGTTTCTTCAGCTTCTCCGGGTTCAGTGTGAACGAGAAGTTTTGCGACATACCCTGGAATCGTCCGAACCTGCCCTTGCCCCACTCCGTATGGGTACCCACATAAACATTGTTCTGGTCGTCCAGCTCGTAGGCATAGGTGGCAAACACAGCGTCCATGTTGAAGGTATAGTTCTTCCACCACTTCAGTCTGAGTTTGATATTCATATCGCTCCAAGGGCGAACCTTGGCTGCGGTATTGTAACTCATGTTGATGTCGAACGCATCGATGATACTGAGCTTCTTGTATCCGGTAGAGTCCTTATCGCTCTTCACCTTCATCTCGATGTTGTTGCCCAGGGAAAACGAGATATTACCACTCTTACCCTTGCCCGGCGCATCGTAAAGGGCATTGGCATACTTCGAGTAGCTCACCAGTGATACGTTTCCGTCGGCATCGGTCTTCTGGTAGGTGTCCCAGTAGCCGTAGCGTGAAGCTCCGAAGTCTGGGGCATAACTGAAACTCACCGTAGGCGTAAACACGTGGCGCACAGCCTGTATTTTATCTCCAAAGAGCTTGCGGCTTGGTATGTAGAAACCATAGAGTTTGGTAGAGAGACCTACGCTCATGTTCCAGTTATATACGTTGTTGAAACCGTAGATGGTATCACATTTCTCCGTTTGGCTGGCTTCATCCCATGATCTCTCCACCTTGTTGGTATACATACGGTCAGTGAAATTGAACGATGGGTTCACATTGAGATATTTGAAGAGCGTGAATGTAGCGCTCACCGGTATCTGATGCTGCCATCCGTTGCGCCAGTCCTTGATGAGTGAACTGTGCATCAGCTTATCCTCTTTGGTATTGATGCTGTTAGAGATGTGTCCCGTATAGCTCATGGCTATCTTCTCGTACCATTTCTCATCGCCCACCATCTTCTTTCTTCTGAACGGATAGAAGCGGGAGATGCTGATGTTGAGGTCGGGCAGCGTCATGGCGATGGATTTATCGCGCATGTTCTGCGAGAGGTTGGCGGTGGAACTGAGCGTCATACCGATGCTTGAGAACGAGGTGCTCCAGTTAACAGATGAGGTTCGCGTACTCTGCGTCATCGTCTGCGGATTGTAGAGCGAATTGAGGTTGTTGCGTTCGTAGCTCGATGTGGCGAAGTTCACACTTGCCGAAAGCGAACTGTATGGGCTTGCCTTGCTGTCCTGGCGGTGGCTCCATTGCAGTTTGAAGCTCTCCTGCTCGGTATAGTCTGGCATTCCCTTGTCGCCGTTCTTCGTATCCTGGTAACTGAAGAAGAAGGAACCCGAGTATTTGTATCTCTTTCGGTAGTTGCTGGCTGCCGAGAGTCCCCACGATCCCTTGGTATAAATCTCGCCCAGCAGCTTCAGGTCCCATTTATCGTTCATGGCGAAATAATATCCGCCATCTCTGAGATAGAATCCTCGTGCCGTTTCATCGCCGTAGGTTGGCATGATGAAACCGCTGCTGTAGCTCTTGGTGAACGGGAAGAAGCCGTAAGGGATGGCAAGCGGCATAGGCACATCGCACACCACGAGATAGGCTGGTCCGAATACCACATCCTTGCCCGGCCTTACCTTGGCTCGGGAGAGCGAGATGTAGAAGTCGGGATGCGGATTATCGCAGGTGGTATACTTTCCGTGCTGCAGATAGATGACTCCCGATGAGTCGCGTTTCGACTTCACACCGGTCAGGAATCCGTCTTGCTGTTCTGTATATACATTATTAATAAGGGCCTTCTTGCTCTTGAAGTTGAATTTGATGGTGTCGGTATCATAGGTGTCGCTACCCATCTTGAAGACAGGTTTGCCCTTGATGCCTCCCTCCACCGTACTGTCGGGTGTACCCATCGCCTTCACGTTGCTCTTGTCCATATCCATGGAGATGCGGTCGGAACTGAGGTCCATGTTGGTATACTTCACGTTGGAGTTTCCGTAGAGATATGCCACCTTGTTCTTGGCATCATATACGAGAGAGTCGTCCGCCTGATAGTTAACCGGTGCGTCTACTCCACCCTGTTTCTTTCTGGCGATACTGTCAAGGCGAATACTGTCATCCACCACTTTATTATGTTTCCATATAGCTTTCTGCAGCGAGTCCATCTGCGTGGTGTCGTCAGCCTGTTTCAGCTTGGGCTTTATTTCGTTACCCAGCGAGTCTACGAACACACTGTCCCCCACGCTGTCAACGGTTTCCGTCTTCTCCGTTTTCTTCTTTTTCTTTTTCGAATCGGGCGTACCTGGTTTAGCCACCATCATACACGAGATGGCAGCGAGCAGCAGCATAGCTATCGTCGATTGTTTTCTCATTCAATAAATTAGAATTCTATTCAAACATGCGTTCCCATTGCTGGAAGCGTTTTACTCCTTCCTCTCCGAACTTCATGAGACTTTTTTCTGCTTTCTCAATTGTTTTTTCCCGGTCGAGGTGAGTTTTGCTGAAGAATTTATCAGCGTAGCAAATCACCTTCTCCTCCATGGTTTCCGGCAGGAAATCCTGATGTGGCAGGGGCAGGTTCTGTGCTATGATCTGTGCCTCTGTGATGCCTGCACCGGTATGGCGCTCACATACGCGGGCATGTCGCTCATATCCTTCCTTGCGCAGGATTTCTGCTCCCAGTCGTCCATGGCAGATGTAGGGCTGCGAGCCGAAACACTGTATGCCTGGGGCATCGGTCATGAAGATGCCGAGGTCGTGGAGCATAGCTGCTTCTTCGATAAACTGGGCATCGAGTTGCAATTCGGGATGATACGAAACAATCTGTAGCGCTTTTCGCGCTACAGATTGGCTATGTGTAATGAGGATATGCCGAAGCTCATTATCCTCAGGATAATACTTATCAATAATAGCTTGATAATTCATTTCTATTATATTTACTCAGCATCGCGCTCGATGTAAGCGATAACATCGCCCTTGCGCACCTTGCTGCCCTGCTTGGCATTGATTTCTACGAGTTTGCCGCCCAATGCAGCTGGGATGGTTTCAAACTCGCCCCAAGGAGCCTGGATATAGCAGAAGGCATCACCTTCTTTATATTCCTTGCCGATGTATGGCTCTACAGCTGGCTGGCACTCGCCCTCGCCCTGGAATTCCCAGAAGAGCTGGCCGGCTACTGGTGCCACTATGGCATCTGCCTTGGCGTGCTTGAACTCTGCAAGCTGTGCAGGAGTAAGGGTTGTACCGAGCTTAGCATCCTTTGCCTTCTGAAGGTCGGCCAGGAAGTTCTTCTTTGCCTGTCCGCTCTTGTAGTTGCGATACTGCTCTGGGTGCATAGCGAGCTCAAAGAGTTCCTCGTCGTCCTGACCGTAATCCCAACCGTTCTCGTCCATCTCCTTCTTGAAGTCGTCGAGGGCGTTGGTGAGCAATGTGTGTGCATCAACATCTGTAAACTCGCGACCCTGCTTCTTGGCGAGTTCTACGAGTTCTGGGTCGATAGTTCCAGGAATCTTACCGCTCTTACCGAGAATCATACCCCACATAGAGTCGTCCATCATTACGAAGCGCCCCTTGCCCTGCTCCATGGTGAGGAGGTTCATCAGTGAGATGTTCTTTACATACTGGCTGAATGGGGTTACCAATGGAGGATAACCTACGCGTGGCCATACATACTCTACCTCGTCGAAGAGTTTGATGAGCAGGTCGTCCATAGACAACTCTTCCTCACCCTTCTTCTTGCGGATATTGTTGATGGTCTGACGCATACCGCCGAGGTCTGCCATCATAGAGCCCATCATACCGCCAGGGAGACCGCAACCGAGCAACAATGAAGACATGATCTTGTTACCTGGGTTGATGAAGTAGCCGAGCCACTCGTCGATGAACTCCTGAGTCATAGCACGAGCCTTCATATAAGCGCTCATGTTGATTTCAGGCACCTCGAAGCCCTCGTTCTTCAGCATGCTGATAACTGAGATTACGTCTGGGTGAACCTTACCCCATGACAATGGCTCGATGGCTGTATCGATGATGTCGGCACCATTGTTGCAGACCTCGAGGATAGAAGCCATAGAGAGACCAGGACCTGAGTGGCCGTGATACTGGATGATGATCTCAGGATACTTGTCCTTAATCATCTTGGTGAGTTTGCCGAGGAATGCTGGCTGGCCGATACCTGCCATATCCTTCAAACAGATTTCCTCTGCACCGGCAGCGATGAGCTGGTCGGCGATGTTCATGTAATATTCCAGGGTATGAACAGGAGAGTTGGTGATACAGAGTGCACACTGTGGAGTCATGCCACCCTCCTTTGCCCACTTGATAGAAGGAATGATGTTGCGCACATCGTTCAGTCCGTCGAAGATACGTGTGATGTTGGTACCCTGCTTAGCCTTTACCTTATACATAAGGGCGCGCACGTCGTCAGGCACAGGATACATACGAAGAGCGTTCAATCCGCGGTCGAGCATGTGAGTCTTGATACCCACCTCGTTGAAAGGTTTGCAGAATGCGCGTACGGCATCGTTAGGGTTTTCACCTGCCAGGAGGTTAACCTGTTCGAAGGCACCGCCGTTAGTCTCTACACGGCTAAAGCATCCCATTTCGATGATAACTGGGGCAATTTTAGCCAACTGATCCTTGCGTGGCTGGAACTTACCAGAGCTCTGCCACATGTCTCGATAAACGAGACTGAACTGAATTTTCTTCTTCATTATTCTTGTTCTTTTTCTTTATATTCGATGTATGAATTAAATTCCAAGGTGCAAAATTAGACAAAAAAATTGAGAAATCGTCCTATTCGCCTCTTTTTTTATATTTATTATGTAATTTACTTCAATATTTCCTTCTTCATCTTGCTGTTCAGCTTCTCGGCTGCAGCATGGGCCTTAGCGTTGGCCTTCATCGCATTGAGCGAGCGGTGGAACCCCTGGATGCGGCCCTCACGATCAGAGAGGGCCAGACTGTCGCCCTTCATATATACAAAGGTGAAGGTATCGCGCTTCGTCTTTCCGTTGATCACCACGCCCTCCAACTCGCGGCGGCCCTGCACCAGAATCAGTTTGCCGTTATAGGCATGCCATTCCGTATACTGAGGCACATCAGGATATTCTACCGGGCTGTCGTCATCCACATCTTTGTTTATCATCACCCTGCCCACGGCCATCGCCTCGCTCATGCGCTTCAGGGTGAAGCCATACTGGCGCGGCACCATATAGGTTTCTACGATGCTGTCAGGCATGTTGGCAAGGATTCTCGCCTGCTGGCGCTTGCTCAGATGCGATACATCGCGCAGCTTCGGCATCACCGGATAGGTCCAGGTGGCCTTCAGCTGGTCCAGGTCTATCACCATGTCGGCACGGTTCTTCTCATCCTTCTCCTCGCATGGCATCACGCAAACCCAGTCGCCCACCTCTATATCTCCAAACACCTGATGGTTGCGAGTGGCATCCAGAATGTTGTATCTCACGGGGTCACCGCCTCCGTTGGGCAGCAGCACCAGCGCGGTATCCGAGCAGCCCAGGCAGGCAAGTCCGTAGATAGCCCTGTCGCCCTTAGCCGGTTTCGAGAGGCTGATGGCGAGTTTCGAATTGTCCATACGTGGTGGTTTCTTTCCCCTGTGACATGCTGCGAGGGTTGTGGCGGCTAGCGCCAGTGTGAGTATTGTCTTGACTTTCATCTTTCTATTCATTATTTCAGATGCAAAACTACAACTATTTTTTGGAAGCACCAAATATTGAATCGTAAAATAATTAAAAAAATAGGTGATATATTTTGTAGTGTCTCGATTTTGCATTACCTTTGCAACCGTTTTTTGGGATCAACATCCCCCTCGTCCTGCCACACACGCCGGATGATGAAAAGAAATAGGACCAACTCAAGAATTATATGCAACAAGAGAATATGACAGACAAGACAAATACACACGCTCTCCCGGCATGGACCGAGGTAGAGTATACCGCATTATGCAAAAACCCGTACCTGTTAACCCCATTCTTCATCCCTAAGGAGGCGAAGTGCTTCACGTGCCGCGAAGATGGCACGAGGGAAGAAGAAAGAATGGTTTTCCTCGTTTTCAAATCTACTGCAGCCCCTGCTGATGCCGAATGGGAAGATGATCCTGTTCCGGGCGAGATGTGGGTGCGAGCGCTGGGCGATGACGATGAGGAGATTGAGCCTGCCAAGGTGATTTACCTGGGTCAGGACATCGAGGATTTCATCCGTGTAGCCGCTGAGGACGACCAGACCATCACCTTCGATTTCTGGTGGCGCCACGGCGAGGTGAAGGTGGAGAAGGCTGAGAAGACGGATGACGGATTCGTATGCCGCAAGGATGATTTCGGCGATGACGGACTGGCTGTTACCCTGATTCCTGAGGACGGCGGCAATCCGGTTGTCCTCCGTCTTCAGATTCCTTACATCGGTTTCTCGCTCTACGATGCCGAGGGCAACAAGGTGCATGGCGAGCTGAGCATTCCGCAGGATAAGGTGGATGACTACACCTACGAATTTGTGGGCGATGACAACAACGACCGTTTCACCCTTCAGCTCGACAGCAACAGGCTGGTTTACATGTGTGTATTGCGCCATGAGGACCATCAGCTGGTGGTTCGCAACCAGCGCGACCGTCTTTCGGTAGTAGATCAGATTCCTACCGAGGGCAAGCTTTCTGAGTTGCTCATGAACACGAATTCTGCGCTCATCAAGAATAGGAATCACCGTTGGCGCATTCAGATTGAGGGCACCACGCTGTCTCACGAGGTTGAGTTGAATGTAGATGCGGCATCTCTGGTAGCATTTGCTGAGGAGCAGATGCAGAAGGGCATGGAGATTGACGAGCTGGGGCAGCATCTGATGGCATTGGAACAGAAGTATCATTTCCAGTGGTTCTGGCTGAGTGAGGACGACTGGAGTCATGACAATCCAGTGTTCGACATGTTCATGAAGCAACTTTGTGCCTTTTCGTATGTCAGTCAGAATCCTGTTCAGGCAGATGCGTTGATGGCAAGGAACTACAAGCGTAAGATTCGCCGTTACAGCAGTATGCTGAAGGCTCACAAGCGTGGTGAGTTGAATCTTTTTGAGGAGAGTGATGAGGTGCGAGCCGAGTATCTCCGCATCTTCCAGGGTTTCCATCAGCCTTTCGTAGAGGCTTTTGAGAAGGAGGAAGAGGAATAATCTTTTAAGTTTTATCCCTCACATCCCTCATTTTTTCTCTTTTTAAAATATTAATCACCTGATAATAAGAGAATTATCTATTTAGGAAAGCGTGATGGATGGACAAAATGTTTACAATATCCATCACGCTATCCATCACTAATAGCCTTCATCTATCACGTTTTTCAGCTTATCTTCTTGCAAAAAGCAAGAAGATCTTTGCAGAATATGGTTATGGGACCTGGCGAAAACGGACCACACGTTGTGCTGCGCTGGCTCACGGATATTACTGCATCGGGGGACGGATATTACTGCGTCGGGTTACAGATATTACTGCGTCGGGGTACGGATATTACTGCGTCGGCTAACGCAGACGTATCCGTAGGCTTATTGAGACGGCTGAATCAGCTAACTGAGACGGCTGAATTCGCTGACAGAACTACTTGAATTAGCTAACTGAACTACTTGAACAGCCCGACCGGGATAAAAACAAAGCGGGCGGACCTCTTTTCAAGAAGAAGGCCGCCCTGTTTCCTAATTAAACTTTGTTGCATTAAAGAAATGCAATGCTTGAGCAAAAATATTTTTATTTCTCTATCAGTCCCTCTACATACTTGCAGAGGATACCGATGCCCTTGAGGTTTTCGCCACCCTGAGGAATGATGATGTCAGCATAGCGCTTGGTCGGTTCGATAAACTGCTCGTGCATCGGCTTCAGGACCTTGAGGTATCGGTCTACCACCATCGATACGGTGCGACCCCTGTCGATGGTATCACGCTGAATGTTGCGTATCAGGCGCTCATCAGCATCGGTATCCACGAACACCTTCAGGTCCATCAGGTCTCTCAACTTCTTGTCCACCAGCGTCATGATGCCTTCGATAATCACAACCGGCTTGGGGTCAACGTGAATCGTTTCCGGTTCACGGTTGCATTTGATATAACTATAGGTGGGTTGCTCTATCGCCTTGCCAGCACGCAGATCAGCGAGCTGCTGGTGCAAAAGCTTCCAATCGAATGCCGACGGGTGGTCGAAGTTGATCCGATGACGTTCTTCCTCGGTCATCTGCGAGGTATCGTTATAATATGAATCGAGGGGCACCACAGCCACATAATGAGGCGGCAGCACTTCTACGAGTTTCTTCACCACAGTAGTCTTGCCGGAGCCTGTGCCTCCCGCAATGCCAATAACGGTCACTTTATCTTTCATATTCTTTCTATAAGATTTCATCAAACATCTTGCGGTAGAATTCAGCCTTCTTCTCCACTGCCATAGGATAGGCACGGGAACTGGATGGCATGCGGTACAGGCGGAGTCTGCGGCCCTCGAACTGGAATTCTGCATAGCCTCCCATCTCAGGCTTTTCCTTGATGCCGAAGTGTTCTGAAAATACCTTCGTGGCAAGCTGGCCGGCTGTAAGCACCGCCCTGCAATGGGGCAGCTGGCGGAGCATGCCGTCGAGATCGGCGGGCTGCACGATCTGCAGGTCCTTGTCGGATGCCGTATTCTTGGTGCGTATCACCTGCTGTGCGGTATCATAGATGGCGACGCCCTTCTCCCTGAGAAATTCCTTAATAGCATAGAGGCGGTAGGTCTTCTTCTCTACATCCACGAAATGGAACTTATCCTGGAAGTAGATAATCCCGAATATCCTCCACATATCATTCTGGAAGTTGGGATAATACCAGGGCATGCACCACCGCTTCGCTGCAGGCGGAAACGTGCCGAGCATCAGCAGCCGCGCATTCTCGGGCAGCCACGGCTCAAAAGGATGATTCTCTACCATTTTCTACTTTTTTCCTTCACCAGGTACATCACTACCGGCAGGTGATCGCTGTAGCCGTTAAGCCATCTGCCGCCTGCCTTGGTACGCAAAGGAGCACCCTTGTACTGACCTTCCTGCTGGATGAGGTAATCGCGACGGAAGATGTGGTTCTTCCAGAACTTCAGAGAACTGTAGTCCTTGTTCTTACTATCCCTGTTCAGGAGATTAGGCGTGATGACAATCTGGTCGAAGAGATTCCATGAACCGCTGTAGAACAGGGTTCCCTTGCCCTCCTTGGCCAGGATGTTATACCATGGGTTATACATTTCATCGGCACCCACCTCGCTGATTTCAGCCTTCGCCTTCAGCACCTTATGCATGCTGGCGTTGGTAGGATCATCGTTCATATCACCCATCACGAACACCTTCATCTCAGGGTTCAGACGGAGCAAACTGTCTTTTACCACCTTAGCCTGGCGCGCTCCACTCTCGCGATAGAACGAACCGGAGAAACGGCTTGGCCAGTGGCATACGATAACCGCCACATCCTCGCCCGCCAACTCACCACGTACGGTGAGGAAACCACGGGTCTTGTAGGCAGAATCCTTGGCAAGTTCCTGTACGTAAGGCACCAATCGGATATTCTTCACCGTGAAGAGTGCCGGATTATAGAGCAGCGCACAATCGATGCCTCGCTTATCGGGACCCTCGATATGGCAGAACTGCATGTTTCTTGCCTTGAGAGGCGGCTGCGCGGTGAGATCTTTCAGCACGTTGGCATTCTCAACCTCAGACAGACCGATGAAGGCACAGCCCACGTTAGGCAGCACATCGGTACCCATGTCGGCAAGTGCACGCGACATATTCTTGAGTTTATTGGTATATTTCATACCATTCCATCCCTTAGCAGGGAGATACTCGTAATCATTCTTACCGGCATCATGGCAGGTATCAAAGAGGTTCTCCTGGTTATAGAAACCCACAGCATACACCTGATACTGCTTGTTACCGGAAGTCTGCGACTTCTTTTTCTGTGCCGTAGCGCCCAACCCAATCATGAGGAGGGCAGCCAGCAAGAGCAAATGTTTTCTCATACTAATATTAAATATTAATGTATACCTAATTATATATGTTCACCTTAACGCGGTGAGGTAACAGGCAGCAAAGATACCTAAAAAACCGGAAATATCTCCATAAAAACGAATATTTTTTCAGTTTTCATACATTTTTAACATAAATAAATTCATTTTTCAAAAAATTTTTTGTTACTTTGCAGCATTAAACACATTGAATCGGAACAGAAGACACAAGACCAGGGACACGGTAAGTCCCCTTATCGCCCAAACAAGACCTAGCGGGACATATATCATCACTGCTCAAAGAGACTACTGTTGCCGGTTTATTAATACTTAATACATATAAACTATGCAGAAGAAAGTAAACTTAGCAATGTTAGCACTCTTCTCATGTTCATTGGCTATGGCTCAGAACGAAAAGACTGACCAGAACATAGCACAGGGACTTGATGAGAATGCTTTCACCTTCTCCGAGGCACAGTTGGGCGAGGACGATGACATGTCATCCAATGTCACCATCCTCAATTCTACCAGCAACGTATACGCGAGCCAGGCAGGTTACCTGTTCTCGCCAGCACGTTTCCGCTATCGTGCCTTCAACCAGAAGTACAACGATGTCTATATCAACGGTGCTTCCATGAACGATATGGAGACCGGACAGTTCCGTTTCTCCAACATCGGCGGTTTGAACCGATTCTCCAGAAACGTAGACTTTGCCCTGCCTTTCGAAGCCAACGGCTATTCGATGACCGGCATGGCAGGCTCCAACAACTATGATTTCCGTGCCGGAAGCATGCAGGAAGGACAGTATGCCAGCGTAGGTGTTGCCAACCGCAACTATACCCTGCGCGGACTCTACTCCTACTCCAGCGGCTTCAACGAGAAGGGATGGGCAATAACAGCCGGTCTCACCTACCGTTGGGCTAACCAGGGATACGTAGAGGGAACCTTCTACAACGCCCTCTCCTATTTCTTCGGTGTACAGAAGAAGTGGATGAACGGCCACTCGCTGAGCTTCTCCACATGGGGTAACCCGACAGAAAGAAGTACCCAGGGAGCATCTACCGACGAGGCTTACTGGCTGGCAAACGACTACCAGTATAACCCATACTGGGGATACCAGAACGGACACAAGAGAAACTCACGCGTAGTGAACGACTTTGCCCCTTCGGCTATCGCTACATGGGACTGGGAAATCAACGACCAGATGAAGCTCACCACATCGGTGTTCGGAAAATACTCTATGTACAAGAGCACCAAGCTCAACTACAACAACGCAGAGAATCCACAGCCAGACTACTGGAAGAACATGCCATCAGCCAACTACTATGTATGGGGCGACTACAAGAACGGCAACAACATGTATACCTGGGAAAACTGGAACAACGCCGTAAACTACTGGCAGGCAAGCAAACAGAACCGACAGATTAACTGGAACCGCCTGTACTATGCCAACCAGCAGGCAGCCAAGAACGGACAGGATCTGCTATACTATGTTCAGGCTAAGCACAACGACAACCTGACCCTGAGCCTGTCATCCGTTCTGAACACCAAGCTGACCAAGAAATCGAACCTGGCTACGGGTATCATGCTCGGAAAGAGTACCAACCAGCACTATCAGACACTGGAAGACATGCTGGGCGGTGCCATCTTCCACAACATCAACACATACGCCCTGGGAGATTATCCTAAGACCGACCCACGTGTGCAGTACGATCTGAACACAGCTGGTCCTAACAACACAGGCAAGCTGGTTTACGAGGGCGACAAGTTCGGTTACGACTATCGCATCGACGTGAACAAGGCAAACGCATGGAGCACCTATACAGCCGAATTCTACAAGATGAAGGCGATGCTGAGCGGACGTATCGGATATACCGGAATGAACCGCCGAGGCTACATGCGCAACGGTATGGCACCGAACAACAGCCAGGGCAAGAGCGGCACAGCCAACTTCCTGGACGGTGGCGTAAAGGGAAGTCTGAACGTGGATATGGGCAGAGGTCATGCCTTCAGCATAGGAGCCGGATACGAGCTGCGTGCACCGATGGCAAACACAGCCTTCATCTCGCCTGAAATCAGCAACGACTTCGTGACTAACCTCAAGAATGAGCGCATCTTCAGCTCTGAATTCAGTTACCAGTATCGCAACGCATGGCTGAGTGCCAACGTGAGCGGATACTACAGCCGACTGGAGAACGTTACGGAATGGCAGAACTTCTACAACGATGATGAGAACTCATTCACCTACGTGAGCATGACCGGACTGAAGAAGGAATACTATGGTGTAGAGGTGGGCGCTAAGATTAAGCTCACATCATGGCTCGACCTGAAGACCCTGGGCGCTATGAGCGAGGCGAAGAACATCAACAATGTAAACGCCGTATACATGCTCTCAAAGAGTGCTGAGGTTTACCAGGACAAGGCTTACGTGATGAATATGCGCGAGAGTGGCACACCGCTCACAGTGGGAAGCATCGGTCTCGATGCCCACGTAAACGGATGGTTCGTCAACCTCAATGCCAACTATTACGACCGCATCTACCTCTCTTATTCTCCAAGCTACAGATATGAGAAGGTGCTGACCAACCGCCAGGCTGCCCACAAGGCATTCCCTGAAATCTTTGCTCCTACTACACTCGACGGTATGAGCTGGACTGAGGATGCTGTAGCCCAGGAGAAGGGTCACGGAGGATGGATGGTTGACCTGAGCATAGGCAAGAGCGTGAGACTGAAGAAGGGTTCTCTCAACTTCAACCTCATGATTACCAACCTGCTGAACAACCAGACCATCGTAACAGGCGGATATGAGCAGAACTCACGTTCAAGCTATACAGTGGATGCTAACGGCAACGTGAAGAATCCACGCCTCTACCAGTTCTCCAAGAATCCTAAGAAGTATTACACCTGGGGTACCAACGGCATGTTCCAGGTATCTTACAGATTCTAAAGAGCAGTTTCTCTTTAACATAAAGAACAGGGAGCAATCCCGTTTCTCTATAACAATAAAAAGAAAGAACAATGAAAAAGATAAAATTCATAGCATTGGCATTCCTGGCACTGACTCTGGGGTCGTGTATGGGCGACGGTTATGCTGACCCAGACCTGACCGAGAAGGTGCCTGCATCTCCATGGGGCAACAACAGCCTGAGGGAGAAGAATGTGATCAGCATAGCAGATTTGAAGACCCAGTTTGCTACGATTATCAACAGCGACAATGGCTACAAGCTGATTGAGAAGGACATGATGATCAAGGCGGTAGTGACGGGCAATGATGTCAGTGGCAATATCTACAACCAGGTGAGCGTACAGGATGCATCCGGCGCAATCATCATTGCCATCAACGGAAGTGGCCTGTCAGGTTATCTTCCTGTTGGTCAGGAGATTCTCGTAAACCTGAAGGGTCTCTATATCGGAAGTTACAAGAAGTTGCCTCAGATTGGCGGTGTGAATACCAAGCTCTCAGATGGAAGTCTGGGTATAGGAAAGATAGAGCGTGCCATCTGGAACGAGCACTTCAAGATTCTGAACCCTGGCGAGGCGGATGCAAGCACGGTAGTGCCAGAGGAGTTTGACCTGACAAAGCTTACTGATGCAGCCTATATGGAGGCTAACGTGTGCAAGCTGATGACCCTGAAGAAGGTGAAGTTTGCTTCAGCCAACGGTACAAACGTATGGGCGCCAGATGATACCAATACGAGTCTGGAACTGATTGATGCCGAAACGGGCAAGAGAATCAACAAAAACAACCTGGTAGTGCGCAACTCGGGTTATTCTAAGTTTGCCAACGAGGTGGTTCCACAGGGCGTATTCGATATCACCGGTATCTTCACCCGATTCGGCAACACCTGGCAGATTGTACTTCGCAACACGGATGATCTGAAGGCATCAGAAACAGGCGGTACATTGGAGAAGCCTTATACCGTGGCTCAGGCACTGGAGAAGATCAATGCCGGTACAGCAGGCGATGCTAAGGTTTATGCTACCGGTATCATCGTAAAGGTGAAAGATGTAGATACTGGCACGTATGGTAACGCTACATTCGTTATCTCTGACGACGGTAAGGATACAGAAGGCAAGACTCTCGAGGTATTCCGTTGCTTCAACATCGATGGTGCAAAGTGGACAGAGGAAACCAAGGGTATCCTTGTACCAGGCAAGAAGGTGGTTGTATCAGGCACCCTGCTTGATTATAACGGCACCAAAGAGATCAAGGGTGGCAATCTCATCTCTATCAAGTAATTACTGATTATCAAAATAGTAACAATATTTAAAAAGACAATAATATGAAAAAGTATATATTTTCAGTTTTGATGGCGGCAATGGCAGCCTTCACATTCAGCAGCTGTGAGGACGTACCAGAGCCTTATACACTGCCTACTAAGCCTGAGACTCCAGGAAACACAGATCCTAACCAAAAGGGTTCTGAAAGCAATCCATATACTGTAACAGAAGCCATCGCCCTCATCAAGACAGGTACAGCACCTTCTACAGCTGTATGCGTAAAGGGTAAGATTACAGCCGTAACTTTCTTCAACGCAACCTATAGCAGTTTGTCATATAACATCGCAGACGAGGGCTCTTCAGATGTTATCGAAGTATACTCTGGCAAAGGCAAGGATGGTGCAAACTTCTCTTCCAAGGATGACTTGAAAGTTGGTCAGACCGTAGTAGTAAAAGGAATCGTCAAGGCATTCACGAAGAATGATGGCACTATTGTCAATGAAATCGACAAGAACAGCACCATCATCTCTATCGAGAACACAGGAACTACATCTCCTGATACTCCAACAACTGGTAAGGGTTCTCTCAGTGACCCATACAACGTGGCAGAAGCTATCGCAGCCATCAAGGCTGGCACAGCGCCTACTACACAGGTTTACCTGACAGGTATCATCTCAGATGTTGCTTTCTACAATGAGACACACAAGAGCATCACCTATTACATCTCAGACGATGGCAAGAGTAAGGACATGCAGGTTTACTCTGGTAAGGGACTGAACGGCGCAGACTTCGCTTCTAAGGAAGATTTGAAGGTGGGTCAGAAGGTTACTATCCTGGGTAAGATCATGAAGTTCACCGACAAGAACGGAAATGATATCATGGAGGTTGACAAGACCAGCTCTATCGTTAAGATTGAAGGTGAAGGCGGCGGTGATGTTAAGCCAGACCCAACACCTGATACACCAGCCAGCGGCAACATCGAAATGACAGACGCATCTATCTTGAGTGGCAAGAGCGGTGATGTAGAACTTGTAGAAAAGTATTATAATAGTCAGAATGTTACAAACGAATCAACCTGGTACACTTGGAAGATTGGCGACACCACCTTTAAAGGTGCTAAAATTTGCATTTCTGACGGAACAAATGGTAAGGGTATCCAAATGCAAGGTAATGCATCTGATGCTAGCAAACAAGGCTTCCTGTTTAATTCTACAGCCTTTGCAAAGGACATCAAGACCGTAACAATCCTGTTCTCAACAAAAGCAACTTCTACCTATGCCCCAAGCTACACCCTCTATGCAGCAAAGGCTGCAAATGGTAAGGATACAGCTATCGAAGGTAAATCTACCAATGAGGTTTCAGGTGATTACAAGACTTATACAGAGACATTCGACTTGAGCGCACAGAACGTCAAGTATTTTACTCTCTTCAACAATAAGGCAGGTGCTCTCTACATCGAGAAGATCATCATCACACTGAAGTAATTCCCCTAGTAGATATTATGTATTAGAAAAAATACCGATCCCCATCGTCCTCTACACAAACAGAGGCGATGGGGATTTCTTTTTCTTATCCATCGAAAACATAGTTGGCAGGAGAAACGCCTAACAGAACACATCGCCTGTCATAACTTGAGAACCTACGTATTATGCTCATTTCTCAAATATTTCTTAAAAAGAAGAAGAAATATTTGGTGGTTTCAGGAAAAAAGCGTAACTTTGCAGCCTGAAATTGATAACAGGCTATAATGGGCATGCCCCGATAAGGGACACGAAATGATGCAACAAGCATCCCCATGACGTCTAATTTTAATAACCCAATAAAAATAAAAAAGAAAAATGAAAAAAGGTATTCATCCAGAGAATTATCGTCCTGTAGTATTCAAGGATATGTCTAACGGCGATATGTTCCTCTCTCAGTCTACATGCAAGACTAACGACACTGTTGAGTTCGAAGGCGAGACTTATCCAGTTGTTAAGATTGAAATCTCTAGCACATCTCACCCATTCTACACAGGTAAGAGCAAGCTCGTTGATACAGCGGGTCGCGTAGACCGCTTCATGAACCGTTACGGCAAATTGAAGAAGTAATAATATACCTTTTTTATAAGGATATATTTATTATCGCAAAGATACTGAGTGCATTCCAGCGTAGTTGCATATACGTAGGAATGCACTTTTTTTTCTATATTCTATCCTTATGCAATCGATTTCTACATACATTATTATATAGAAAGTACTTAATCTTTAACTTCAAAACATTATCGAGAATTATGAAGCATACTAAGTTTTTTATCTTCGCGCTCGTTGCTGCGATGACGTTCTCTGCCTGCGGCACTGACGATACCCTGCAGTTCTATTATCCTGAAAACGGTGGTACTACTGGTGGCGAATCAACCGACAAGAACAATACAAACAAGAATGTGGCTACTGCCAACATGCAAGAAGTGGTAAGAAACGCTATCAGTGGTTTGGAATTTCCTAAACTCAAAAACAATGGTACCAGCTATGCAATCGTTCACATAGATAAAACCACAGGTATGTTGAACTATTCTACAGAATGGGACGACAACATGAAGAGCCAGAGATGGAGCTGCTATACTTTCCATACAGGAAACAATAAAAACATTGTTGATAGACCAGATGATGATTATCCATCTGATACAGATTTAAAGTCTCTATATGGAGTGGTAGACTTCACTTATGATCCATATACTGGCAATGGAAGATATGATCATGGACACATCTGCCCATCAGGCGACAGAAGACTAAACAGTACCCAGGAAAGACAGACAGACTTTCTGACCAACATGCAACCACAATATGCCAAATTCAACCAGAACGGAACATGGATACAAATGGAGAACGCCTTGAGGAAAAAAGCCAATGCTATAATAAATGACAAGGATACTCTATTTGTTGTAAAAGGCGGTACTATAGACAGTCCTGAAAACATTATTGAATATATCAACGGAAGACAAACGGTCTATACTGCAACAACAGGTTACATCCCAGTACCAAAGTATTTCTTTGTAGCAATATTGGAAAAAGCGTTTGATACGGAAAGTAACAAGCACAAATACAGTGCTTTCGGCTACTGGTTTCCTCATGAGAATAAGGAATTTGAAAAGGGCGATAAGCTCGGCAAATATGTCGTAAACATCAAGACGCTGGAAGACAAAACCGGCATCGACTTCTTCTGTAATCTCCCTGATGAAATCGAGAAGGAAGTGGAAAACGTAGATGCAGAAGTCATCAAGAAACTTTGGGGCTTTAAATAAATCAGGCTATATACAAACAAAGAAGAGGGTGTGTCATAAGTTTATGATTCACCCTCTTCTTGTTGTTGAAGTTGTTGAAAGAGATAGGATATGTTGTTGGAAAAGATAGGATATGTAGTTGAGATAGTTAGTATCTTCGGTCGCACAACAGCTGTTGTGCGCTTGCATAACAGCTGATATGCGCATGCACAACACCTGTTGTGCATGCGGTGGTCAACTGTTATGCACCAACTATTATTCAGACTTATGACACACCCTCATTTCTTGGTTTATATCATCATCTTCTTGGCAACTTCTTGATAGCATGTGGCATGAATGCCCTGCCGGTAGCCTTACCGAAGCTAGGAGCTACGGAATCGGTAGCAGCAGAACGGGTCTTCTTACGGGCTCCACTCGGATCGTAGCGCACTAAATCGATTTGCATCACATCACCCTTAGCCTTACCTGTTCCTATCATATAACCATAGAACACATCCTGGCCTCTTTCATCACCCAGATAGAAACCATACTGCTTAGCACCTGCATCCATCACATAGGTAGCACCAGAATCATTATAACGGATATAAATATCACCATTCTTATCGATGTACCAGGCAAACTTCAGGGTCTGGGTTTCATTGCTTCCATCATCGGCATAATCCACTTCTACACCATTACCACTGAGCGAGTTAACCTTACCACCCGCCTGATAGAACGTCATCTCGGCATTGAAACTGTAATTATTGCGAGACTGGCCGTCCTCTGCAAGTTCAGAGAGCATCACAGAGCCTCTCCAGTCGCCTGTAAGAGTCTTAGCCTCCGACAGCAGGTAATCATCCTGAGAGCCGTTAGAACCGTTGTTCCAGTCGCCCTGATTCCATCCCCAGCCACCATGATTATAGTCATCATACCAGTAATAATCATCATGCCAATAATCATCATCATCACATGAGGTAAATGAGAAAGATGTTGCAGCTATCGCCATCCACATCCATATCCGATTAAACTTTTTCATATCTTGTTTCCTTTCTTCAAACTAAATTCCTTATTGCCTTACTTCACTACAAAACGGCGAACAGGCTTCTGATTATCATCTGCCACCTTAACATACTCTACAGAATCCTTAGCTCCGCGAGAAACAATCTGGGTGTTCTCCAAGCCCGAATGCTGCTTGCTGTAGCCCCAACCGTCATCGTAGTCCCAATCGTAGCCCCAGTCATAATCGCGCCAGTTATAGCTGTCATAATCGCGATAAAGCTCGAAATAAGCACGGTTGCCGTTATCAGCATCTACATATCCAGAGAACTTGCGGTCGCCCAGAGCATAGTCGTAAATCACAACATCTCTACCCTCATCAAGAAGAGTGATATAGATGTTTCTGTTGCGTACTGTCCAGGTAATATGGTTTGCTATATAATTGTTGCCATGCCAGTAATTTCCCTTATAGTAATCGATCCAATAGCCTGTACCGGAATAGAAACCATCATTCTGGTCGAATCGGATTACCGAGTAGAGGGCATTGTGATTACCATATTCTACCAACATATTACCCTCCCATGTACCATCGAGGGTGTATGCAATATCAGAATCATCATCACATGAGGTGAATGAGATGCTCATCAAAGCTATGAAAGCCATTGTGAGAAGAGTAGTAAACTTTTTCATATCAATTTATCAGTTAAGTTATTTATATTCTTATATCTTCTATACTTTTGAGTTCTCGAAGAACAGCATTCTTTCTTGAACCCGATGCAAAGGTAGTGGATTTTTCGTCTGCATCAAAGGGGAAAAGGATACAAACTGAGGGGGAAATCCCTATTCTTTCAAAAACAACCGCCTTTTTGATAATATTGTATCAAAGTTTTAACACTTTCTTAACACATCGTATCGATAATTTTCGTATCTTTGCATCATAAATAAGTAATTATTCAAAGAACATGCTTTTAGCACAAAGTAAATTCTAAGAATGCGCTCAAAAAAATGAGTTTCAACAGTTTATTAATTATACGTTAAACCTTTAAAATTATTAAGTTATGAACAAATTTTTACGCTATTCATTATCATTGGTTCTGGCGTTCGTAGCTAGCGTTACATTTGCAGGAACAACTCCTTACAAAGTGTTGACTTTCCCTGACGAAGGTACTGAAGGCAAGGAAATAAATGGTTATGACAAAACCTGGAAAGCAACAATCGGAGAAGATGTCTGGACTATTGAGAATTTCAATACATACCAGTGGAATGGTTGGAAATTCATCAAATGCGGAAGAAAGAAAGTCACATCTATTGCTTCCATCACTTCACCTGCTATTGATCAGCCAATCAGCAATATTGTCTTGACCATCGACAATATTACTAAAGATAAGATCAATTCTATCAAGTTGCAGGTAGCAACTGATGCTGGCTGTAACAATGTAACTGAAGAAATCTCTGCCAAGATTGAAGATGGAGACTTGATCTTCAAGCCAACTAAGTCTGCTGCAAACAATTACTATAAGTTTATCTTTGACTGCCAGGCTGGAAGTAAGAATGGTTTGATTCAGGTTTCTAAGATTGCATACTATAAGGTAGGCGATGCTCCTGAAATCGTAGACATTACAAACACAGCAGAAACCGCTTATACCATTGCTAAGGCTAAGGAACTGATTGATGCAGGTAAAGGCTTGAGCGAAAGTGTATATGTTAAGGGTACTGTATCTCAGGCTAGTGACAGCTTAAATAATACATACGGCAGCCTTTCTTACTACATTTCTGACGATGGTACAACAGGAAATGAATTGCAGGTTTACGGAGGTCTTTCTTTCAAGGGTGAGAAATTCACTTCTGTAAATGATATCAAGGTGGGTGACGTAGTTATTGTTTATGGTAAGCTTAAGAAGTATGGTACTACTTATGAGCTTGATAAAAACAACATTCTCATCTCTCTGAATGGCACAACTACCGGCATCACTAACATAACAACAGATGAAGCTGCAAAGAACGCTCCTGTTTACAACCTCGCAGGCCAGAAGGTAACCAAGGCTTACAAGGGTGTAGTCATCAAGAACGGAAAGAAGATGATTCAGAAGTAATCAAATTCAAAACAACATATCCCTACTGCTCCTCCGATATTCATTTATCGGGGGAGTTTTTTGTTAGACATAACATAAGAAGGAACCATAAGCAAATCAACCAAATATTACCCCTATAACATGAAAAGTGGAATAATTTAATGCAATAACATAAAAAAACACACCTAAAACTACGATATCTCATTTATTTTCACTACCTTTGTTGCGATTTATAAACGTATACGAATAAAAAATGATGAAAAGAAAATTATATATCACCCTATTAGGACTACTCTCTACCATCATGACAGCAGCTGCACCCTACTGCGATGTGAGAAAATTCTCTATCACAGACGGACTCGCTGCCAACACCATCTCAGACCTCAAGCAAGGTAAAGACAACCTCATGTGGTTCAGTACCTGGAACGGACTGTCGTTCTATGACGGCTACAAGTTTCATACTTTCAGAGACAACCCGGATGATATTGATGTTCTGTCAACCAACCGTATACTGAAAATAGAACCATCCTATAACAACAACGTGTGGTGTATCACATACGACCACAAGCTCTACGTATACGATACCCACTTCTGCCGGTTCTTTGCTGTAGGACAGAAATTCAACGAACTGTTCAACATCGACCTGCGCGTGAGCCAGGTATACCCATTGAAAAACGGAGCTACATGGTTTACTTCAGAAGATGGAAAATACATCATCCGATCAATAGGAAAAACCTTTGATGAGCGGAACATAGAACTCATCAAAGTAGGAGAAAAGGGACTCAGAAGCGGAAATGTATGGTACATCCATCAAGATATACACGGAAGAGAATGGGTGCTTACCGACAAAGGCGCATACATATATCATTCGAAAATTCCAAGCAAACTGCCTTTCAAATGGCTCAGAGGGGTGGGAGAAGATGAGTTCCTGGCAACTGAAGACGGTAAACTGGCAAAATATGACCTGCAGAACCGACTCACCATGATACCAATGCCAGAAGGCGTAACCCGTATCAACGGACTGAAAAATACAGGTTACCAGCTTCTGATGGCAACCAACCTGGGTGTAGTAATCTACAACCCGCGCACCTTCAAGTTTGATATCATCAACGTACAGAGCCCGAGTCAGCCTCTGGCAGAGGTAAAGAAGATTTATATCGATGATTTCGGTATGATATGGGCATTTACAGACGGTATAGGAGTAACCCTTGTCAATCCGAAGACCGGACAGACACAGTGGCTCTTTGCCGACCAGGACGACCCGATGGACCGCACAACCTGCGAAAGCAATTTCATCACACAAGATGAACACAAGACCCTCTGGGTAGTGCCAAGAGGAGGAACCTTCAGTTATTTTGACCGCAAGGCAGGAAAACTGGTGCCTTATCTGCTGAGAAGCAATTCATCGGGCAACTACCGCATACCGAAGATTACGAAATATGTACTCTCAGACCAGGGAATCCTCTGGCTGACAGGCTCTCACGACCTGACACAGGTAGTCTTCAAATATCACCCTTACATTATCAACAAGCTGGATGTGGGCGAAGACGAAGTGTTCTCGGTGAATGCATCGCCAGACGGACATATCTGGGCTGGTTATTACAATGGTATAATCCAGGTGCTCAACGCATCCTACCAAAGCATCGGATACCTGTCGCCAAGCGGACAGATTGTGCCACAGCAAGTAAACTTCGCCGAGAAGGGCATCATGTCTATCCACTTCGATATCAAGGGAAGAGCATGGATAGGAACCAACGGAAATGGTGTCTATCTGATAGATAAAATGCAGGTAAGACACTTTGTTTATGATGCCAACAACCCGTCATCGCTGCCGTTCGACAAGATACAAGACATTGTAGCCGACCGCACCGGACGCATCTGGATAGGTACCTACGGAGGTGGGCTGGCACTTGTTAACGAGGCGGCAGACGGCAGTATCAGCTTCATCAGTAAACGAAACGGACTGCCTTGGGAGAAACAGCACTACGACCGCATACGCCGCATCTGCTGCACCACTACGGGAACCATTCTCGTAGGAACTACAGATGGTCTCATCACCTTCAGTGATGCCTTTACAAACGCAAGAAAGATCAATTACCACAAGACCTACTACATACCGAACGATACAACTAGTCTGGCTGCAAACGATATGAACAATATCATGGAGCACACCAGCGGCAAGATGTATATCTCGCAACAGGGCGGTTTGATGGAAGAGATTGTGAGCAAATCGCTCCTGCAAGACAACCTGAAGATGAAATACTTCCATGCCATCGATGTTAACGAAGGCATCGTACAGGGCATGGTAGAAGACAACCAGGGAAGAATCTGGGTAATCAGAGAATCGAGTATCGACTGCGTAAACCCGAAAACGGGCCAGTGCAATGTGTTCGGACCTAACGACTTCGACTTCAACATGTCGTTCTCGCAAAGCCGTCCTTACCACGATCCGGCAAGCAACAACATCTCGGTAGGTACCCCGATGGGACTGATTACCTTCAATCCGGCTACGCTGAAGAAGAGCAACTACCAGCCTAAAGTCATCTTCTGTTCCCTCCATTATAGCGGAGAGAAGGAGTCGGAACCTATCCTGCACAAGGATAAAGTGGTGATTCCTGCTAACAAGCGAAATCTGACCATCAACTTCGCATCGCTCGACTATCAGCGTAAGTATCAGACCAGATATCTCTATCGCATAGATGGTTTTACAGCTCCAGGCGTGTGGATATCAAACGGAAGCAGCAATACCATCGGCTTCAACCGTATCAGTCATGGCGATTACGTACTCAAGGTGAGAGCCACCAACTCTCACGGTGTATGGAGCAAGTATGTGGCAGAACTGCCTATCGAAGTGCGCCCTACCTTCTGGGAGAGCATCTGGGGCAAATTTCTGATGCTGCTTCTGCTCTTCGGTATCGTAGGCGCAATCTTCTATACCTACAACCAGCGCCAGCACGAGAACGTAACCCACGAGATGAGCGTGATGAAGAACGAGTTCTACAACGATGCAGCCAACCGTCTGAGAACCCCTCTAACGCTCATCGGAGCCCCGGTAAAAACCGTTTTGGATACCGAACCGGGTATCACCCGAAAGGGCAAGGAACTGCTGAAAATGGTGGCAGACAATGCCAACGAGATGCTGGTAATGCTGGACAAGGTTCAGAGATATGGCAACAAGGCAGACTTCCATACGAACAGCGGTCTGAGCGAGGAAGATTACGACCTGGCAGAAAGGGAGAAAGAGAACGGACAGATTGACGACCGCAATGCATCCGACTATCTGGAAGAAGTAAACAAACAGAAAGAAGAAAAGGATGAAGAGGCTGAACGACTGGAAGAAATGGGCAAGGAACAGAAAGAAGCACAAGAAGAAGCAGAACACAAAGACCAGACGGTACTGGTAGTTGAAGACAATGCCGACCTGCGCAAGTTCCTCTACAGTATCCTCTCGCCTACCTATAACGTGCTGCTCGCAGAGAACGGAAAGGCTGGCTTGGTAATGGCGCGCAAGGAGACGCCCGACTTTATCCTTACAGACGTTACCATGCCTGTGATGGATGGTTTGTCGATGATTCACGAGATTAAGCAGGATACCACCCTCAACAACATCCCAGTGATGATTCTCTCGGCCAAGGCAAGCGTAGAAGACCAGCAGCGAGGCTTTGATGAAGGTGTTGATGCCTATATCACCAAGCCATTCTCTACCCCTTATCTGCTCGGCCGAATAGAGGCTATCCTCACCCAGCGCCGCAACATTCAGATGGATGTTATCAGAAAACTGAAGGAAACTGGCGATAAAGATGCCATAGCAGCCCTGAGAATACTGCCTGCAGCAGCTCCTCTGCCTGCTCTTAACCAGGCTGAAACTAGTGCCGAGAACGAAGCGGTTAACCCAAACAGCGAGCTGGCATTTATGGCGGCACAGATTCAAGACAGAACCATGATGCGTATCTTCAGGTTTGTTGTTGAAAATGCAGGCAACCCGGAACTCAAGATTGATGACATCTCGAACGAAATCGGTATGAGCCGAAGCGTACTATATAATAAGGTGAAAGCAACGACCGGAATGACACCGGTAGACTTCGTTCGCCATATACGTATCAAGAAGGCATGCGAGATATTGCGCAATACAGACGATACACTGACCAGTATCGCCTTCGCAGTAGGTTTTACTGACCCTAAGTATTTCTCAAAGGTATTCAAGAAAGAAACGGGTATCGTGCCTACTGAATACCGAAACAGAACGCAGGGATAGCCCGCATAATTACAGATAAAAGCAGTCATCATTACTGATGGCTGCTTTTATCTGTATTAACAAAAAGTAATACATATTACAGGACATATCTTCAGTTGTTGCCGGGCACAGCCTTCTTCGTTATCGTACACAGCAAAACGTTCAAACAAGGAAAAAAGCAGAATAGTCATAAAATTGAGCCGTTTTGCTTTGTTTTTTGACCGAATATTGCAAAAAAGTATAAAAATGGGGGGGGTATTTGATTAATTTTCCCTTTTTACTGAAAAAAAACTGAGAAAAAGTTTGGTGTTACAAGAAAATGTAGTATCTTTGCAACAAGTTCTTAGAAAAGTTAAATGATAGATTAATCGTAAACCTCTTTTTCTTTGTTTTTTGAGGAAAAAGAGGTAAAGAAAAAAAGAATGCAGGGTTTGTGAAAATCCTGCATTTTTTATACTGTTTCATACTGATATTGTGTAGTTATATCGTCTACATATTTCATTCTTCTATATTCTATAGTCTAACCGATATCTATATACTCAGCTATATGGTATCTGTTTACCCAGATATACAATATCTATCTACATTATATATATTACGCTTATTCCTTCATCTATGATTTTGTTCGATTTTTAGAATTTTTAAAAAAACTCTTGAAGTATTCTAAGAGAAAAGTAGTATCTTTGCACTCTAGATTATATAAGTTGGGATCGGAAATATAGATAACACATACATAAAGATAAAAAAAATGAGAACTGTTTACGAATTTTCTGTTAAAGACAGAAAGGGAAAGGATGTTTCCCTCAAGGAGTATGCCAACGAAGTGCTGCTCATCGTTAACACCGCTACAAAGTGTGGTTTCACCCCTCAGTATGAGGAACTGGAGAAACTTTATGAGACCTATCATTCTCAAGGTTTCGAAATACTTGATTTTCCTTGCAACCAGTTTGGTCAGCAAGCCCCTGGTACAGATGAAAGCATTCATCAGTTCTGCAAGCTTACATACGGCACAGAGTTCCAGCGCTACAAGAAGATCAAGGTAAACGGAGACGATGCTGCCCCTCTCTTCAAATTTCTGAAAGAATGTAAGGGCTTTGCTGGTTGGGACGAGAGCCACCCTCTCTACCCTGTTCTCGACAAGATGTTGAGCGAGGCTGATCCTAACTACAAGGAGAGTGCCGATATCAAGTGGAACTTCACCAAGTTCCTCGTTAACAAGAAGGGTCAGGTTGTAGCCCGCTTCGAGCCTACCACAAGCTTCGATGTCATCGCTAAGGCTATCGAAGAGTGGTTGAACTTCTAATGAAAGATAGAAGTCTCGCACTGAGAATAGAATTTCTAAATAAAAGAAAATAGAATCTCTAAATAAAAAGCCAGGTTGCTTTTCGCAGCCTGGCTTCTTTTATAATGTGATATTGTTATTTCAATATATCTCAAAGAATAATTGTCAACTGTTTGCTATATACTGTTAACTATAATTTAGTCAACCTTTGGCACATCCTTGAGGAACTGCTGGATTTCTTCATCACTCACAGAATAATCGTGCAAATCGCCATTGATAAAGCTATCGTAAGACGGCATATCGATAAGACCATGACCTGAGAGACAGAACAGGATAACCTTCTCCTTGCCCTCTTCCTTAGCCTTCAGAGCCTCACGTATAGTGGCTGCAATCGCATGACAGCTCTCTGGAGCAGGAATGATACCCTCGGTCTGAGCGAAGAGCATACCTGACTTGAATGACTCCAGCTGAGGGATATCTACACCATGCAGATAACCATCCTTCAGAAGTTGGGAGATAATCATACCAGCACCATGATAACGGAGACCACCTGCATGAATGTTGGCAGGCTTGAAATCATGACCCAGAGTAAACATTGGCAGCAATGGAGTGTAACCTGCCTCATCACCGAAATCATACTCGAACTTACCGCGAGTCAGCTTAGGACAGCTCTCCGGCTCTGCTGCTATAAACTCAGTATGGCGCTCGCCTGTGAAGTTGTGACGGAGGAATGGGAAGGCAATACCACCAAAGTTACTACCACCACCGAAACAAGCAATCACCTGATCAGGATACTCACCTGCCATCGCCATCTGCTTCTCTGCCTCTAGACCGATAATGGTCTGGTGAAGTGCCACATGATTGAGCACAGAACCCAGCGTATACTTACAGCCCGGTGTGGTTGTAGCCAGCTCAACAGCCTCACTGATGGCAGTACCGAGCGAACCAGGATGATGAGGCTCACGAGTGATAATGTTCTTACCTGCGCGTGTACTCATGGAAGGAGAACCCTCTACAGTGGCTCCAAACGTACGCATGATGCTGGAACGGTATGGTTTCTGCTGCATGGTAATCTTTACCTGATAAACTGCTGCCTCCAGGCCGTAGAGTTTTGCTGCATAAGAGAGGGCTGCACCCCACTGACCTGCACCTGTCTCTGTAGTGACATTGGTATCACCCTCCTGCTTACAGTAGTAGCACTGAGGAATGGCTGAATTGATTTTATGAGAGCCTAACGGATTGATACTCTCATTCTTGAAATAGATATGCGCCGGAGTACCGAGTGCCTCCTCAAGGGCGTAAGCACGTACAAGAGGGGTTGAACGGTAGAAGGTGTACTTCTCCAACACATCTTCCGGAATATCAATCCAAGCGTGCTCTGTATCAAGTTCCTGCTTTGAGCACTCTTTATTAAATACATGTGACAAATCATCAGCATTCATTGGCTGGTGTGTCTGAGGGTTCAACGGTGGCAATGGCTTGTTAGGCATATCTGCCTGAATGTTGTACCACTGAGTAGGAAGTTCCTGCTCGCTTAAGATGTACTTTTTCTGTCTCATATTTATATATATGTTTAAAATTGTTGTATGCCTGAACAAAGGTACAAATAAAAAAATGAAATAAAGAACTTTTTTATGTGTTTTTCCACTATTTTTTTATTTTTATGCAATAAAATAGTTCATTCTACAGGTATTATTTGTTGAATAAGTGTATTTTCAGTGTCATTTTTATAAACTTAACCAAATATTACCCCATAAAATACCAAATATTACACCCTATATTATAATGGAAAATAGTATCTTTGCAACAGAAAAATTCAAAATGCGTTGTGAAACGCTTATCATCATCTTTTACTTATACAAAAAAAAATAAAACATTGGAGTTCAATAGGGATATTGAGATTCCAATGTTTTTTTTATACACTAAACTGAAATATATCATCATGTAAAGTTAACATATCATCATGTAACGTTGTCTGATTTATAACCTTTCAGCATAAATCAATAGTCTATTTTATTGTCTACTTCCACAATTGATAGAGGATTTTACCCATAGACTGTAGACACAGATTATTTCTTTTCATTACCTAAATCTATCTGCGATATCTGATTCAACAGATTTACAGCCTGCCCTACAGTCTTCACATCATTGATGCGAAGCATTCGCTTGTTGAATTTTTCCTTCAGAACACAATCTTGAATATGACTGGTAACGTAAGCGAGTATGCGGTTAAACATCTGACTTCTGTAGAACGGACTGTTTACATTGCTCACAAACTGCATCTGCATATAGCCCTGCTTGAGAACAATCTTCTCGCAACCTAGCTTCTTGCCTACCCTACGCAAACCTACCACATGCATCAGTTCGTCTGCTTCATGAGGCACAGGACCAAAACGGTCTATCATACGCTTGCGGTAAGCCTCTACTTCCTCATCACTCTCCAGACGGTCCAGTTCACGATAAAGGAGCATGCGCTCACTGTCACCCGGCACATAAGTCTGAGGAAAATACATCTCCAGATCGCTCTCTATGCCACAATCGTCAACGAAATCATCACCCGTAAGCTGGGCACCTTCATCCATCTTCTCCTGATAAAGATCACAGAACTCCTCGTTCTTCAACTCTGTGACAGCCTGAGAGAGAATTTTCTGGTAGGTTTCATAACCCAGATCTTCCATAAAACCGCTCTGCTCAGAGCCCAGCAGATTACCCGCACCGCGGATATCCAGGTCCTGCATGGCGAGATTGAAGCCGCTACCCAGTTCGCTGAACGTCTCCAGAGCCTCCAGACGGCGACGCGCCTCAGGAGTAAGTGCACTCTTAGGTGGCGCCATCAGATAGCAGAAAGCCTTCTTGTTGCTTCTTCCTACGCGTCCACGCATCTGATGCAGGTCACTCAATCCGAAGTGATGAGCATCGCTCACGATAATCGTATTGGCATTCGAAATGTCGATACCGTTCTCTACAATAGTGGTAGAAAGCAGTACATCATAATCGTAATTGATAAAGCCCATGATGATTTTCTCCAAATCCTCAGGCTTCATCTGTCCGTGACCGATTGCTACCCTACAATCTGGAATATGCTTCTCTATGAGCATCTTGAGCTCCGGAAGCTTGGATATTCTGTCGCATACGAAATAAACCTGTCCGTTTCGGCTCATCTCGAAATTGATGGCATCGCAGATAACTTCACTACTAAACGTTACCAGTTCGGTATGAATCGGATAACGGTTAGGTGGCGGAGTGCGCATGATACTCATATCCCGGGCGCCCATCAGAGAGAACTGGAGGGTTCGCGGAATCGGAGTGGCACTCATCGTGAGTGTATCGACATTTACCTTGAGCTGACGGAGTTTCTCTTTGGTAGACACACCGAACTTCTGCTCTTCATCAATGACGAGCAGTCCCAGGTCATGCCATTTCACGGTCTTTGATATCAGCTTATGCGTACCTATGAGAATATCAATCTTACCCTCTTTCAGGGCGTCAAGCACCTCTCTGGTTTCCTTCGTTGTACGGGCTCTACTGAGATAGTCTACCCTTACAGGCATGCCTTCCAGACGCTTTTTGAAAGTCTGATAGTGCTGGAAAGCCAGAACGGTAGTAGGCACCAGCACCGCAACCTGCTTGCTGTCGCACGCTGCCTTGAAGGCTGCACGAATGGCAACCTCAGTCTTGCCGAAGCCCACATCGCCACAAACCAGACGGTCCATCGGTCTGCCACTCTCCATATCCTTCTTCACCTCCTGAGTAGCCTTATTCTGGTCTGGCGTATCTTCATACAGGAAGGAAGCCTCCAGCGTATGCTGCAGATAATTGTCGGCACTGAAGGCGAATCCCTTCTCCCGTCGGCGCTGGGCATAGAGTTTGATCAGGTCGCGCGCAATGTCCTTGATTCGCTTCTTAGCTTTGTCCTTGAGTTTATCCCAGGCACCTGTACCCAGTGTAGACAGGCGAGGCGGAGTACCGGTATCGCTGCGGCGATATTTGCTGATTTTATAAAGCGAGTGGATAGAAACATCCACCTTGTCATTGTTCGTATAGACGATTCGGATCATTTCCTGATAGCTGTTGCCCGTAGGAACCCTAACCAGACCGCCAAACTTGCCGATACCGAAGTCTACATGCACGATAAAATCTCCCACTTCCATCTCCTGCAGTTCCTTCATGGTGAGTGCCATCTTGCCGGCTCTCGCTTTATCTGAGCGCAGGTTATATTTATGAAAACGGTCAAAAATCTGATGATCGGTAAAGAAACAGCACTTCTTGTCATGGTCAGTAAAGCCTTCATGAAGCGTCTTGTCTACCGGTGTAAAACGGATGGCGTAGCGCTTCAGCTCTTCGCTTTCAAAGATATCCTTCAGGCGCTGTTGCTGCTTCTGGCTATCTGCCAATATATATAAGGTGTAACCCTGGAGCAGGAAATCCTCCAGAGTTTGACAAAGCAAATTGAAATTCTTATGGAAAAGAGGCTGTGGAGCGATATTGAAAGGTATCACAGCCGAACTCTCTGACGGAGCGACCTTGCCGAACTCGATACGGAGATGAGCCGCTACTGCCTTCTTGAAATCGAGCGGAGAAACGAGGTTGAGCTCGGTCTTCATGTCATGTCTGATGCGCTCAGCCTCTACCTCAGTAGCTCCCTCCAGCTGCTCGGTAAGGCTCTGCGATGAGAAGCCTTCGGTATAGATCTGACCGATGCGGTCGCAAACGAAAGAAAGGTCTTTCGCAACGACTGGCGTACTTTCGGAGAGGAAATTGAGGAAACACTGCTTGTTGCTCTCGATATGGGCGAGTTCGGGCACGATTTCTATCTCTGTGCGCTTTGCCTGCGAGAGCTGGGTCTCAACATCAAAGGTACGGATGGTGTCAATCTCATCGCCGAAGAAGTCGATACGGAACGGATATTCGCAGCTGTAGGAATAGACATCGAGGATGCTTCCACGCACGGCAAACTGGCCCGGTTCATAAACATAATCGGTTTCTTTAAGTTCGAAATCGCGCAGAGTATGAACCACATCGGTCTGAGCAATCTGCTGACCTACAGTCAGTTTCAGAATCCGTTCATCCAGATTCTGCTTAGCCACAACGAGTTCTGCCAGTGCATCGGGATAAGTGACTACCAGGAAATGTCCTCCCGAAGAGAGGCGCGCCAGCACCTCTGTACGTAGGATTTCGTTCGCAGCATCACGCTGCCCGTATTTCACGGCACGCCGATAGCTGGAAGGAAAGAAGAAGACCTTCTCCTGCCCCATCATCTGAGTGAGATCGTGATAAAAATAGCCTGCTTCATCGGCATCATCCAGTACGAAGAGTACCGAACGCCTCATCTTCCCCTGCAGAGAAGCAAAGAACATCGGAGCCGAAGAGCACAGCAAACCCTGGAGAAAAATGGAATGAACCGACTTCTTCCCCATCAAATCAAAGAGGGCATCCGCCTGTGGCGAACGCCCGTATGTTTTTTCTATCTTTTGGATTTCCATCCAAGTACTGATTAGTGATTACTGAGTATTAATCCTTCTTCGGATATTTCTTGAACCAGCCATCCAGGCGCAGTCGCATCACGCCAAAGAAAGCCTCACCAAAGATGCCACCACTCATCTTGCTCACACCTTCACGACGGTTAACAAAGATGACAGGCACCTCTTTGATCTTGAAACCTATTCGATGAGCCGTATATTTCATCTCTATCTGGAAAGCATAGCCCTTGAAGCGGATAGCATCCAAATCTATGGTTTCCAACACCTTACGTCGGTAGCAGACGAATCCAGCTGTGGTATCATTCACCTTAAATCCGGTTACGATACGTACGTATTTAGAAGCGAAATAGCTCATCAAAACGCGTCCGATAGGCCAGTTGACCACGTTCACACCCGAAATATATCTTGAGCCTACAGCCACATCATACCCCTCATCGTGAGTTGCCGCATAGAGACGAGGCAAATCATTAGGATCATGACTGAAGTCGGCATCCATCTCGAAGATGAAGTCATAGCCCTGCTCCAATGACCATTTGAAGCCCATGATATAGGCAGTACCCAAACCGAGTTTACCCGAACGCTCCAGGATATGCAGACGACCGGCAAACTCATTAGCCATCAAGCCCTTAACAATGGCAGCAGTACCGTCAGGACTTCCGTCATCGATAACGAGGATATCAAACTGCTTTTCGAGACCGAAGACTGCACGGATGATTTTCTCGATGTTTTCCTTCTCATTATATGTAGGAATGATTACTATGCTATCACTCATAACTTCTTCTAATTTTAATGATTCTGATTCTATATAATGTAATACAGATGCAAAATTACAACTTATTTTTGAAATAACAAGCAAAAACCCGAAATTATTGGTCCGGATTCTCTACAAAACCCTGATATTTCTTGTCAAGTCCGTTCATGATCGCCTCATAGCTCTTGTTCATCTGGTTCTTTATATTGTCAGCTCCCTTACCTATCGGCTCGATAGGCTCATGGATGGTGAGCTTCAGAGGATGCCAGAAAGCCCAGTAGATATCCTTCATGCGAGGCTTCACATCAAAACTGCCATTGATGGTAAGCGGACATACCGGCAACTGCAGTTCATCGGCAAGCATGAAAGCACCGCGGCGGAACACACCCATGTGCCCCGTAAACGAACGGGCACCCTCTGGGAATACCACCAGCGACATGCCCTCTTTAAGCACCTCGCGAGCACGGTCATAAGAAGCACGGATCTTAGAAGGTCCGCTCTTGTCTACAAAGATGTGGTGCGCATACTCACAGGCGATACCGACGAGAGGCACTTTGCGCAAGCCCTTCTTCATCATCCACTTGAAGTTTCTGCCCAGGAAACCATATATCAGGAAGATATCGAAAGCGCCCTGATGATTGGCCACGAAAACATAACTCTGGTTCTTCTTGAGATGCTCACGTCCCTCCACCTTTACAGGCAGGAGGAGGATGCGGACCCAAAGCCAGGACCAATACTTGCCGGGATAATAGCCCCAGAAATGGCCATTGCCCAGCATACATCCCAAAACGGTAGACAGACTGGTTAAAACACTAGCTACCAACAGGATAGGCAAGCATATTACAAGCTGATACAGACGATATAAGTACTTCATTTTTTATTTAAGAATGAATAATTTAACACTCAACATTTAACACTCAACACTCCTCATTTTCTTTTGAGTGTGATGACCACGATTTCTGCCGTAGCCCCTATGCGGATTGGAACGGTACCGCCCAGACCCGATGTGGTATAGAGCTGGCAACCCTCCTCCTCGAAGAGGCCGTAATCATAAGGAGTAAACATCGACGGACGCAAGCCCAGGATACTGATCTGCCCCGCATGCGTATGACCGCTCAGCGTAAGCTGCGGTGCTACGACCAGCGAATCCTTCCTGTCAGGTCCTATCACATCGCCATCCTCATCCTTCTCCTTATTAATAGTAGAAGGCCAGGTCTCGCGCCATTGCTTCGGAATATGCTGCAGCATCAGCACGAAAGAGCCCGGTCTGATGCCATACAGCGCCTTCCTTACGTTGGTTCGCTTTGGATTGTCATAGTTCTCTGTACCAGCTACATAGATGCTGTCAGCGCCTCTATGCACCGCCACATGCTCATTCATCAGCAGGCGCCATCCGCAACTCCGCTGGAAGTCCTGCATCCGCTTCTCGAGCGCTGCTATCTCCTGCTCATCATCTACATCCATATAATAGGTGTAATCGTGATTGCCCAGCACACTCATCACGCCATCTCTGGCTTTCAGACTGCTGAGCAGCGCCTGATACTCAGGCAGTTCATCGGGCGTAACATTCTGTAAATCACCCGTAAAGCAAATCAGATCAGGTTTTTCGGCATTAATGCTGTCGATATCGCGCTGAGGCAGATGACCACGCCAGCCATAGTATGACCCAAGATGGATATCGCTAAACTGAACGATGCGATAGCCCTCGAAAGACTTCGGCAGATTAGGTACATAGATGGTGATACGCTTGACTTGCATCTTAGGAAAACCTTCGGTAAATCCGTAGATAAAGCAGAAGAACGCCACCGCTCCCACTACCAGTCCGAGGAGCTTGCCCCAGTTGCGATGGCCGTGAAGGAGCCGCATACAGCACCAACCGAAGACACTGAACAGGCTGAAGACAAACTGCGGAACCGCACATACTGCCATTATCACAAACCAGATGTCGATGAGCACCGGATTGCGTGGCAGGAAGTTGGGCAGCATCGTGATATATGCACTGTAGGCGATAACCACGAAAGCCGGCAACCAGAAGAGCACCCGCTGCCAGAGACTTTTCAGCCGTAACTTGCCATACCTTTTATATATCCACAGATACGGCAACAGGGTGAATACCACTACGGGTATCAATATTCTTGCTATCATTTTTTGATCAAACTTGATTGAAGATACGTTTTCATTGCCTGCACGGGCACTCCTCTGCGCTGTGCATAGTCGCGAAGCTGGTCGTCTCCTATCCGTCCCAGTTCGAAATACCGCGACTTGGGATGTGCAAACATCAGCCCCGAGACACTGGCATGAGGCGTCATCATTCCGCTTGTGGTGAGCCGGATGCCCACCTGACTCATATCGATGAGCTGGTCGATGATGAAGTTGGCACTGGTATCGGGCAACGAAGGATATCCTATAGCCGGACGGATGCCCTGATAGCGCTCCAGATGCTGGTCTTCGATGCTCAGCTGCTCGTCGGGAGCATAGCCCCAGATGCTGCGTCTCACCTCTTCGTGCAACTTTTCTGCCGTGGCTTCAGCCAACCGGTCGCAGAGTGTCTGTGCCATCATATTGAGGTAGTCGTCCGAGCGATATTTCTTCTCCAGACCGCCATCTACCGTCGTGCAGAAGATACCCAGCCGGTCTGTTATTCCACTGTCCAGAGGACGGATGAAATCAGCCAGACAGAGATTGGGTTCTCCCTGAGCCGCCGGATGCTGCTGACGGAGCATCGGGAAGCGGACTTTCTGCCCTTCCAGCCAGATATCATCCCCCTCGCTGTTCGCCTCGAAGAGTCCGAAGACGGCATAGGTATGATATTCGCCTTCCCATGAATGGAGCATATCGAGCGCCTCAGCTTTCAGTTTTTCCTTTTCCTCTCGAGGTTTGCCGCTCAATCCCCAGGCATGATAAAAGTATAGCCAGTTGATATATGGCTCAATTTCGCTTATATTGTATACTATTCTTCGCATCCGATACGATATTTTATTTTACAATTCCCGTAAAATTTTCCTTTTTCAGGAATTGTTTCTGAACTCCAGTTCCTCTCCTCTGCAAGCGGCATCAAACACGCCTTTGTTATAGATCAGACTACCGTTACAGAAAGTCTGTTCCACTTTCCATGCAAACTCATCACCCGCTACAGGGCTCCATTTACACTTGCTCTGAATCACCTCTGCGGTCACCTTCCAAGGCTCTCCCTTGCGCACCACAACGACATCTGCCTTATAACCCGGACGCAGGAAGCCGCGCTGACTGATATGGAACAGACGGGCTGGATTATGGCACATCAGTTCAACCAGGCGCTCGATACTGATTACCTTTTCGTCAACAAGTTTCAGCATGCTTACCAGCGAGAACTGTACCATTGGCATACCTGATGCAGCCTTGGCACAACCGCCCTGTTTATCCTTCAACTGATGAGGAGCATGATCGGTACCTACTACAGTTATCTTACCATTACTCAGCGCCTTACGCAAAGCTTCTCGATCAGCAGCGGTCTTTACTGCAGGGTTGCATTTAATGCGTGCGCCCTTCACAGAGTAATCTTTGTCCGAGAACATGAGATGAGCCACAACAGCCTCGCCTGTAATATTTTCATCCTTACCAAAGAACTCCAGTTCCTTAGCCGTAGTAACGTGAGCGATATGGAGATGCGCCCCGCTTTCCTTAGCCAGCAGCACCGCCAGACGGCTGCTTTCATAGCAAGCCTCCTCGCTGCGTATTTCCGGATGATGTTCTACGGCAGGGTCTTCACCCCATTTCTGCTTAGCCAGCTGCATGTTGCGGTTAATGATTTCGGTATCCTCACAGTGGGTCATCACCGGCAAATCCAGCTCTTTCGCCTTCTTGAAGATAGCCTGCAGCGCCTCATATTTATCCACCAGCATATTGCCCGTACTGGAGCCCATAAAGAGCTTGACGCCCGGTACACGATGCGTATCGAGCTGCTCAAAATCATTTACATTATCATTGGTAGCACCAAAGAAGAAACTGTAGTTCACATGACTCTTCTCAGCGCCCAGCTGCCGCTTTGCCTGCCAGGCCTCCAGAGTGGTAGTCTGAGGTATCGTGTTAGGCATCTCAAAATAACTGGTCACACCACCAAAGGCAGCAGCGCGGCTTTCGCTCTCGATGTCAGCCTTCTGCGTAAGTCCCGGCTCACGGAAGTGAACATGATCATCAATCACACCCGGCAAAACAAAACACCCCGAGGCATCGATGACTTCATCGTAATTGCCACGGGGTGCCTCGCCTTCATATATCTCCTTGATAAATTCACCATCCAACAAGAGGTCGCCCACAAAAGAGCGACCCTCATTTATAATGGTTCCATTCTTGATTAATTTCATATTACTAAACTTATAAAATGAAGAGTTTTACAAGATGTTAATGCCCAAGACCTTGAAAGAGCCCTGTTTCTACTCCTTACCTTCCTGTTTTTCAGGAATCGTAGGCGCAGCCAGTTCGTTGGCTGTAGGTGCCGGAGCCGCATCAGGATTTACCTGTGGAGCCGCTTCCATCTCTGGCTGCATGCCGCTCTGCGCATCTCGTGTACCGTTCATAATCTCCTGATTCTCTTGAGCTTTCTTATAATAGTCCTTTACATAAGGATCATTCTTGAAATAGTCGGTAGCCTTGCTCATGATATCCTCAATCCAAGGAGAGAGCATCGGATACTGGTTGCCCATTGTAACGAGGAAGAAGACGCCCGGTCCCAGCACATTGTTGAAGTTGTCGGTAACAAACGAAGTGATGAGCTTGTCTTCCTGCTCAGAAAGGCGGATGGATTCCTCGTTCAGCTGCTTGTTGACAGCCACCATATCGCTACCGTTCATGATAGCCTGGTCGTGCTTGTGTACCAGTTCGCGCAACTGATTCTGAATCTGCTGGTATTTCTTGAAGAATCCGAAGAGTTTATCGTTCATAGGAGTACCGCTTACCACCTGCTGTGTATCATCGAGCTTCACCGTAATGCTTCCACTCTCCAGCACCAGCGGCAGCACAGGGTCATCATCCATGAAGATATTTGCCATCTTCATAGAGTCGACAGAACCCTGAAAATGGAACTGTCCATGCACTACATCGCAAGAATCCACGTTCTTGAAATCGTTGTTTTCCAGTATCTTAAGGTACAGCATGCGTCCGTCCAGAGTACTTACGTTAGAAGTACCCGAGATATCGTAACTGTTGGCACAAGATGCAAGTGCCATCAAGGCAATGAATGCGTAAAATATTCTATTCATAAGCTATCTATATCACTTTCGGTGAACAAAAATACAATCTTAATTTGAACTGACGAAATAAATTGCTGCAATTTAATTCATTCTTACAAGATTTATGTTTTGTTTGCACTCCTATTGACCACCGAAAGCTTTTTTCTCGTCCTTCTATATTACTGATTGTTTTCCTTCTTCAGTTCATGAGAGATGCGATGCGTGGTATACAGTTCCAGCAGGGCTGCGATGAGGAGGAAGACTACCCACTTATTATAGAAATAGGTGATATAGGTCTCATAATTCTCAAACCAGCGGCGCAGGAAAGCATACACCGTATCTACCATCGAGATGCCTGAGAGCACGAAGAAGATGTCTGCTACATACTGCATGCGCTTCAGGCGGTGGATAACCAGCGAAGGTCCCTCATAGAACTGCATCGCCTGCATTACACTGAACAGTATGGTGCCCAGCAGGAACCCCCAGCTCGTTACCTGCACCAGCTGCGGATGTGAAAAACCAAATGCGAAGCAAGCCGCACCGACAACCATCAGCACGCCGCCCAGCAAGAAAATAGCACTTTCCAGTTTACTCAATTGTTTCATTTTCGTCTTGTTCGTTAGTTTTTTCCGGAATATCCGAACTCAATACAAAGATGTCTTCATCATCAGCCTTCATGAAATAACGCTGGCGGGCTATCTTCTCAAATGCCCGCGCACCATGCTGCATATCGCGCAAGGTATGCTTGTCGTTTTCATACTGCTCACGATACTTTTCTATCTCCGAACGGAGCGTAGCTATCTCTATCTGGTACTTAATGTGCTGCCTTACACTGTTGTCGTCAACTACACCAACTACCAGAACACCCGTTACAATCACTATAAGATACTTATAATGAGCGAGATAATTCCATATAATACCAAGTTTTTTACTCATTTCTTCCGAATTTGTTTGCAAAGATAATATTTTTTTGTTATCTTTGCATCATCAATTAAGAAAAAATAATGGAAGAGTATATAGTTTCTGCAAGAAAGTACCGTCCGATGACCTTCGATTCGGTTGTCGGACAGAGTGCATTGACCACCACTTTGAAGAATGCAGTGAAGAGCGGCAAGCTGGCGCACGCCTATCTTTTCTGCGGTCCGAGAGGTGTGGGAAAAACCACTTGTGCCCGCATTTTTGCGAAGGCAATCAACTGCGAGCATCCTCGTGAAGACGGCGAAGCGTGCAACGAATGTGAGAGCTGCCGTGCCTTCAACGAGCAGCGTTCCTACAACATCTTCGAGCTGGATGCCGCCAGCAACAACGGTGTTGACCAGATTAAGGTTCTGATGGAGCAAACCCGCATTCCGCCTCAGGTAGGCAAGTATAAGGTGTTTATCATCGATGAGGTCCACATGCTCTCTACAGCCGCCTTCAACGCCTTTCTCAAGACGCTGGAAGAGCCACCTCAGCATGTCATCTTCATCCTCGCCACTACCGAGAAGCATAAGATTCTGCCTACCATCCTGAGCCGATGCCAGATTTACGACTTCGAGCGAATGACGGTAGCCAACACCATCAACCACCTGAAGATGGTGGCTGAGAAGGAAGGCATACAATATGAAGAGCAGGCGCTCGCCGTGATAGCCAAAAAGGCTGACGGAGGTATGCGCGATGCCCTCTCTATCTTCGACCAGGCTGCCAGTTTCTGCATGGGCAACATCACTTACCAGAAGGTGATCGAGGACCTGAACGTGCTCGACAGCGACAACTATTTCCGTCTGGTAGACCTGGCTTTGGAGAATAAGGTGGCCGAGATGATGGTAACACTCGACGGCATTCTGAGCCGCGGTTTCGATGGCGGCAACATGATACAGGGGCTTGCCCAGCATGTGCGCAATGTGATGATGGCGAAGGACCCTCAGACCCTGCCTCTGCTCGAGACCAGCGACGACCAGAAAGCCAAGTTCCAGGCTCAGGCCCAGAAGGCACCTACACCTTTCTTATATAAGGCGCTGGAACTGATGAACCAGTGCGATATCCATTACCGCGCCAGCAGCAACAAGCGATTACTGGTAGAGCTCACCCTGATACAGATAGGCCAGATTACGCAGCCCGAGGATCAGGATGTGCCTAGTGCGGGGCGTACGCCCAATAGATTAAAATCCCTGTTTCAGAAACTCCTGGCTCAGTCTAAGCTTGCCTCTCAGGGTGCAGGTTCTGAGCCTTCTGGCAGCAGCGAAAACCGGTCATCACAGCCGGGAGCATCTGCTGCTACAGCTACTGCTGTGCCTTCGTCAGGGGCACCGGCAGCCGCTTCTGCAGCCTCCAATGCTGCATCTTATTCTGCATATTATCCTGCATCTGCCACCGCAGCCGCATCTGCCTCTCCAGAAGGCTCAGCCGCTGCCGGAGCTGTTACTGATACTGCATCGCCTCACAAGCCACGACTCAAGAATATCAAGCTGGGCGGCATAGGCATGACTTTCTCTAACCTGAAGAAGAGGGAGGAGAACCAGCGCCGCCTGCACAGTCCGTATGATGATACCAATGAGGAAAAAGCGACCATCACGGGCGACCAGAACGAGTTCACCCAGGAGCAGGTGGAAGCAACATGGTTCAGTATGTGCATGAGAATGCAGAACAAGCTGGATTTCATAGGATTAGCCAACCGCATGAAGAGTATTGTACCGAAGATAACCAACTATCCGCAGATAGAGGTTATCATCAACAACCAGCTCTTACTAGACGACGTTTTGAACATCAAGAACCGCATTCTCAAGACTTTCGTCTTAGGTCTTCACAACAGCGAACTGAGCATCAGCTACCGCCTTGCTGACCAGGAAGAGGTAGGCAAGGTTCTGACCAAGAATGAAGTTCTGGAACTTCTTATGGAGAAGAACCCTGCGATGAAAAAGCTCACAAAGGACCTGGATCTGGTCATGACATAGAAGATACTCCACACGATACGAAATTCTCCACTCCATGTAGGACAACCTATACGGAGTGGAGAAAATTGTTTTTACAAATATCGAAACTTGGTGCTATAAGAGATACATAAGAGTGAAAGAGCAAAGGGCGTTACAGCGTGACAGTTGTGACAGTTGTGACAGTTTTCAGCGGAGGGGGTATATTGCGAGTTTGCAGCTATCAAATTATAAGTATATATATTTAAATTATTATATATATAATAATTTACCTCTAAAGAAAGGGAAGGAGGGGTAGGCGCTGAAAACTGTCACAACTGTCACAACTGTCACACTGTAACGCTTTCTGGGCAAAAAGGAAGTAGTCAGAAGAAATGACTTTTTTCATAGCATCTCATTGTTTTCTTGCTCAAAACACACAGAGAAACATTTTACAAAATATAGTTTTCTCTCCAGCAACTCTACGACTTTTTTTGTTTAACTACGGAAGCCGGAATGTTAAAATCGGTTTAACATAACTCTGCAGGGTGAAATTTGGCGGTTCAGAAGATTTGTTGTACTTTTGCACCATCGTTAAAAGATTCCCATGAAGCGCAGACCTTGATATCGCGAAACGCGATACCAAGGTTTTACACCAAATGAAATGCAAGGTTTGACGTCGTGAAACGCGACACCAAACTTTTACGACCCGCAAAATGCAAGGGTTGACGCTGTAAAACACAGCCTCAAGGTATAAAACAAAAAAGCCCCCGATGCAGAAAAGCACCGGGAGCCTTCGTAAGCAAATTATTATTATCTTAAAAAGATCAACTGAATATGCAGCACATCACAGTATACACCATGACGCACCGACAGAAAGGCTTAGATGAGGTTCATGCCCGCTTTCTCAGCCTCCTTGCGCATCTCCTCAGGCCAGATGCTAGCCTGGATCTCACCAATGTGAGCCTTATGAAGCAATACCATACACAGACGGCTCTGACCGATACCGCCACCAATGCTCAGAGGCAACTTGTCGTTCAGGAGCTGCTGATGGAAGTAAAGCTTCTCTCTATCCTCCTTGCCCTCCAGCTTAAGCTGACGCAGCAGACTCTCCTTGTCGACACGGATACCCATAGAACTGAGCTCGAAACTGCGACCCAGAACAGGATACCAGATGAGGATATCACCATTCAGTCCCATCTTGCCGTTCTCTGCCACGGTGCTCCAGTCATCATAGTCAGGAGCTCGGCCATCATGCTTCTTGCCATCGCTCAACTTGCCGCCGATGCCCTCTACAAATACAGCGCCATACTTCTTGCAGATAGCATCCTCACGCTCCTTAGGAGAAAGGTCTGGATACATATCGAGCAAATCCTGCGCATGAATGAAATGAATCTCCTTAGGCAGGAAAGGCTTCAGCTGAGGATAATGCTCGCAAGCCAGGAACTCGGTACGCAAGATGGCACCATAGATGCGGCGCACGATATTCTCGAGGAAGGCGATGGTACGGTCTTCCTTGGTAATCACAGCCTCCCAGTCCCACTGGTCAACATAGAGCGAATGAAGATTATCCAGTTCCTCATCAGCACGGATGGCGTTCATATCTGTATATACGCCATAAGCAGGCTCAATCTCATACTCGGCAAGCGTCAGTCGCTTCCACTTGGCAAGAGAATGAACCACCTCAGCCTGGGCTTCGCCCAAATCCTTGATAGGGAAACTTACAGGGCGCTCTACGCCGTTCAGGTCATCATTGATACCAAGGCCCTTCAATACGAAGAGTGGAGCGGTAACACGACGCAGACGGAGCTCGGTGCTCAGGTTTTGCTGGAAGAATTCTTTTATCATTTTAATACCCATTTCGGTCTGGCGCATATCCAGCAGCGCCTTGTACCCTTCAGGTTTTATCAAATTGCTCATTTTTATTTCATATTTAGTATTTGCGCTGCAAAGGTACAAAATAATAATTAATCTGCAAGCATTTTTCCGTATTTTTTCGCAAAATGATAGCATTTTTAAGTTTTTTAGTAGCATTTTGTAGAACAATTTGCAAATACACATTATATATATGAAAAAATCTGCCCCAAATATTTGGTTATTTCAAATAAAAGCAGTAATTTTGCAGTCGACTTCCGTTTCGATGTCATACAACCGGAGAAACGGGCGGCAGAAAAGAGGGTCTCGTAGCTTAGCTGAATAGAGCGTCAGATTCCGGTTCTGAAGGTCGTGGGTTTGAATCCCACCGAGATCACCCGAAACAACAGAAATGATTAATAATTGAAAACATGGATTTAGTAGAACGATTTATAAACTATACGAAATTCGACACACAGTCGAGCGAAGAATCGACCAGCGTGCCTAGTACGGCAAAACAGCTCGAATTTGCCAAGTACCTGAAGAAGGAACTTGAGAACGAAGGACTGAGCGATGTCGAAATGGATGACATGGGCTATATCTATGCCACTCTGAAGAGCAATACCAAGAAAAAGACTCCTACCATCGGATTTATTTCACACATGGATACATCGCCTGATGCCAGCGGAAAGGATGTAAAGGCGCGCGTCATCAAGAACTATGACGGCAACGACATCGAGCTGAGCCCGGGCATCATCTCAAGCGTTGAGACTTTCCCAGAGTTGAAGGCTCACAAGGGAGAGGATATCATCGTGACAGACGGTACTACCCTGCTGGGTGCTGACGACAAGGCGGGCATCGCTGAAATCGTACAGGCTATGTGCTATCTGCGCGACCACGACGAAATCAAGCACGGCGACATCCGAGTAGGTTTCAATCCTGACGAGGAAATCGGTATGGGCGCACATCATTTCGACGTAGAGAAGTTTGGCTGCGACTGGGCTTACACCGTAGATGGCGGCGACCTGGGCGACCTGGAATACGAGAACTTCAATGCTGCCGGAGCCAAGATCGTCATCAAGGGTGTGAGCGTTCATACAGGCTATGCCAAGGGAAAGATGGTGAATGCAAGCCGACTGGCTGTGGAATTCCAGAACATGATTCCTGAGAACGAGACTCCTGAGCAGACTGAAGGCTACCAGGGTTTCTACCACCTCATCGGCATCGAGAGCCGCTGCGAGGAGGCAAAGCTCAGCTACATCATCCGCGATCACGACCGCAACAGGTTTGAAAACCGCAAGGATTTCATCGAGGACTGCGTGAACAAGATGAACGAGAAGTATGGCGACGGAACCGTAAAGGCGGTTATCTACGACCAGTACTATAACATGAAGGAGAAGATTGATCCTAACATGCACGTCATCGACATCGTGCTCAGAGCGATGCAGGAGAGCGGCGTTCCACCTCGCGTAGAACCTATCCGCGGCGGTACCGACGGAGCCCAGCTGAGCTTCAAGGGTCTGCCTTGTCCTAACATCTTCGCCGGCGGTGTCAACTTCCACGGCCCTCACGAGTTTGTGAGCATCCAGGTAATGGAGAAGGTAGTGAAGACCATCGTGAAGATAGCGGAAATCACAGAAGAATACAACGACTAATACAGATATGGGGAATTTAGACACATCTAAATTCCCCTTTTTCATAAACAGAAAAATATGGCAGAAATTCCATTTTTAATAAAAGACCTTGCCCTCATCCTGATGGTGGCAGGCATCGTAACCCTCATCTTCAAGAGGCTCAAGCAGCCGCTGGTGCTGGGATACATCATGGCGGGATTCCTGGTTTCGCCACATATGCCCTACACCATGTCGGTAGTCGACGAGACGGATATCCAGACCTGGGCCGACATCGGTGTCATCTTCACCCTCTTCTCGCTCGGTCTCGACTTCTCGTTCAAGAAAATCGTGAAGATGGGTGCCTCTCCCATCATCGCCACCGTGGTTATCGTGTTCTGCATGATGATGCTGGGCATCAGCGTAGGCCACGGCTTCGGCTGGGGCAGGATGGACTGCATCTTCCTGGGCGGTATGCTCGCCATGAGCTCCACCACTATTATATATAAGGCATTCGATGATATGCGGCTGCGCACCCAGAAGTTTGCCTCGATGGTGATGAGCGTGCTGATACTGGAAGATATCCTGGCTATCGTGATGATGGTGATGCTGTCGGCGATAGCGAGCGGAAGCAGTCCTGACGGCGGGCAGATGCTTGCCTCTATCGTGAAGATAGGCTTCTTCCTGGGCGTGTGGTTTATCGTGGGCATCTTCGCCATTCCGTGGTTCCTGCGTTCGGTGAGGAAACTTATCAATGCCGAAACCCTGCTCATCGTTTCGCTGGGTCTGTGCTGCGGCATGGCGGTACTGAGCACCAAGGTGGGGTTCAGCAGCGCCTTCGGAGCCTTCGTTATGGGCAGCATCCTGGCAGAAACCATTGAGGCAGAGAAGATTATCAAGCTTGTAGAACCGGTAAAGAATCTCTTCGGAGCCATCTTCTTCGTATCGGTAGGTATGCTGGTAGACCCGAAGATTCTGGTAGAATATGCCGTTCCTATCCTCGCCCTGGTGGGCACGATACTGGCAGGTCAGGCGATATTCGGCACCTTCGGATTCATGCTCGGAGGTGAGTCGCTGAAGTCGGCGATGCGCTGCGGTTTCTCGATGGCTCAGATTGGTGAGTTCTCTTTCATCATCGCCTCGCTGGGTCTGTCGCTCGGCGTCATCAGCAAGTTCCTCTATCCGGTAGTGGTAGCGGTGAGCGTCATCACCACCTTCCTTACACCTTATATGATCCGTCTTGCCACACCTACTTATCAGGTGATGGAGAAACATCTGCCCGACAAGCTCATCCACATTCTGAACCATTTCGCGATGAGTCATCCCCAGACGCAGCAGCAGAGCAAGTGGAAATCGCTGATCCGCCAGATGCTGGTCAACACCACCGCCTACTCCATCCTTTCGGCAGCCGTCATCGCCCTGATGTTCACCTTCGTACTGCCGCTGATGCGCAATCTGCTGCCAGGCTGGCATCTCCACTGGTATGCCAACGCCATCACCGGTCTGCTCACCGTCCTATTCATCTCGCCGTTCCTGCGCGCCATCGTGATGAAGAAGAACCACAGTGCCGAGTGGAAACGCCTCTGGGTAGAGAGCAGCATCAACCGCGTGCCGCTGCTCTTTACGGTGTTCGTGCGCTTTATGATAGCACTGGCTTTCATCTTCTACATCATCAATTTCCTCTCGCGCTTTACCAATGCTCTGATTGTCTGCATCGGTGCAGCAGTAGTGATGCTGATGATAACCTCCCGCCGCATCAAGAAGCGTAGCATCGTGATGGAGCGCGTCTTCGTTCACAACCTCCGCTCGCGCGATATTGCGGCTCAGGTGAATGGCGAAAAGCGGCCGCTCTACGAGGGCAGACTGCTAGACCGGGATATCCACATCAGCGAATTTGAAGTGCCTGAAGATAGCAGTTGGACTGGCAAATCGCTGCGAGAACTGCATCTGCGCCAGCGGTTCGGTGTAGACCTGAGCAGCATTCACCGCGGCTCTCACCGGCTGAACATCCCGAACGGCAACATGATCATCTTCCCGGGCGACAAACTGCAGGTAATCGGCAACGACGACCAGCTGCAGAAATTCAACACCGCCCTGCAGAGCGACCTGCTGCCTGAGGAGGCTGAAATAGAAAAGCGCGAGATGAAACTTAGCCAGCTCATCATCAGCGGCGGCAGCGAATTCCTGGGAAAGACACTGATAGAAAGCGGAATAAGGGATAAATACAACTGTATGGTGGTAGGACTGGAAGAGGGCCGGGAGAACCTGACCCGTGTTCTGCCTACCCGAGTATTCGAAAAAGGCGATATCATCTGGCTGGTAGGCGAAGAGGCAGACCTTCAGAAGATTCAGGAAAAGAGCTAATAAACTTGAGTTTTTTTTAGGCACGGCTTACACGGATTTATAGCGCTCATGTAAATTAAGCGATTTACCATCTCATAAAAAATCCGCGTAATCCATGCCTTATTTATACCCCTGGGCGTGTGGGGACATTTTCCAAGGATTTATCTCACGGTGATATGGAAGCACCCCTGCTTCACCTCATATTTGATATAGCAGCGGTTCTTGTTGCGGAAATCGCGGAGCACCTCGGAGAACACCCATTTCAGGGTATCATTCTGCACCTGTCGGCGAGGCTGTTCACGGGTCTGAATCTGCTTGTAGCGGTTGTAGCAGATATCGAAGGTAGTACCATAGAGATGACACGAATTCTCGGTAGCATTGCCGTTTCGGGTACGCAGTTTCGCCACATCATCCTTGGTACGCAGAATGCTCGTCACGATAATCTTATGCAGCGGAATGCCCTTGATCTGCAGCGAATCGAAATAGGCACGGCCGATATCCTGGAGCAGCACAGAGGCACGAGGCACCAGGTAAGGAATACTGTTGTTCAGCTTGTCGACATAAAAGAAAGGGTTGCTGCCCACATACACCAGCTTGCCCTTGCTGTTCTCCGCCTCCAGACGGTTCTGTACCGGTTTCACACCATGCTTAGTAGCCGCCAGAATCTGCACATCCTGCTGGTCGGGGAAAGTATTGCCGAAATGAGGCACCGAGAAGATGCGATGCTTCACCTCCTTGCCATCCTTGTCGAAGAAGATAGAAGGCTTGCCGCTCTGTACCGTATCAGGCATAACAGAGAGTTCATCCTCCTTCAGGTCCTCAGCCACATTCCCTTCAGCATCAGCCGATGCATCAGAAATCTCAGCAGAAGAAGCATCAGAAGCAGCCGAATCCTTCGCTGCCACGAACGTAGAATCAGCCGCACCAGCAGCCGCAATCTTCGGTTTTGCTACTCCCGGAAAGATGACTCTTACCAGCGCCAGAAGCAAAACCACAATACCAAAACCCTGTAAATATCTGTTCTTACTAATCTTCATAATTATCTTATTTTCACGAAATAATATTCTATATTCTTCAGGCAAAACGGGAACCGCATCGCCAAATTTAGCTGCAAAGGTAACAAAATCTCTCGAAAAAATAGCTTTTTTAATATTTAAAGAATGTTTTATTCGCCGAAATTTGCTCATTTCATGGAAAAGTAGTAATTTTGCAGCGTTATATAACAAAATATTAGATAGGATAGTTTAAACTTTATAGAATTAAGACATTTTGATAGAGAAACATATTGTACTTGAAGATATCGATCCAGTGATGTTCTACGGTGTGAACAATGCCCACCTGCAGATGATTAAATCGCTGTATCCTAAGTTGCGTATCGTAGCACGCGACAACGTGATTCGTGTGCTTGGCGACGAAGAGGAAATGGCAAAGGTGGAAGAGGATATTGAGCAGATGCGCAAGCACTTGCTTAAATACAACATGCTCAATGATGAGGACATTCTGGATATCGTGAAAGGAAAACAGACCAAGGCGGACAGCGTGAAAGGCGTGCTGGTATACAGTATCAGTGGCCGACCTATCAAGAGCCGCAGCGAAAACCAGCAGCAACTGATAGATGCTTACGAGAAGAACGACATGGTATTTGCCGTGGGACCAGCCGGTACCGGTAAGACCTATCTCAGCATCGCCCTTGCCGTAAAGGCCCTCAAGGAGAAAGCCATCAAGAAAATCATCCTCTCACGACCAGCCGTAGAAGCCGGCGAAAAGCTCGGTTTCCTGCCTGGCGATATGAAAGACAAAATTGACCCATACCTCCAGCCGCTCTACGATGCGCTGGAAGACATGATACCTGCCGTAAAGCTGCAGGATATGATGGAAAAGCACATTATCCAGATTGCTCCGCTCGCCTTTATGCGCGGACGCACACTCAGCGATGCCGTCGTCATCCTCGACGAGGCGCAGAACACTACCTCCCAACAGATTCGCATGTTCCTAACCCGTATGGGCATGAACACCAAGATGATTATCACCGGCGACCTGACACAGATTGACCTGCCACGCGAACAGCGAAGCGGACTGAAGGAGGCGCTCAAGATTCTGGACGGAGTGGAAGGCATCGGAGTGGTAAAGCTGGGACAGAAGGATATCGTGCGCCACAAACTCGTAACCCGCATCGTTAACGCATACGACAAGTATGACAAGGAGAGAGCGGAAGAAAAGAAAACAATTAAAAATTAATAATTGATAATTAATAATTAACAGTACTGCTCTAGGGGCAGGCTCAATTATAAATTGTAAATTATAAATTATAAATTAAATAAAATGAAAGCATTAACAAAGACAGATTTCCATTTTGATGGACAGAAGAGTGTTTACCACGGTAAAGTACGTGATGTGTATGACATTAACGACGACCTCCTCGTGATGGTCGCTACCGACAGAATCTCAGCGTTCGACGTTGTTCTGCCTAAGGGTATCCCTTTCAAAGGACAGGTGCTCAATCAGATTGCAGCTAAGTTCCTGGACACAACTACAGACATCTGTCCAAACTGGAAGTTGGCTACTCCAGACCCAATGGTTACCGTAGGTTTGAAGTGCGAAGGTTTCCGCGTGGAGATGATCATCCGTTCTATCCTCACCGGTAGTGCATGGCGCGAGTATCAGAAGGGCTGCCGCGAGATCTGCGGTGTGAAGTTGCCAGACGGTATGCGCGAGAACCAGCGTTTCCCAGAGCCTATCATCACCCCTACTACAAAGGCCGACGAGGGTCACGACATGAATATCTCTAAGGAAGAGATCATCGCCCAGGGTATTGTTAGTGCAGAGGATTATGCTGTGATGGAGGACTACACACGCCGCATCTTCGCCCGCGGTCAGGAAATCGCTGCCAAGCAGGGCTTGATCCTCGTAGATACCAAGTACGAGTTCGGCAAGCGCGACGGCAAGGTTTACCTCATCGACGAGATCCACACTCCAGACTCTAGCCGCTACTTCTATGCTGACGGTTACGAGGAGAAGTTTGAGAAGGGTGAACCACAGCGCCAGCTCTCTAAGGAGTTCGTTCGCCAGTGGCTCATCGAGCACAACTTCATGAACGAGCCAGGCCAGACCATGCCAGAGATTACCGACGAGTATGCAGAGAGCGTATCCGACCGCTACATCGAGCTGTACGAGCACATCACCGGCGAGAAGTTTGACAAGGCTGCCGAGGAAGGCGACATCGCTGCCCGCATCGAGAAGAACGTAAGCGAGTGGCTTGCTGCACACAAGTAAACTATATATAAATGTATAAGCAAGAACAGATAAAGCCCTACGAGGGCACAGGAGACAAGGGCAAGCTGGTAGAGGAGATGTTCGACAACATCGCCCCTACCTACGATACCCTGAACCACCGTCTCTCGTGGGATATCGATAAGGGATGGCGCAAGAAGGCAATCAGGCGTCTTGCGCCCTTCTCTCCTAAAAAGATGCTCGACATCGCTACCGGTACCGGCGATTTCGCCATCCTAGCCGCACAGATGCTACATCCCGACCAGCTAATCGGAGCAGACATCTCGGAAGGCATGATGGAGATAGGCAGACAGAAGGTAAAGCAGCTGGGACTGGAAAACACCATCTCCTTTGCCAAGGAAGACTGCCTCAACCTCTCGTTCCAGGACGAGAGCTTCGACGCAGTAACCGCAGCCTTCGGTATCAGGAACTTCCAGAACCTGGACCAGGGACTGAAGGAAATGTGCCGGGTACTGAAAAAAGGCGGACATCTCTGCATCGTAGAACTCACCACGCCGGTCAGTTTCCCGATGAAGCAGCTGTTCAGTATCTACAGCAACACTGTCTTGCCGATGTATGGCAAACTCATCAGCAAAGACCAGAGCGCCTACAGTTATCTCAACAAGACCATCGAGGCATTCCCTCAGGGCGAGGTCATGATGGAGGTGTTCAAAAAGGCAGGATTCGCAAAGGCAGAGTTCAAGCGACTCACCTTCGGCATCTGCACACTCTATTTCGCAACCAAATAAAACAAAAATATTATGGACAAGTATGGACTCATAGGTTACCCTCTGGGGCATTCGTTCTCAAAGAACTATTTCAACGAAAAGTTTGAGAACGAGGGCATCGATGCCCAATACATCAACTTCGAGATACCTTCTATCGAAAATCTTACCGAGATTCTCGACTCAAATCCTGAACTAAAGGGGCTCAACGTCACAATACCTTATAAGGAGAAAGTGATCAGCTATCTCGACGTGGTAAGCCCTGAGGCGAATGCTATCGGAGCCGTCAACGTGATCAAGGTGGAGCACAGAGGCGAAGATGTTTATCTGAAAGGATATAACAGCGATGTAATCGGTTTTACCAAGAGCATCGAACCTTATATCGAGCCTTATCACAAGAAGGCTCTCATCCTGGGTACAGGCGGAGCTTCAAAGGCTATCAACTTCAGTCTGAAATCGCTCGGACTGGAAACAGCCTTCGTGAGTCGATACGAGCGTCCGGATACTATCCAGTACGAAAAAATCACCCCTGAGGTTATCAAGGAGTATAACGTCATCGTAAACTGTACCCCAGTGGGCATGTACCCACACGTAGACGAGTGTCCTGCGCTGCCTTACGAGGCAATGGACAGCCACACCCTGCTCTACGACCTCATCTACAATCCCGACGAAACCCTCTTCATGAAGAAGGGCAAAGAACACGGAGCCACAGTAAAGAATGGCTTGGAAATGCTCTTGTTGCAAGCCTTTGCATCATGGGATTTCTGGCACCAGGAAAAATAAGCATATCATAAAGTTCAAAGATCAAAGTTCAAAGTAAGAATATGAGTAACAATAGATATATGATGCGCGGTGTTAGCGCAGCAAAGGAAGATGTTCACAACGCTATCAAGAACATCGACAAGGGTATCTTCCCACAGGCTTTCTGCAAGATCATACCTGATATCTTGGGCGGCGACCCAGAGTATTGTAACATTATGCATGCCGACGGTGCAGGTACCAAATCGAGCTTGGCTTACATGTACTGGAAGGAGACGGGCGACCTCTCTGTATGGAAAGGTATCGCTCAAGATGCTATCGTGATGAATACCGACGACCTGCTCTGCGTAGGCGCCGTAGACAACATCCTCGTAAGCTCTACCATCGGACGCAACAAGATGCTCATCCCAGGCGAGGTAATCTCAGCTATCATCAACGGTACTGACGACCTGCTCCACGAGATGCGTGAGATGGGTATCGGCATCTATCCTACCGGCGGTGAGACTGCTGACGTAGGCGACCTGGTTCGTACTATCATCGTTGACTCTACCGTTACCTGCCGCATGAAGCGCAGCGATGTCATCAACAACGCCAACATCCGTCCAGGCGATGTCATCGTAGGTCTTTCTTCTACAGGTCAGGCTACTTACGAGAAGAAGTACAACGGCGGTATGGGCAGCAACGGACTTACTTCTGCCCGCCACGATGTATTCGCCAAGTATCTCGCAGAGAACTATCCTGAGAGCTACGACCACGCCGTGCCAGACGAGTTGGTTTACAGCGGTAAGTATAAGTTGACTGATGAGGTAGAGGGTTCACCTATCAATGCCGGCGAGTTGGTTCTCTCTCCTACCCGCACCTACGCTCCTGTCATCAAGAAGATTCTCGACGAACTCCGCCCAGAGGTTCACGGTATGGTTCACTGCACCGGTGGTGCCCAGACCAAGGTTCTTCACTTCGTAGGCGAGAACTGCAAGGTAGTGAAGGACAACATGTTCCCAGTACCTCCACTCTTCAAGGCGATCCACGACTGCTCAGAGACCGACTGGAAGGAAATGTATCAGGTATTCAACATGGGTCACCGCATGGAGATCTACGTACGTCCTGAGGTTGCCGAGAAGGTTATCGCCATCAGCAAGAGCTTCAACATCGATGCCCAGATTGTGGGTCACATCGAAGAAGGCAAGCGCAGCCTGACCATCAAGAGCGAATTCGGAACATTCGAATACTAAAAATAGAATTAAGATTAATGGATAATAACAACATATTACAGAAGCTAGAAGGCTTAGAGAGCCGATACGAGGAAGTAAGCACCCTCATTACCGACCCAGATGTCATCGCCGACCAGCCACGCTACGTGAAGCTCACCAAGGAATGGAAAGACCTGGGTGACATCATGGACGCACGCAAGCGATACATCAACTGTCTGAATAGCATCAAGGAGGCAAAGGACATCCTTGCCAACGAGAGCGATCCGGAAATGAAGGAGATGGCTCGCGAAGAACTTAACGAGAACGAGGCGCTGCAGCCTAAACTTGAAGAAGAAATCAAGATTGCGCTGGTACCTAAGGACCCAGAAGACGCCAAGAACGTACAGATGGAAATCCGAGGCGGTGCCGGAGGCGACGAGGCAGCCCTCTTTGCAGGCGACCTATTTAATATGTATAAGAAATACTGCGAATCGAAGGGATGGACCGTCAGCGTGACTTCTGTTTCTGAAGGCGCAGTAGGTGGATACAAGGAAATCGACTTCGCAGTAAGCGGTACTGACGTTTACGGTACATTGAAGTACGAATCAGGTGTTCACCGTGTTCAGCGTGTGCCTGCTACTGAAACACAGGGCCGTATGCACACCTCAGCTGCTACCGTGGCCGTATTGCCAGAGGCAGACAAGTTTGAAGTGAACATCAACGAAGGCGATATCAAGTGGGATACCTTCCGAAGTTCAGGTGCCGGTGGTCAGAACGTGAACAAGGTGGAGTCTGGTGTACGTCTCCGCTACCCTTGGAAAAACCCTAACACAGGCGAGGTAGAGGAAATCCTCATCGAGTGTACCGAAACCCGTGACCAGCCAAAGAACAAGGAGCGTGCCTTGAGCCGCCTCTATACATTCATCCACGACCGTGAGCACCAGAAGTATGTTGACGATATCGCCAGCCGCCGCAAGAGCCTCGTTTCTACCGGCGACCGCAGTGCGAAGATCCGTACCTACAACTTCCCGCAAGGCCGTGTTACCGACCATCGTATCGGTTACACCACTCACGATCTCAACGGTTTCCTGGCAGGTGATATTCAGGACATGATTGATGCCCTGACTGTAGCCGAGAACGCAGAGAAGCTGAAAGAAACAGAATTGTAAAACCCCGATTCATCGTTCCGTACATCGGGGCGATGAATCATCATATCAATCCATTATGAACAGAAAAGAACTCGTAGAGCAGATTTTCGCCAAGAAGAGTTTCTTGTGCGTAGGTCTTGACACAGATATCAACAAGTTGCCTAAGTGCATCACCGAGAGTGAAGACATCCAGGGCGCAGAAGCCGAAATGATATTCAGATTCAACCAGGCTATCATCGATGCAACAGCCCCATACTGTGTGGCTTACAAGCCAAACCTGGCTTTCTATGAGAGCCGTGGCATCGATGGCATGATTGCCTTTGAAAACACCATCAAGTATCTCCACAGTCACTATCCAACCCATTTCATCATCGCAGATGCCAAGCGCGGCGATATCGGCAACACCAGCAAGATGTATGCCCAGACATTCTTCGAGGAGTACAATATCGACTCTGTAACCGTAGCACCTTATATGGGTGAGGATTCAGTCAAGCCATTCCTCGAGTATGATGGCAAGTGGGTTATCCTCCTGGCACTTACCAGCAACAAGGGTAGCCACGACTTCCAGCTCACCGAGGATAAGGAGGGCGAGCGCCTCTTCGAGAAGGTTCTCAAGAAGAGCCAGGAATGGGGCAACGATGAGAACATGATGTATGTAGTAGGCGCTACACAGGGCAAGATGTTCGAAGATATCCGCAAGGTGGCTCCTAACCACTTCCTCCTCGTACCGGGCGTAGGTGCACAGGGTGGCAGCCTGCAGGAGGTTTGCAAGTATGGCATCATCAAGGACTGCGGCTTGCTCGTCAACTCTTCCCGCGGCATCATCTATGCCAGCAACGGCGATGACTTTGCTGAGGTAGCAGGTCAGAAAGCTAAGGAATTGCAGGCAGAAATGGCAGCAGAACTTGCTAAGTTATAAAAACTCGATTTAGGCGCAAAGTATCTTGAAAAAGAGGCTTTGCGCCTAAAAAATACCTTTTTATGGGAAGAAAAAGCAAAATATTACAAAATAAAGTCGAGAATCTAAATCTTTTTTGCTATTTTTGCAAACAAATTGCGGTTACCTAAAGGTAATGATGCCTTGGGAACCTAAATAAAACAAACTAGAAGTCAGATAAATTATGGAATTTACCGCTCAACAAATAGCCCAGTTCGTTCAGGGCCGTGTGGAAGGTGATGAGAACGCAACAGTCAACACCTTCGCAAAAATCGAAGAAGGTAAGGAAGGCGCTATCTCGTTCCTTTCTAACCCTAAATACACTCATTATGTTTACGAAACCAAGTCAAGCATCGTACTCATTGATGAGAACGTAGAATTGGAACACCCTGTCAGCACAACCCTCATCCGTGTGAAGAATGCATACGAGTGTGTGGCTAAGCTCCTGCAGATGTACGAATCCATGAAGCCTAAGAAGACCGGCATCGATCCGCTGGCTTTCGTATCTCCAAAGGCTAAGGTGGCTGAAGGCGTATATGTAGGTGCTTTCGCATATATCAGCGATGGTGCAGAGGTAGGCGAAGGTAGCCAGATTTATCCTCATGCCTACATCGGAGAGGGTGTGAAGATTGGTAAGAATGCACTCATCTATCCGAACGTTACCGTATATCACGGCTGCAAACTAGGCAATAACGTTACGCTTCATGCCGGTTGTGTAATCGGTGCCGACGGATTTGGATTCGCTCCAGGTCCTGAAGGTTACGACAAGATTCCTCAGATTGGTATAGTTACCATCGAAGACGATGTAGAGATTGGTGCCAACACTTGTGTAGACCGTTCTACAATGGGTTCTACCTATGTTCGCAAGGGCGTAAAGCTCGACAACCTCGTACAGATTGCCCACAATACCGATATCGGTGCCAACACCGTGATGTCTTCTCAGGTAGGTATAGCAGGCAGTACAAAGGTAGGCGAATGGTGTATGTTTGGCGGTCAGGTGGGTCTTGCCGGCCACATCACTATCGGCGATAAGGTGTTCCTCGGTGCCCAGAGCGGTGTTCCGGGCAGCCTCAAGAGCGGCCAGCAGCTCATCGGAACTCCTCCTATGGAGCAGCGCGCTTACTTCAAGTCTCAGGCCATCTTCCGTCGTTTACCTGACATGTACAAGGAACTCAACGACCTGAAGAAGCAGATTGAAGAATTAAAGAAAAACAATTAAAAATAATATGACACGGATGACGCGGAGGCTAACGCCACTAAGGAATCCGAAGAAAACGCAGAGAAAAAATCCGTGTTATCCGTGCCTAAAAAATGAATATAATTATGTCAAAACAGAAGACACTGAAAGGTAGTTTCTCTCTTTGCGGAAAGGGTTTGCATACAGGCTTGAGCCTCACCGTAACTTTCAATCCTGCACCAGAGAACACCGGTTATAAAATACAGCGCATCGACCTCGAAGGCGAGCCTGTTATCCAGGCTGTAGCTGAGAACGTTGTTGAAACACAGCGCGGTACCGTACTCGGTAAGGGCGATATCCGTGTTTCTACCATCGAGCATGGTATGTCAGCACTCTATGCCCTCGGCATCGACAACTGTCTCATCCAGGTAAACGGTCCTGAGTTCCCTATCCTCGACGGTTCTGCTGCTCCGTATGTAGAGAAGATCCAGAGCATAGGCATCCAGGAGCAGAATGCTGAGAAAGACTACTACATCATCCGTCATAAGATTGAGGTGAAAGATGATAATGGGTCTGTCATCACCATCCTTCCTGACGAGGACTTCAGCATCACAGCCATGTGTTCTTTCGAGAGCAAATTCATCAACAGCCAGTTTGCTACCCTCGAAAAGATGGAGACATACGCAGAGGAGATTGCATCAGCCCGTACCTTCGTTTTCGTACGCGACATCATGCCTCTGCTTCAGGCTAACCTCATTAAGGGTGGTGACCTGGACAATGCCATCGTTATCTACGAGCGCCAGGTAGAACAGGCTCAGCTCGACCAGCTCGCCGACCATCTCAAGGTGCCTCACATGGATGCCAACAAGTTGGGTTACATCCAGCACCGTCCATTGCAGTGGGAGAACGAATGTACACGTCATAAGCTGCTCGATATCATCGGCGATATGGCACTCATCGGCAAGCCTATCAAGGGCCGCATCATCGCTACGCGTCCAGGCCATACCGTAAACAACAAGTTCGCCCGCCTCATGCGCAAGGAGATTCGCAAGCACGAGATTCAGGCTCCTATCTACGATCCTAACGAGGAGCCAATCATGGATAATATCCGCATCCGTCAGCTCCTGCCTCACCGCTACCCTATGCAGCTGGTCGATAAGGTCATTGCTATGGGTCCTAACAGCATCGTGGGCGTAAAGAATGTAACCAGCAACGAGCCTTTCTTCACCGGTCACTTCCCTGAAGAGCCAGTGATGCCAGGCGTTCTCCAGGTAGAGGCGATGGCACAGTGTGGCGGTCTGCTCGTATTGAACCAGCTGGAGGAGCCTGAGCGCTGGAGTACTTACTTCATGAAGCTCGATGATGTGAAGTTCCGCAAGAAGGTGGTTCCGGGCGATACTCTCCTCTTCCGTGTAGAACTCCTCGCACCCGTGCGTCATGGCATCAGCTCTATGAAAGGCTATATGTTCGTAGGCGACCAGGTGGTGGCAGAGGCTACTTTCACAGCACAGATTGTTAAGAACAAGTAATAATAAAATAGAAATATGAATCAGATTAGTCCATTAGCGTTCGTTCACCCAGAGGCAAAACTCGGTGACAACAACATTATCGGTCCTTTCTGCTATATCGACAAGGACACCGTTTTGGGCGATAACAACGTATTGCAGAACAGCGTTACCATCCACGTGGGCGCTCGCATCGGCAACAATAATGAATTTTTCCCAGGCGCCAGCATCTCTACCAAGCCTCAGGACTTGAAGTTCAAGGGCGAGCAGACAACCTGCGAGGTTGGCGATAACAACAGCATCCGTGAGAACGTTACTATCTCTCGTGGTACAGCCTCTAAGGGCAAGACCGTAGTAGGCAGCAACAACCTCCTGATGGAGACCGTTCACGTGGCTCACGACTGCGTGCTCGGCAGCGGCTTGATTATCGGCAACTCTACCAAGTTTGCCGGTGAGGTGGTAATAGACGACAACGCCATCGTCAGCGCCAACGTTCTCGTTCACCAGTTCTGCCATATCGCAGGCTACGTAATGATCCAGGGCGGTTGCCGTTTCTCTCAGGATATTCCTCCATACATCATTGCCGGCAAGGAGCCAACCCGCTACTGCAGCATCAACCTCATCGGTCTGCGCCGTCGCGGTTTCAGTAATGAGACCATCCAGAACATTCATGAGGCTTACCGCCTGCTCTACAGCAAGGGTATATTGAAGGAAGGTATCGAGGAAATCAAGAAGAATCTTGAGGTTACCAAGGAGATTCAGTATATTATCGACTTCGTAGAGAGTTCTCAGCGAGGCATTATCCGATAAAAGTAAAAGGGTAAAAAAGTAAAAAGGTAAAAAGAGCATCCTTGCATAGGTTTATGAAACGAGCAAGGATGCTTTTTTCTTGAATATAAAAAATGATATATGAAAACATTGATTGTGGTCTTAGGTCCTACCGGTGTAGGTAAAACGGAGCTTTGCCTTTCACTGGCAGAGCATCTCGCTATACCTATCATCAATGCCGACTCCCGCCAGATCTTCGCCGAACTTCCTATCGGAACTGCAGCCCCTACTGCCGAACAGCAGCAACGGGTAAAGCATTATTTCGTAGGAAACCACCACATCGAAGATTATTACAGCGCTGCCCAATATGAGGCTGATGTGATGAATCTCCTGCAGGAAGACATCTTCAAGAATCACGATGTGGCTCTGCTTACAGGCGGCAGCATGATGTATATCGATGCAGTATGCAAAGGAATCGACGACATCCCTACTGTTCGTGACGACATACGCACTTGGATGAAACAGCGGCTGGAAGAGGAAGGGCTGGAGGCGCTGGTAGAAGAACTCCACAAGATGGATCCGGAGCACTGGTCGATAGTAGACAGGAAGAATCCACGCCGCGTGGTTCATGCACTTGAAATCTGTCATCAGACCGGCAAGACTTATACTTCTTTCCGCACAGCCGAAAAGAAGCAGCGCCCTTTCCGCATCATCAAGATAGGTCTGAACCGCGACAGAACAGAACTCTACGACCGCATCAACCAGCGTGTATTGATGATGATGGACGAAGGTCTGGAGGCAGAAGCACGCAGCGTATATCCGCAGAAGGGACTCACCTCGTTGAGAACCGTAGGCTACAAAGAAATGTTCTCCTACTTTGACGGCGAGATAGACCGCGATGAAGCTATCAGACAAATCCAATCGCACAGCCGTGAATACATGCGCAAGCAACTTACCTGGTTTAAGCGGGATACCACTATCCAATGGTTCCATCCAGACCAGCAAGAAGAAATCCTTGCGTACATTGATAAAGAAATAGGATAACTCTTAGTCGCTTTTTACTAAGAGTTATCCTAAAGTAAGGCTTGCCCCCTTATTTTAGGGCAAGCGAATAAACTTTATTGACTTTCAAGCACTTACATACACAATACAGAAAAAAGCACCGTAGATGGGACCAGCAGAAAAAGAGGAAAGATCTATATTCTCTCCCTTTATATCCAATCAAGAATTTCCTTGAAATATGAGATGCGGCGGAGTTTCGGGTGTTCATACTCTTCAGTCTTCTCATGCGCCCAAATAGATTGGGCAGGAATATGGATGGCAGAACAGCCGATGCTCAGCGCAGGAGCAATATCACTCTTGAAACTGTTACCCACCATGACGAGTTCTGAAGGCTGGACATCCAGTTCCCTGCAGAGGCGGCGGTAAGCTTCAGGCTTTTTATCGCTCACGATACTTACCACATCAAAATAACGCTGCAAACCCGAGCGCCATAATTTATTCTCCTGATCCTGCAACTCTCCCTTCGTAAAGACGGCAAGTTTCAATCCCCTGCCCTCTTTCTTCTTTTCATGCAGCAGAGCCAGCGTCTCCTCTACCCCCTCCAGCGGTTTGGCATCAAGATGCAGCAGACTCTTTCCCAGCCCTATAATCTGAGCAATCACATAGGCAGAAACCTTGCCCTTACTCACCTTCACGGCATTCTCTACCAGCGAAATGGTGAAAGCCTTGCAGCCATACCCCAAGTCAGCCATATTACCACTTTCCGTCTCCAGAAGAGCGGCAGAAATTTCTTTCTCTTTTCCGTACTCAGAAAGAAGTTCGCAATATTCATGCTCCACCTCTTCGAAATATTCCTGTAATGCCCAGAGCGTATCATCGGCATCGAAGGCTATCGCCCTGATATCTTTAAATCTATCCATTTTCATGTTTGTTATGTTTTACACCTTATTAAATATAGGAGTTCTGACTGCAAAGATAACTACTTTCTTTCAGAAAAACAGAAGAAAAATCGTTTTTAACAAGAATGTAACATCTGTTTAAATAGCCTGTAACATTTCCTACGTACTTTTGCAGCCGAAAAGAAGGAGAAAATGGATAACTCCCGCAAATAAGGGAAAGAAATATCCCCCACAAAGTAAATAATAACAATAAACATTAAGATAATAATGGGTACAATTTATTTATGTATTGTGATCTTCCTGCTCTGTTTAGCAGTGTTCGATCTCTTCGTAGGAGTCAGCAACGATGCTGTCAACTTCCTGCAATCTGCCATCGGAGCTAAGGTGGCTAAGTTTCGCACGGTGCTGATTATCGCATCCTGCGGTGTGGTTCTCGGAGCCATCATGTCATCGGGAATGATGGATATCGCCCGCCATGGTATCATGAGTCCTGACCACTTTACATTCGAAGAGGTTATGACGCTCTTCCTGGCGGTCATGGTGACTGATGTCATCATCCTGGATGTGTTCAACACCTTAGGTATGCCGACCTCTACTACCGTCTCTCTGGTATTCGAGTTGCTGGGTGGTGCTTTCATCCTCGCTACATTGAAGATGTATGGCGATGACAGCCTCAACTATGGCGTATTGCTCAATAGCAACAAGGCGTTGGAGGTAATTATGGGTATCTTCTCATCTGTCATCATCGCCTTCGTGTTTGGTGCCTTTGTGATGTGGCTTTCCCGTATCATTTTCACCTTCAACTACCGTAAGCACAGCCGCTACAGCATCGCTATCTTCGGCGGTATCGCCTTTACAGCCCTCTCTTACTTCATCTTCATGAAGGGTTTGGGCAAGAGTCCTTACCTGCCTGCTGAGGTGCGCGATTACATCGACCAGAATCTCGTTTTCCTCATCTGCATCACCTTCGTGGTATCTGCTGTTGTAATGGAATTCCTGCACCTCTGCCGTGTCAACATCTTCAAGTTTACGGTGCTGATGGGTACTTTCGCCCTGGCTATGGCTTTCGCTGGTAATGACCTGGTAAACTTCATCGGTGTGCCTCTGGCTGGTCTCTCTTCTTATCAGGACTATATGGCAAATGCCAACGGTGCAGCGCCAGACCAGTTTATGATGACTTCATTGATGGAGAGTGCCAAGACTACTCCAGGCTTCCTGCTTGCTGCCGGTGCCGTGATGATTATCGCCATGGCGACATCCAAGAAAGCACAGAACGTAATCAAGACTTCTGTTGACTTGAGCCGTCAGGACGAGGGCGATGAGATGTTCGGCAGTTCTTCTGCAGCCCGCGTGATTGTACGCAACTGCCAGGCTACAGATTCATGGTTGAAGCAGTTTATGCCAAAGGCGCTGATGAACTGGATCAACAGCCGTTTCGACAAGAATGATGTTGAACTCGAGGAGAGTGCTGCTTTCGACGTGGTTCGTGCAGCCGTAAACCTGGTACTTGCTTCTATGCTGATCACCATCGGTACCAACCTGAAGTTGCCTCTCTCTACCACCTACGTTACCTTCATGGTAGCTATGGGTTCTTCACTTGCTGATAGAGCATGGAGCCGTGAAAGTGCCGTATTCCGTGTAACAGGTGTATTGAGTGTAATCGGTGGTTGGTTCATCACAGCCGGTGTAGCTTTCGCAGCCTGCGCCATTGTTTGTATCATCATGCACTTCGGTGGTGTGGGCATCCAGGCTTGCTTCATGGGCTTGGTTATCTACCTGCTCATCCGCAGCAACATCAAGTATAACAAGAAGGCTAAGGAAGAGGGCAAGAGTAGTACCTTCCAGCTGATGATGCGTTCCCGCGACCCAGAGATTGTATGGGATTTGCTTCGCCGTCAGGTTTCACGCACCCAGTCTTACGTCTGCCACTTCGCCCTGAACGAGTTCAACCAGATTATGGATGGTCTTGCTAACGAGAATACCCGCAACCTTCGTCATGCCAACAAGGATCTGAAGAAGGAACAGGATATGCTAAAGAAGTTCCGCCGTCAGGAGATGCTCGGTTTGAAGAAATCGCCTATCGAGATTGCCATCGAGCGCAACACCTGGTTCCATCTGGGTGCCAACAGCAACCAGCAGTTTATCTACTCTCTGCGCCGTATGCTCGACCCAATCAAGGAACATGTTGACAACAACTTCAATCCGCTTCCTGCTGAATACATCAAGGAGTTTGCTCCTGTACGCCAGAAGATCAACGACCTGATGCGCATGAGCTGCGAACTGATTGAAACTGGCAGATATGACAGCTATCGCGAGATACTTGCCGAGGCAGATGCCTGCAAAGACGAGCTTTCAGTTCTCCGCAAGAAGCATATCGACCGCATCCAGCACATGACAGACAATACGCTGATGCAGATTTCTCTGGTTTATCTCAACGTACTGCAGGAGAGTCAGGAATTCCTGAGTGTGATGAGGCATCAGTTAAGAGCTGCAAAGAAGTTTATGGAAAAGTAAATTTTCTCTGACATCTTGTCATGAAACTACTTTTTGGTATATCTGTTGCTTGTTGACAGATGACAGCGGATAACAAGAGTGTTATTTCGCTATCACAATATAATCTGAAAAGGTTAGTTTCTCATAGGTTAAGATTGTTAGGTTTAGTTTTTAGAAAAAAGTTTTAGGTTTTTAGTTAGATAAGGGCTCCAAGTGCTAGTGATTAGTATTTGGAGCCATTTTTTTGCCCAAATATTTGGCTATTAAGAAGAAATGTTGTAATTTTGCAGCCGATTTCTGAAAAGAATCATCATATTCAATAACCCGAGTGCTTGGTAAACCTCGTAAAAAACAAGAAAATGGACAAGAAAAAAACTCAAGTGAGCGTGCTGTTTATGCTTTTCAGCATCCTCTTCTGCGTTTGCCTGATTGCAGCAAACGTACTCGAAACAAAGCAAATCGCCTTCGGGCCAATTTCCCTTACCGGTGGACTCATCGTATTCCCTGTAAGCTACATTATCAACGATGTGATATGTGAAGTATGGGGCTATCAGAAAGCGCGTCTGTTGATCTGGACCGGCTTTGCGATGAACTTCTTCTTCGTGGCACTGGGTGCTATCTGCGATGTAATTCCAGCAGCGCCTTATTGGACCAACGATGCCGGTTTTCATGCCATCTTCGGTCTGGCACCCCGCATTGCAGCAGCCTCTTTCGTAGCCTTCATCATCGGTTCGTTTGCCAATGCTTATGTAATGAGCGTGATGAAAATCCGCGATGGCGGCAAGCATTTCTCTGCCCGTGCCATCCTCAGTACCATTGCAGGTGAGAGTTGCGACAGTCTTATCTTCTTCCCACTTGCCCTGGGCGGTGTAGTGCCTGCATCAGAATTGCCTTGGCTCATGCTCTGGCAGGTGATACTGAAGACTGCCTATGAGATTGTGGTACTGCCTCTGACCATCCGTGTAGTGAAATACGTGAAGAAGCATGAAGGTGAAGATGCATACGACAATAACATCTCCTACAATGTATTCAAGATCTTCAGCCTCGGCTAAAAGACATCAGTAAATATCAAACATTAAAACATTACCAAGCGTGGATAGAAAAGAAGACGGTCTTCAGGCATTAGGTGCCAAGACTACATATAGAATGGATTATGCGCCAGAGGTGCTCGAAACTTTCGTGAACAAGCATCCTGGCAACGATTACTGGGTACGTTTCAACTGCCCTGAGTTTACATCGCTCTGCCCTATTACGGGACAGCCAGATTTCGCAGAGATTCGCATCAGCTATATTCCTGACGTAAAGATGGTAGAGAGCAAGAGTCTGAAACTTTATCTCTTCAGTTTCCGCAACCATGGCGATTTCCATGAAGACTGCGTAAACATCATCATGAAGGATCTCATCAAACTGATGGACCCTAAATATATAGAGGTAACAGGCATCTTTACTCCTCGTGGCGGCATCAGCATCTGGCCGTATGCCAACTATGGCAAGCCAGGCACCAAATACGAGAAACTGGCAGAGCAGAGATTCGCTACTCACGAATAAAAAAAAACAAGAAACCTCGGAAGATTGGCAGATTGCTTTTCTTCTGAGGTTTTTTATTGTTTATTGCTGATGAAATTATGGGAACTGAGGATAATCCTCGAAGCGAGGCTTGCGCTTCTCAAGGAACGCCTTGCCACCTTCCTGAGCCTCATCCATCGTATAATAGAGCATCGTGGCATCGCCAGCCAACTCCTGAATACCAGCCTGACCATCCAGTTCGGCATTCAAGCCAGCCTTGATCATACGGAGTGCCAGAGGCGAACGCTCCATCATGATTTCAGCCCACTCTACACAGGTATCTTCCAACTTTTCGAGAGGCACCACCTTGTTCACCATTCCCATCTCTTCAGCCTCCTTGGCAGAATACTGCTTGCAGAGGAACCAAATTTCGCGAGCCTTCTTCTGACCCACCATTCTTGCCAGATAAGAAGAACCGAAACCGGCATCGAAGCTTCCTACCTTAGGACCAGTCTGTCCAAAGATGGCATTCTCTGAAGCGATGGTCAGGTCGCACATCACATGAAGCACATGTCCGCCACCGATGGCATAACCATTCACCATAGCGATGACCGGCTTTGGCAGACGGCGAATCTGCATCTGTACATCGAGCACATTCAGACGAGGTACACCGTCATTACCTACATAACCGCCTCGGCCCTTCACATGCATGTCACCTCCTGCACAGAACGCCTTATCGCCGGCACCCGTCAGAATGACCACACGGATATCCAAACAGTCGCGGCAATAGTTGAATGCCTGTGCCATCTCCCAAGTGGTCAACGGCGTGAAGGCATTACGGTAGCGCTCACGGTTGATGGTAATCTTAGCGATATGATTATACTCCTCGAAGATGATTTCCTTGAAATCAAAACCTTCTATCTTTTTCCATTCTCTCATTTTACTTTGAACTTTATGATTACTATTTATCTTATTCTTTTGAAAGAACTATCAGGCAAGTTCCTTACAGGTCCTCTATCAGCACTTCTGGATAGCTTCCAGCATCTCGTTATCTACATCCATATCGGTGAAAACCTCCAGGAGCATCGGGCGCTCGCTCTCGGCATGAATCAATTGGCTGATGCCCTGTTCCATCTCTTCCATCGTATGAGCTGCGAGATATTTTACCTCATTCTGACTACAGATTCCTTCAGCCGTTACATGATGCTTTGCCATTATCATTTCTTCACGAGCCTGACTCTCCTTTAATCCCTGAAACTTGCCAAAGATGGCACCGCCACCATTATTGAGCACGATGATACGGAGCTTGCCGTTCAGATTTCTATTCCAGAGCGCATTCTGGTCATAGAAGAAACTCAGGTCGCCGAGAACGCTGTATACATGCTTATCAGACTTGTTCTTGCACATCGAGAAGCCAACAGCCGCAGAAAGAGAACCTTCTATGCCGTTCACACCACGATTGCAGTAAACATGGCGGTCGGCATACAGATTCATCAATCGGATGGCAGAACTGTTGCCCGAGAAGACGCTGCTCATCATACCTGGAAGGAATGTATCGAATTTGCGGTCATAGATACCATCGTCCTGAGCATCTTTACCGCCTAAGGTGAACGCTTTGAAATTCTGAGGCTCAACCTTCTGAAGCTGGCTGAAGAATTCCTTTACGGTAGCCAGACTGCTGAACTCAGGCTTGAAGTTCTCTTTGCGTTCATAGCTTTTAGCCAACGCATCCATCCACAATTTGCGATAATCCTCCCACTGGTTGTGCCAGCCAAAATTATCCAACCATGACATAGCATCACTGTTTGGCAAATCCATCACTTTAGTAAGATGCATGAACGTATCTTCGATATCAGCCTCTTGCGAGATTCTTATCTGCTCAACTCCTTTAAGCGAACGCAGATAAGATTTCAGCTTCTTGCTTACAATATGCCCACCAATATAAACCACCAGGTCAGGACGGAATCTTTCATCATCCTTTATTTCATCCAGCAAATTCTCGAAAGCGCCATACAAGGTGGTTTTATTCCAATCTTCTCCCAGTTCTTCCTGAACCTTATATAGATAAGGTGGCATTGCCAGAGATTCCCATAATATAGGCATCCGGTCAATATAAGCCAACAAGTCTACATATTTTTCGGTATTGTCCAACTGGCCTATTACCACCAATGGACGTTTGGCTTTTAACACACATTCAAAAGGGGTCCCATCAAATGTGTCAATATTTGCCCTGCAGTAAGCAACCTCTATCTTGCGCTCTACGGGCAAAATTTCTTTCGTAAACGAATAGAAAGGCTCAGAGATAGGTACATTGATGTGTACAGGTCCCTTTACCCGTCCCATGCTTTTCAACAGCGCTTCGTTGACCAGCCGGTTGCAATACCAATGCATCTCTTCCTGCTGCTCACCTGCGAACACTTCTGGCAGAGATACCGCTTTTCTTACCATCTGTCCCAAAGCATCAGGCTGAGGAAGCGTCTGACCATCCAGCTGGTTGATCCACTGTGCCGGTCTGTCGGCAGAAATCACTATGAGCGGGATTTGCTGATAATAAGCCTCAGCTACTGCCGGATAAAGATTGAGCAATGCAGAACCCGAAGTCACACACACTACAACAGGCTGATAACCTTCAGCCATAGAAAGTCCAAGAGCTTGGAAGCCGGCGCTACGTTCGTCGGTTACAGGATAGCAAGTGATGTCTTCACACTCGTTGAGATTATGAACTATGGCTGCATTTCTGCTGCCCGGACACACTACAGCATGGCGAACACCATGCGCTACCAGTAAACTTGTCAAAATATTGACGTTTTCTTTATTGCTATACATTTCACCTTATTTTTCAGGTTATTTTTATGTTTTCAGATTCTTGAAGACCCTTTGTCTTTTAGCATTATAAAATCAGAATGAATCCCTATCATTTTCTCTGCAAGACCTTTACAGGACCGACAGGATGGTCTGCATCTTAGCTTCAGTTTCCTTCCACTCCTTCTCCATCTCGCTCTCCTTCAGCAATCCGCCTCCGGCATAGAGTTCGCAGGAGCCGTCATCCAGAATGTTCATGCAGCGCAGGGAAACATAGAGATGCGTCTTTCCTTTCGGCGAAATCGGTCCCACAAAACCACTGTAGTATTTGCGCGACTGATGTTCATGCTGCAGGATAAACCGGCGAGCTTCATCCTTCGGTATTCCGCAGACGGCAGGCGTAGGATATAAGGCATCGAGCACATCGCCCAAACGCCCCGTATCATGCAGACGGAAAGCGATGTCGGTACGGAGATGATAGAGATTGGCAGCCATCGTGGTATAAGGTCCCTTCTTCTGATATTCATCCGAAAAGGCCTTGATGCAATCCTCGATATAATCGGTTACATACTGCTGTTCCTCTCTGTTCTTCTCCGACCATTCTATCCCTTCTACCGGATAATCGGCTATGGTCTTGGAAGGTTCAGCCTTTTGGGTGCCTGCCAGCGACATGGTTGCCATCTGATTCTGTTCACCTTTGAGCAGAATTTCAGGTGTAGCCATCAGCCATAAACCCGATTGGGGTGTATAAACCAAGGCTACAAAAAGACGGGGATACATCCGGCAGGTCTTCAGAAACAGAGCCTTTAAAGAGTCTGCATCCTGCACAACAGAAGCATTGGCTGTATTCTGCACATCTGAAGTCTTGCCGGCATCTTGCGCTGCTGAAGTATGGACTGATTCTAAAGGCTGCCGATTGCTCTGAATACGCAGTTTTCTTGCCAGAACAATCTTGCTGAATTTACCTTCAGAGAGCTGCCGGTGAAAGCATTCAAACTCCCTTGTATAGGCTTCAAAATTACGTCCCGACGTAGATTCTGCTACGTCCCGACGTAAATCCTGCAGCGTCACGACGTAGGAAGTGCCGCATCGCGATGCATTTTCAGCCCCCTCGGCAGAAATCAGTTTGCTTTCATCCGGATGCATCAACACCACGGGACATTCGCTGGATGGCGCGAAAGGAGCTATCACGAAACCTTCCTTGCCATTCAGTTCTGCCACAGAAGAGAGTACCTCAGGTTCGCCCTCATGCTGAGCCACATAGATAGCATGGTGCAGATAAGGCAGACGATAATACGCAAAAGCTATCATACCTTTGTTTCTGCCCCCTTTTTCTGATTATCTTTCTTTGGGGTGAACACATAGTTGGTTACCTGTACGGTACAGATTACCTCACCAGCCGTATTCTTGATATCCACCTGCCAGGTATGCAAGGTTCTGCCCTTGTGCACAATCTTGGCAAAGGCAGTAACCGTATCGCCCTCGCTGACCGCCTGGACATGAGTACCGCTCACGTTGATGCCCACGGCAATCTGTCCCGGACAGAGCGCCAGGGAACCAATACCCGCCACATTCTCGGCAAGAGCCAGAGAAGCACCTCCACTCAAGAAACCGAAAGGTTGGCGATTACGCTCATCTACCTTCATCGTTGCCTGAAGCGTATCAGGCTCAGGGGTAGAAATGAAATGCATTCCGAGCGTCTTGGATAATCCATCAGTCTTGCTGATTCTTTTTACTAATTCATCTATGTTCATCTTATTATCTCCTATTTTTCGTATTTTGTTATTGATTCAGAGCTATTCGTTTTCTCTTCGCTCCAAAGTATGTTTCTGATAAACTCAACGCAAAGGTAAGACTTTCTTTAGAGAAAACAAAATTTATCGCACTTTTTATTTGATGAAGGGCAAACTTTACATACCTTTTCCTTTCTTTAATAATAAAAAACATAAAAAACGGCATATAGTTCAGATTTATTTTGTATTTTTGCACCAAAAATAAGAAAATAAAAGATATATCTGAATAGAATATGAACATTTTAGAGCTAAGCGAACAGGAAATCGTTCGCAGACAGAGTCTTCAGACATTGCGCGAGATGGGTATTGACCCATACCCAGCAGCAGAGTTTCCAACCAATGCATTCAGCACAGATATCAAAGCTGAATTCAAGGACGAGGACGAGCCACGCCAGGTAGTTATCGCCGGACGTATGATGGGTCGCCGCGTAATGGGTAAAGCTAGCTTCGCTGAGTTGCAGGACTCAAAGGGAAGAATCCAGGTTTATATCGCCCGCGACGAGATTTGTCCAGACGAGAACAAGGACCTTTATAATACTGTTTTCAAGAAACTCCTCGATATCGGTGACTTCATCGGTGTAAAGGGTTTCGTATTCCGCACACAGACTGGCGAGATTTCTGTTCACGCCAAGGAACTGTGCCTGCTCTCTAAGAGCTTGAAGCCACTCCCTATCGTGAAGTATAAGGATGGCGTGGCTTACGACAAGTTCGATGATCCAGAGTTGCGTTACCGCCAGCGCTACGTTGACCTCATCGTTAATGATGGCGTAAAGGATACTTTCCTGCAGCGTGCTACCGTACTCCGCACACTCCGCAGCGTACTCGACAACGCTGGTTATACTGAGGTAGAGACTCCTACCCTGCAGAGCATTGCCGGTGGTGCTTCAGCCCGCCCATTCATCACCCACTTCAATGCGCTCGATCAGGATATGTACATGCGTATCGCTACCGAGCTCTACCTGAAGCGCCTCATCGTAGGTGGTTTCGAGGGTGTTTATGAAATCGGCAAGAACTTCCGCAACGAGGGTATGGACCGCAACCACAACCCTGAGTTTACCTGTATGGAGCTTTATGTTCAGTACAAGGACTACAACTGGATGATGGCTTTCACAGAGAAGTTGCTCGAAACAATCTGTATCGCCGTAAACGGCAAGCCAGAGCGCGAGATTGATGGCAACATCATCAGTTTCAAGGCTCCATATCGCCGTCTGCCTATCCTCGATGCCATCAAGGAGAAGACCGGTTTCGACTGCAATGGCAAGACCGAGGAAGAAATCCGCGCATTCTGCAAGGAGAAGGGCATGGACGTAGATGAGACCATGGGTAAGGGTAAGTTGATTGATGAGCTCTTCGGTGAGTTCTGCGAGGGCACTTTCCTCCAGCCAACCTTCATCACCGACTATCCTGTAGAGATGTCTCCATTGACCAAGATGCACCGTTCTAAGCCAGGCTTGACCGAGCGTTTCGAGTTGATGGTAAACGGTAAGGAGCTTGCCAATGCATACTCTGAGCTCAACGACCCAATTGACCAGGAAGAGCGTTTCATCGACCAGATGAAGCTTGCTGACAAGGGTGATGACGAGGCAATGATCATCGACCAGGACTTCCTCCGTGCCCTCCAGTACGGTATGCCTCCAACATCAGGTATCGGTATCGGTATCGACCGCTTGGTCATGTTGATGACAGGCAAGACCTTCATCCAGGAGGTATTGTTCTTCCCACAGATGAAGCCAGAGAAGAAGATGCCACAGAGCACCATCAAGGAATGGGAAGAGATTGGCGTGCCAGAGGATTGGGCATACGTGCTCCGCAAGGCAGGCTTCAACCTCATCTCTGATATCCGTGAAGAAAAAGCACAAGGCTTGCAGCAAAAGATTGGAGAAATCAACAAGAAGTACAAGCTCGGCTACGAGAAGCCTTCTGTTGACGACATCCAGGGCTGGATTAATGCAGCAAATGCTTAATTGATAATGCATAATTAATTATAAATTCATTCGAAGTGTTCAACTGCGGTAAAATAGCGATAATTGGCGGCGGTAGCTGGGCTACAGCAATAGCCAAGATTGTGGTGGGTCATACTCATCACATAGGCTGGTATATGCGTCGCGATGACCGCATCGAGGACTTCAAGCGCATGGGGCACAACCCTGCCTATCTGATGTCGGCACGATTCAATGTAGATGAGATTTTCTTCTCTTCCGACATCAACAAGATAGTGCAGAATTACGATACCCTCGTGTTCGTCACCCCGTCGCCTTATCTGAAGAATCATCTCAAAAAACTCAAGACGCGACTAAGCGATAAGTTCATCATCACAGCCATCAAAGGTATTGTGCCTGATGAAAACCTCGTTTGCTCAGAGTATTTCCATCAGGTTTACGATGTGCCTTACGAGAACCTCGCCTGCATCGGAGGTCCTTCTCATGCCGAGGAAGTGGCACTGGAGCGACTGAGCTATCTCACCGTGGGCTGTAGCGATACCGAAAAGGCGCATGCCTTCGCCAACGATTGTCTGGCGAGTGAATTCATCAAGACCAAGACTTCGAGCGATGTCATCGGTATCGAATATTCTTCGGTTCTGAAGAACGTATACGCCATCGCAGCAGGTATCTGTGGCGGTCTGAAGTATGGTGACAACTTCCAGGCGGTACTCATGTCAAATGCCGTTCAGGAGATGCACCGCTTCCTGACAGCCGTCCACCCTATCGACCGAAGCATGTACGACTCAGTTTATCTGGGCGACTTGCTTGTAACAGGTTACAGCAACTTTTCCCGCAACCGCACCTTCGGAACCATGATAGGCAAGGGCTACAGCGTGAAGAGTGCGCAGATAGAGATGGAGATGATTGCAGAAGGATATTTCGGCACCAAGTGTATGAAGGAAATCAATCGCCACATGCACGTCAACATGCCGATTCTCGATGCTGTATATAATATATTGTACGAGCGCATCAGTCCGCAAATCGAAATCAAGCTCTTGACCGACTCGTTCAGATAGACACATCCTATCCTTCGATTTCGGCAGAAGAGTTTGTCTTCAAATAGTAACATTAACACATTCATTTAGATATTAAAAGAAAAATGAAAAGTATCAGCTTAAACATTACAAAGGCTGCATCATTCCTTGCAGAAGATGCAGTAAAGGCTTACGAGCCTAAGGTTAAGGCCGCTCAGGAAGCTCTTGAGAACGGCACTTGTGAAGGTAACGATTTCTTGGGATGGTTGCATTTGCCATCTTCTATCACTCCTGAGTTCCTCAATGAGATTCAGGCTGTTGCCAATACTTTGCGCGAAAAGTGTGAGGTAGTTGTTGTAGCAGGTATCGGTGGTAGCTACCTCGGTGCACGCGCCGTTATCGAAGGCCTCGGCAACTCTTTCGCTTGGCTCGTAAACGACAAGAAGAACCCTACTATCCTCTTCGCAGGTAACAATATCGGTGAGGACTACCTCTTCGAGTTGACTTCTTTCTTGAAGGACAAGAAGTTTGGTGTCATCAATATCTCTAAGTCTGGTACCACTACTGAGACTGCTCTCGCTTTCCGTCTTTTAAAGAAGCAATGCGAGGATCAGCGCGGTAAAGAAGAGGCTAAGGATGTTATCGTAGCTGTAACCGACGCCAAGAAGGGTGCAGCACGTACTTGTGCTGACAAGGAAGGTTACAAGAGCTTCATCATCCCTGATAATGTAGGTGGCCGCTTCTCTGTTTTGACCCCAGTAGGTTTGTTGCCTATCGCAGTAGCAGGTTTCGATGTAAAGCAGCTCGTAGCTGGTGCGGCTGACATGGAGAAGGCTTGCGGCAAGGACGTAGCTTTCGAGGAGAATCCTGCAGCTATCTATGCAGCTACACGTCAGGCTCTCTATACTCAGGCAGGCAAGAAGATTGAGATTGTATGCAACTTCCAGCCTAAACTTCACTACTTCGCTGAGTGGTGGAAGCAGCTCTATGGTGAGAGCGAGGGTAAGGACCAGAAGGGTATCTTCCCAGCAGCTTGCGACTTCACTACCGACCTTCACTCTATGGGCCAGTGGATTCAGCAGGGCGAGCGCTCTATCTTCGAGACTGTTATCAGCGTAGAGACTCCTAACGAGAAGTTGCTCTTCCCTCACGATGATGAGAACCTCGACGGTTTGAACTTCCTCGAGGGCAAGCGTGTTGACGAGGTGAACAAGATGGCAGAGCTCGGTACACGTCTGGCTCACGTTGACGGTGGTGTTCCTAACATCCTGGTTAACGTACCAGAGTTGAACGCTTACTACCTCGGTCAGCTGATTTACTTCTTCGAGAAGGCTTGCGGTATCAGCGGTCTCTTGGAAGAGGTGAACCCATTCAACCAGCCTGGTGTTGAGGCATACAAGAAGAATATGTTCGCATTGCTCAACAAGCCAGGTTATGAGGCAGAGAGCAAAGCTATCCAGGAGCGCTTGAAGAATGAATAATGTGTAGTGTTTAATGTTTAGTTGAGGCATACGCCATGCAAAGCATTAAACACTAAACATTAAACACAAAACATTAAATAATTGATGAAGGAAATTATTTTTAAATATATGAAAGAACACGGTTTTGGGGAATTCAACCCTAAAGCCGTGCTTTTTGATATGGACGGCGTGCTGTACAACAGTATGCCAAATCATGCTGTGGCATGGCAGGAATCGATGAAACAGTTTGATATCCACATGACAGCAGCCGATGCTTATGCCACCGAAGGAGCCCGAGGCATTGACACCATCCAGATGATGGTGAAGAAGCAGAAGGGCATCGACATCACGCTGGACGAAGCACAGAAGATGTATGATGTGAAGACCGAAATATTCCACTCGATGCCTACTGCCGAAATATTTCCTGGCGTAAAGGAAATCATGCAGAAGGTTAAAGATGCCGGCATGCAGGTAGGAGTGGTAACAGGAAGCGGACAGCGCCCGCTCATCATGCGACTGCTCAACGACTTCGGCGATTTTCTGGATGAAGCACATATCGTAACCGCCTATGATGTAAAGCGCGGCAAACCAAATCCTGACCCATATCTCATGGGATTACAGAAGGCAGGAAACCTGAAACCCTGGGAAGGCATCGTGGTAGAGAATGCTCCATTGGGCGTCCGTGCCGGCGTGGCAGCCAACATTTTTACGGTAGCAATTAACAGCGGTCCGCTACCAGATGAAGAATTATCCAATAAGGGTTGCAATCTACTCTATCACCAGATGACTGAATTCTGTGATGACTTTGAAAACCTGGTTGCTAAGGCTTAATCCGGTTCACCCACAGATATTCTGACTTATTCAATAAAAAGACATCATTAAAAACATATAATGACATGAATAGAAAAGTAGCTTTAATTACAGGTATTACAGGCCAGGATGGTTCATACTTGGCTGAATTATTGTTGGAAAAAGGGTATGATGTTCACGGAACTATCCGCCGATCATCTACCGACTACCGCGAAAGAATTGCTCATTTGGAGGGTACACCTAACTTCCATCTTCACTATGCTGACCTCGGTGACTCTATGAGTATCATCCAGGTAATGAACAAGGTGAAACCTACAGAGGTTTACAACCTTGCGGCTCAGAGCCACGTACAGGTGAGCTTCGACTCCCCTGAGTTTACAGCAGATGTAGATGCTACCGGTGTGCTCCGTATTCTGGAGGCTATCCGCCAATGCGGTTTGGAGAAGACCTGCCGCATGTATCAGGCTTCAACATCTGAGCTCTACGGTAAGGTAGAAGAGGTTCCTCAGAACGAGAACACTCCATTCCACCCTTATTCTCCATACGCTGTTGCCAAGCAGTATGGTTTCTGGATTGTCAAGGAGTATCGTGAGGCTTATGATATGTTCTGCTGCTCTGGTATCCTCTTCAATCATGAAAGTGAGCGCCGTGGTGAGACTTTCGTAACCCGCAAGATTACTTTGGCTGCAGCCCGCATCAAGCAGGGCAAGCAAGACAAGCTCTATCTCGGTAACCTGGATTCGCTCCGCGACTGGGGTTATGCCAAGGATTATGTAGAGTGTATGTGGCTGATTCTCCAGGCTGAGAAGCCAGAGGACTTCGTGATTGCAACAGGTAAGCAGCATTCTGTTCGTGAGTTCGCCCAGCTGGCGTTCCACTATGTAGGAATCGAACTGAAATGGGAAGGCAAGGATGAGAACGAGAAGGGTATCTGCGTTGAGGGTCCTGAGGAACTCATCGGCAAGACACTCGTTGAGGTTTCTCCTGATTTCTACCGTCCTACCGACGTGGTGAACCTTTGGGGTGACCCAACAAAGGCTAAAGCTAAGCTCAACTGGAATCCTAACACCACCTCTTTCGAGGATCTCGTAAAGATCATGGTAGAGAGCGATATGGCTAAGGTAGCTGCTGAGGATGCCGGTCAGAAGGTTCGCTGCAATCTTGCAGAATATCTTGAGAAAGGTATTGTAAAGTAACTATTGATAGTTTATAGTAAATAAACAATGTTATCAAAAGATTCTAAAATTTATATAGCAGGACACCACGGACTCGTGGGTTCTGCTATCTGGAATAACCTCAAGAAGAGAGGTTATAACAACCTGGTAGGTCGTTCTCACAAAGAACTCGACTTGACCGACCAGTATGCAGTAGAGAAGTTCTTTGATGAGGAAAAGCCTGATGCAGTAGTATTGGCTGCTGCCTTCGTAGGCGGTATCATGGCGAATTCATTGTATCGTGCAGACTTCATCATGCAGAACATGAAGATGCAATGCAACGTAATCAGCAACGCTTATTCTCATGGCGTGAAGAAGCTCCTCTTCCTGGGCTCTACCTGCATCTATCCTAAGAATGCACCGCAGCCTATGAGCGAAGATGTGCTCCTTACTTCTCCGCTGGAATATACCAACGAGGAATATGCCATCGCCAAGATTGCCGGACTGAAGATGTGCGAGAGCTATAACCTTCAGTATGGTACCAACTATATCGCTGTGATGCCAACCAACCTCTATGGCCCTAACGATAACTTCCATCTGGAGAACAGCCACGTAATGCCTGCGATGATGCGCAAGATTTATCTTGCCAAACTCATCCACGATGGCGACTGGCACAGCATCGAGGTGGATATGAACAAGCGCCCTATCAACCCTACTGATAAGCTCCGCGAAATCATCGGCGAGGGTAACGTAGACGGCAGCAACTCTCACGAGCGCATTCTGAAGGCGCTGGAGTTCTATGGCATCTACGACAACAAGGTAGTGCTTTGGGGAACAGGCAAACCATTGCGTGAATTCCTCTGGAGCGAGGATATGGCAGATGCCAGCGTTCACGTGCTACTGAATGTAGATTTCAAGGACATCATCGGTATCGAGAAGTACAGTTCTGTATTCTATGGTGCCAAGGTAGATGGTGCTGTGGATAGAAACAACTCTGAGGGCCGTGGTGGCGCTATCCCTTCTCTCGGTGAGATTCGCAACTGCCACATCAACGTGGGTACCGGCAAGGAGCTCACCATCCGTGAACTTTCTGAGCTTGTAGTAAAGGCAGTAGGTTTCGAAGGCGAGGTAGAGTTTGACGCCAGCAAGCCAGATGGAACCATGCGCAAGCTCATCTCTGTAGATAAGCTCCACAGCCTCGGCTGGACGCATAAGGTAGAGATTGAGGATGGTGTGAAGAAACTCTTCGACTGGTATCAGGAGAGTCTGAAAGGCTAATAAAGAATATCGACTATGGATACAGAACAACTTTCTATGACCAAGAAAACCCTTGTGGGAGTACAGTTTCTGTTTGTGGCTTTCGGTGCAACGGTTCTGGTGCCTCTTCTAATAGGCATCGATCCGGCAACGGCTCTCTTCACCGCTGGTGTAGGAACCTTTCTTTTTCACTTTATCACCAAGGGCAAGGTGCCTATTTTCCTGGGCAGTTCCTTCGCCTTTATCGCCCCTATCATCGCTGCAACCAAGCAATGGGGACTGCCGGGAACAATCGCCGGACTAACCAGCGTTTCTCTGGTGTATTTCGCCATGAGCGCCCTAGTGAAATGGCAGGGCAAGAAACTGCTGGACAGGATTTTTCCTCCGGTAGTCATCGGTCCCGCCATCATCCTCATCGGTCTCTCCCTTTCGGGCAGCGCTGTGGATATGGCAAAGACCAACTGGATTCTCTCCTTTGCATCGCTCATCACCGCTATCCTGGTGCTTACCTTCTGCAAGGGCTTGATGAAGCTGGTTCCTATCATTTCGGGGGTTATCGTGGGCTATGTCATCGCCATCTGCATGGGCGAGGTAGATTTCTCGGGCGTGGCAGCGGCATCATGGTTCTCCTGTCCTGTATCCTTCGATACCATCACCCATTTCTCCTGGGCCCCATTCCTCTATATGTTGCCCGTGGCAATAGCTCCGGTGCTGGAGCATATCGGCGATGTATATGTGGTGAGTGCCGTAGCCAAGAAGGATTTCGTGGCAGATCCGGGATTGCATCGCACGATGTTGGGCGATGGACTGGCATGTCTCTGTTCAGCCTTTCTGGGCGGACCTCCTGAGACCACTTATTCAGAGGTAACAGGTGCGATGTCTATCACCAAGGTAACGAGTCCTGCCGTGATTCGCATATCCGCAGCCACCGCTATCTGTTTCTCCATCGTGGGCAAGTTGAGTGCTTTGTTACAGAGCATTCCTCAGGCGGTTTTAGGTGGCATCATGCTGCTGCTTTTTGGAACCATCGCAAGTGTGGGCGTTCAGAATCTGATGCAGAACAAGGTAGACATGAATGAAACCCGCAATGTTATCATCATCTCTGTGATGCTGACGATGGGCTTGGGTGGCGCCGTTCTCTCATCCGGTTCCTTCGCCATTTCCGGCATCGGTCTTTCCGCCGTCATCGGCGTAGTTCTCAACCTCGTTCTTCCTAAGACGAAGAAGAAAGAGGCATAAATAAGGAAAAAGCTTTGAAAACGAGATTGTTTTCAAAGCTTTTTCTTTTTTATTAGAACAAAAAGAGGGGTAAAACAAGGATTTTAACCTACTAAAACAGTTCTTTCAACTAAGAAAAAAAGCATTTATACCTAGATAAAATCTCCGTTCATAGACGTTGAATGTCCGTTCAAAGACGTTGAACTGCCGTTCAAAGACGCTGAACCGCCATTCAACGTCTATGAACGGAGATTTCAATAGGGTTAAAGAACATTTTATCCTATAATCAACCAAGACTTTTCCTGAGATTAACACATTATTAATACAGAAAGAAGGAAGAAAGGAGATAAGAGAGATGAAGAAAAGACGTTGTTTCTATCTTGAACTAAACCGATTATACTAGAAAAGCGTGCAAGCTACATCTCTGTCGCCTGCACGCATCCTCTTTTTATTTAATCGCGCTATGATATATAATAGCTTTTTACAATCTCGCTCCGAATCTTGCGCTTGGCAATGGAGCGGTAAAGTAATAGTTCTGGTCGTTATTCTTATCCAGGAAATTCACCTGCTTCATACCGAAGAAAGGCAGACCACTAGGGAAGAGCGGAGTAAAATCGGTTACACCACCAGAGAGAGCAGGACTGTTATCCTGATACTCGAAATTCCAAGTCTTATCGAATGCCAATGGAGCACCATTCTCCACTTTATCAATCTCGCAGTTGATATTCATCTTGTCGCTCTGAGTGAAACTCTTGAAGAGAGGGTTGAACTGACCAGCCACGCTGCTCTTGATATCAGTATCAAACCAGATGCCCAAAGCTGCATCCTTCGCCATCTGCTCTACTCCTGTCTCTGTAGATGCAAAGTAGTAGTTTGGAGTAAGACGGCTGTGCTCCATATCAGCACCATCCTTCTTTGGCTGCTTCAGGCCGAAACGTGAATCATAGATGAGGTTGTTCACAAAGATTGGCTTCGCAGCCTTCTCTACCCATACAGAACCACCCTTCTTGTTCTTGGCACGGCGCCATCCGCAATTAACTACAGTATTGTTGTAAGCAGTCATCTCGGTAAGCGGAATCACCTCACTATTGCCGGCATTAGAGAGTTTGAAGGCGTTGGTGCAGGCGTTGTAGATGATGTTGTTGGCTACATCGAGCTTGCAACCCGCCTTTACGTTGATAGCCTCGCCGCCATCGGCTGCATTTCCGCTATCAGCAAATATATTATTGATAATCAAGCCGTTACCACCAGTAAAGTAAGTCTGGTCGTTGTAGTTATCGTGGAAGAAACTGTTTGCCATCACGAACTTACCATTCACATTACAGAAGTGGAAGGCTGGCACACCACCATCAATGGTAGTCTTGAAAAGCTTGTTCTGGAAAGAAGCAGAACTCTCGGTAGGAGTAGCTCCGGCATAGGCCACATCCACGTGGTTGAGTACCACTTCTTCTGAATTGTAGCCACAGATGATGCCGCCCCAATCGGCTGGTTTCTTGGTATCAGAAGTGATGGTAACTGGCTTCTCGGCGGTTCCCAGACAATAGAGATTGCCCAATACCACGATTTCTACCGGTACCTGAACCTCTGATTTGCAGGTAACAGTTACGCCCGGCTCGATGTAGAGCGATGTTCCTACAGGAATCTCCACGCTCTCGCTGAGGGTAGTATCCTTGCTCCAAACCAGAGAGCCTTTAGGATATTCTGCCACCTTAGTTGTAATGACATCTTTAGAACCCTGGTTCTGGTTGCCATCACTTCCATTAGCGCCATTATTCACGTAATCGTATGGATTTATATTATCGTTCTCGCAAGATGTGGAGAACATTGCAGCTGCTGCCATCATAAGCATGCAAGCTAAAGTATTTATCTTTTTCATTTTTTACCTTTTTTCTTTTTACCTTTTATAACTTGTATCTTACTCCCAGCAGGAAGGTTCTGCCATACTGATAAGTTCCCACGATGGTCTTATCGCTCTTCTGGCCCTCATACTCCAGGTTGCTCTTGTTCACGGTCTTCAAGTATCTCTGGCGCTTGGCATCGAGCAGATTGTTTGCCTTGAAGAAGACAGAGATGCCGTTCTTGAATTGCTTCTCGGCACTCAGGTCGAGACCGAACATAGCCTTATCCCACTGGTCGGCATCCTTGAAGGGAGAAACCAGGGCGAGCTTGGTACCCGTGAAGGAAGAGGCCAACTGCGCATTCCAGCCATTCTCCGTATCCTTATATAATAAGGAGATGTTGGCGGTATGAGGAGCCTGGTTAACCAGCGGACGGGTCTGGGTTACACCCGTCTTATACTCGGCACTACCCTCCTTGTACTCACGCTTCGAGGTGGTGATTTCAGAATGGGTGTAAGTATAATTTGCCTTTACTCCGAAGTGGCGAATGTATTTGATGACGTCGATTTCGAAGCCCATGTTCTTGGCATTACCCAGGTTATCCGGCATGTAGTAAGCATCGGTTCCGGCACCAATCTTGCCATCAGATGTTACGAACACCTGCTCTATCGGGTCTTTCAGATATTTATAGAACACGCCGGCAAGAATCTGCTCTGTCTTGCTTGGGAACCACTCCCAGCGCAGGTCGATGTTGTCGATGCGGGCACGCTTCAGGTTTGGATTACCCTTTTCCTGATACTCCTCGCCCATAATCTGATAAGGCACAATCTCATAGAAGCCCGGACGGTTGATGGAGCGATAGTAAGAGAGACGCACGTTCATCTTCTTGGTTGGCGTCCATTTGATGGATGCAGATGGCAGATAATCCCAGTAGCTCTGCTCGCCCACCTGTCCCATGTTACGGAAGTGCTGGAGCATGGTGTAAATCTGGTTGGTATGCTCGGCACGGAAACCGGCATTCAGTTCACCTACCTCGCTCTTCAGGGTTACCATGGCGTAGGCGCCTCCGATGTGCTCCTTGGAATCGTAGTTGAGCTGCGAAGCCTGAGAATAAGGAGTTTTGCAAACCCAATCTATATTGGCATACTGCTCTAATCCGTTTCCATCCATCGTCTGCGAGATGTCGGCAGGATTGAAGATGTAAGAATAATATCTATTGCTGCGTTCTTTTCTGCGATACTGCGCACCCGCCTTCCAGAGAGCCTCCACATCGTTGGCGAAATGGGTATCGTAAGAAAGGTTGATGTAGCCTGCCCAGTCGGTATCCTTGTTGTGCTGGAACCGGCGCTCGGCACCCTTAGGCAGGGTCTTAATGATATTCTTATTGGCATCCCAGATGGAACCCGAAACGGCATCGCCGCCATTCTCGGCTTTTCTGCTCACGGTATTCGTCAGGGTTACGTAGGTTCTGTCCGGATCTTCCTCCTTTGCCTGCGAAAATACGCCCGACCAATCTACGGTAAAATCCTTGGTAAGATGATGCGTACCCTTCAGGTTAGTGGCGAAGATGCTTTGGGTGGTTGAGAGAGAGCGCACCTCATCGTCCTGGGTATAGCTGTCGGCTCCGATATATTCGGTGTTGACACTGTTATTGTATCTGATGCCCTTGGAATTGGTGCGCACATACATGTTGTACCATTCCAGCTTGTGGCCAGGCAGGGTTAAATCTATCTTGGCATGAGCACCCGTGGTAAGATCATGGATGCTGTAGTAGCGATGTTGCAGATTGGAAATGTACATTGCCTGCTCGCCCGAAGCCATCTTTACGGAATTGTAGGTGCGCTCGGTGCCACGGAAAGTATTCTGCACGCTTCCGGCAAGCATCACGCCCAGGCGGTCGTTCCAGAAACGGTTGCCGATGCTCAAACCTCCGATGAAGTTAGGAGATGGCATGGAATGACTCTTCAGCTGAACAGGGCCTTTCTTGAAATCACTCATCTGCGCCTTGTAGTCTTTTCCGAAAGCCTCGTAAGGAGCCTTCTTTGTATAATCAGAGCGGTTGCTGGTAAGATAATCTCTGCCATCCTTCCAGAAATAATCACTTACTCCGATGGCTGCATTCGCCAGAATCTGGAAGTGGGATGGCGCATCCTTCATCACCATATCCACCACGCCACCGGCTGCATCGCCTTCCATATCAGCCGTCAAAGACTTGGATACCACGAGGCGATCCATCAGATCAGAAGGGAAGATATTCAACGGAATATAACGGTTTTTATCATCCGGACTTGGAATCTTCACGCCGTTTACCAAGGTGTAGTTGTAGCGCTTGTCCATGCCTCGGAGGATGGCGTAGGAAGCCTCGCCCGATGCATCACGCTCCATGGTTACACCCGATACTCGCTGCAGAACGCTTGCCACGTTGACATCAGGCGAAAGCTGGATGCTCTGCTGGCTCATCACGTTGAGCACGTTGCCGGCATTCTTCACGGTTTCTATGGCGCTTCGGTCGCTGCGGTATTCACGATGACCGGTAACCACCACTTCGCCCAACTGCTTCAAGTCTTCATCCATCGGAATATCCACCTTGTCTTTCTTAGCCACATCTACTACCATCTCCCTGGTCTTGTACGACATGTAGGAAACGATGATGGTAAACTTGCCTTTATCAGGCAATTCATGCAGGGTGAAAGTACCATCAAGTCCAGTGGTGGTACTCACGTTGGGCAGCTCCTTTACTCGGATTACGGTTCCGATGAGGGGTTCACCCGTTTTGTTATCCTTGACTATACCATCCAGCGTATGTGCCTGGATGGAGGTAGTCGCAGCGGCTAGAAGCGCCGCACTCAGTAAAATTCTTTTCATCTATATCGCTATTGAAATCTTCATTCGTTTCTTTTCGCAAAAAAGCTCCTTTTACTTTTTTACCTTTAAAACCGTGTGGATGATTTTTCCATCCTTGTCAATCATCGACATTCTCAGCTGCTTCTTATCTGCTGTAAATACAGAGAAACCATCGGCTAGACTGCAGAACACGGTGCCATCGATAGGCTTCACTGGGCGAGCCAGAGATGATGAAGAATTGACTACGTAGTCGATGTTGTCGCCCTTCTTCTGGATGTGCTGGAAGTTGTGGATATGACCGCAGGCATAAATCGCCACATTATTATATTTATGGAGGATAGGAAGAAGGCGCTTCTGCATGTCGAGTCGCTCACTCTCCTTCTTCTCGGTGTAGGCGTAGATAGGATGATGACCTACCACGATGACCCAGTCTTCCTTGGCATTCTTCAGGGTTTCGTCGAGCCAGGAGAGCTGAGCCTCTGCATCCTGCTTGCAGGCATCAGGATATTTTTCTGACGCCTTGCGATAAGAATCGATAAGAGGTGTGGTGTCGAGGAAGATGACACGGATGGTAGTTCCCTTGTGGTCGAACACCTTGGTGTAATATTTGGCTGGCATCATCCAGCGTCGGCTCACCTTACCATAGTCCATAAAAGCCTGAGTATTACCACGATACTCATGGTTTCCACAAACCGGGAACCAGTCGAGCATCAGGTCTGGATGAGAATAAACATATTCGTAATTGGTAAGCCACAGAGGGTCCTGGGGGGAAGCCACACCATTGAAATGGTGGATGTCGCCCACGGCAAGTACGCATTCCGGATCTACCGTGCCCGCCATCTCGCCCATCAGTTCGGCGATAGGCTTCTGGTCGTAGTAGCCGTTTCGACCCATATCATTGGTCATGTAGAGGGTGATTTCGCCCTTCAGTTTCTGCCATTCGGCAGCATTCGCCTTCCAGTTTGGATTCTGCGGAATAGCGGTTGCTGCACTCTGAGAACAGGTTGTTAATGCTGCGTTTTGCGCCTGTGCAGTCAAACCTCCGCCCAACAATAAAGCCGAAGCCAAAACTACAGTAGCTACTCTACCTTTCATCATAGCAAAGCCATTCATGCTGCTATGCTTACCCGATACTTTCTTTTCCATTTTTCTTTATCTAACTATAATACCTTTCTATAATACCTTTATTAAAGATTTCCCCTTTCGGGGTAATTCCTGTTAAATTTCGGGTGCAAAGGTAGGGGTATTATATGTCAATGAGGTTACAAGGATTTTAATTAGCAGATAAAAGATACTACAATTTTATTACGGGAGTTTCCCCCGATGCTTTTAGGGAAAATCATACGCTGGTTTATGGTTTTCCCCTTGTTGTTTTCAGCTATTCTCCCTATCTTTGCACCATCAAAAAGTTGATAGCGGCACCAAGTAGCCTCTTCAAATAAAATAAATAGAGTAATAACCCTTTAAAGAGAAGATAGTTATGAAAAGAATGATTATGACATTGGTAGCAGTATGGATGATGATTACATCTATGAATGCTCAGAGACTGACAAATATTCAGGCAGAAGCCCGTTTTATCACAGATAAGATGGTGGTGGAACTGGGATTGAGCAGCGTTCAGCGCAACAGCATCCTGAACATCAATCTCAATTATCTCAATGGCATCCGAAGCTATCGCGACATTGATGCCTACGGCTGGCATTACCGCAACAAGCAGCTCAAGCGCATGATGACCGCCAGACAATGGAAGAGATTCAAGAACTCATACTATTTCTATCGCCCTATCGGCTGGAATAATCATGTGTATGTTCACCATATTTACACCAAGTATCCAAAGCATAACTGGGGACACGACAAGCGCTGCCCTCGCCCTGAGTGCAGCTACGGAAGACCAGGATGGCCAGGCGGAACCCATGTAACTTATAGACCAGGAAAGTGGAAGCACGATAGAGATTGGGATGATGATGATGACGATGATGATGATGATGATTGAGATAATGACAGGGATGATGACTAAGATTAAGACTGAGATTAAGACAAACATTCGATGATAAAACAGAAGAAATCCAAGCTAGAGATGATTCTCCGGCTTGGATTTCTCGTTAAATAAAAACTAACTATGCCGTCTAACTAATAACTAATCATTAATTACTAACAAAACGTCTTCCACAATCTGCTCATCGAGCAGGCGATTATCCGAAAGTAACTCCTTCACATCGTATCTGTCGTAGAGTCCCTTCCTGATGCCGCCCACCATCACCTTCATTTCTGAAGTGCCATAGTAAGAGGCGATACGCTCGCCGAAACCGCCATCCTTCGAACCATCCTCCAGGGTTACCACCAACTGATGGTTTGCCTTCAGGCTATCCAGCACTTCGGCATCCACCTCATTCAGATAACGGGGATTGATGAGCGTAGCATCGATGCCCTTATCAGCCAACAGGCGAACAACATTCTCGCCCTTCTGATAGAACGAACCGGCGGCGATGACTGCCACCTTCTCGCCCTGGTGCATCACCTTGTACTTTGCCTCGTAACCATACTCTGCATCAACGGCTTCTGACGTATGAACCACGCCATTGCTAGGCACGCGGATGGCGATAGGTTTCTTATCCTGCAGAATGCTCCAGCGGAGCATGGCGAAATACTCCTCGCAGGTGGTTGGAGCCAGATAGATGAGCCCCGGAATGCTGCAGAGCATCGGAATATCGAAAAGGCAGATGTGGGTGATGTCGTTCATCGAGTTCACTCCGCCTCCTACCACGTTGATTACGGCTGGGTTGGAATTGATGCAGAGGTCTTGCGCTATCTGGTCGTAGGTACGTTGGATAAAGGTGCTGTAAACGGTCCAGACAGGATGCAATCCACCCTTCGCCATTCCCGAAATCATGGCTACTGCCTGCTCTTCGGCGATTCCCATATCGATGTGCTGCTTGCCAGCCAGTTGGCGCTTATCGGCAGTAAAGCCACCTGCGGTAGGAGTACCGGCGGTTACAGCGATGAGGGTCTTATCCTGCTTCATCTCGCTGAGCATCCAGTCAGAGAATAATGTACCGTAATCCTCTGTCGGAGCAACCTCCGGGAGGATTCCATCGGCATTCCTTCTTGGTCGCGAACCGTCTTCCAAATTGAAAGGCATTCCCCAATGCCAAGCCTCCTTATTGGCTACGGCTGGCGCAAATCCATGACCTTTCTCTGTGTGAATGTGAACCACGGTAGGCTTATTCGTATCCTTCACGCTCTCGAAAACCTGGATGATTTTTTCGATGTCGTTACCCTCTTCCAGATACTTGTATTCAAAGCCCCACGCCTTGAACCAGTTGTGCTCGCAGGTGCCGTTGCTCTCGCGCAAGGCACGCAGGTTCTTGTAGATTCCGCCATGATTTTCGGCGATAGACATTTCGTTGTCGTTCACCACGATGACGATGCCCGTGCCGAGTTCCGAAGCCTCATCCAGTCCCTCGAAAGCCTCGCCGCCCGAAAGGGATCCGTCGCCGATAATGGCGATGATGTTCTCATCGGTACCCTTGACGTCGCGCGCCTTCTGCAAACCGGTGGCAAGACTCACGGAAGTAGAAGTATGCCCCACCTCAAAGTTATCATACTCAGGACATTCGGCAGGAGAAGAATAGCCCGAAATGGCATTCATGTCATCCACATCGCCGAGGAATCCCGCAGCTCGTCCGGTGAGCACCTTATGCGGATAGCATTGGTGGCTTACGTCAAACACGAGCTTATCCTTTGGTGCATTAAAAACGTAGTGAAGCGCCACGGTAGCCTCCACGAATCCCAGGTTTGGTCCCACATGACCGCCATGTTTGCTTACACGGTTCAGCACAGCCTGTCTGGTTTCATCAGCCACCACCTGCAACTCCTTCAAATCCAGCTTCTTCAAGTCGGCTGGCGACTTTATTTTCTCAATATACATTTTCTTATAGTTTTAATTATGATTTCTGGGTGCAAAGATACGAAGAATCTTGAAAACACGCATTACCCAAACTACAGAAAAAATGAATAATTCTCCCTATTCTTTCACATCCAGCATTTCCGGATGCTCCATCCGCTCCTTTTTCTTGAGTTTCTTCACCACTTCGGAATAACTGTGGCGAATCAGGGCCTGGATGAAATCATCTTCCAGCGTGCCATAAAGGTTTACCTGATTCCAGTATTTCTTATTCCAATGCCATGCGCCTTCTATTTCGGGATGCACTTCCCGGAGTTCGAGGGCGTAATCGGCATTACATTTCATCGTAACCCACTCGGGGCGCTCCAGGTCAACACAGGCAAAGATCTTGCCCAAAATGCGAAACACCAAGGTCTGCTCATCAAAAGGAAAAGCCTCGGCTACGAGGGGAAGCGAGAGGCAATACTCTCTAACTGATTCTATATTCATCATTATTTCTGATTAAAATGTTTCTATGTTTTAGGGGACAAAGATAATAAATTCTGATGAAACGGCAAGCCTTATTCCATTAAAAAAAAGAAAAACTTTAAAATAACTCCCTTATGGGATACCTGAAAGCAATCTTTTTGTAACTTTTTCAAGAAAATATTTGGTAGTTACATAATTTTATTGTAGATTTGCAGCAGATTTTTTAAAGAAGGAGTACTTATGCAGAAGAAAAAGGATAAAAACCTGATGAAAACGGATGTAAAACCGATGAAACAAGGACTGCTGTCCCGGATTTTCCATCTCTATTACGATGGTTTCAGGACGATGACCCTGGGCAAGACGCTCTGGGCTGTCATCCTCATCAAGCTTGCCATCATCTTCCTGGTGCTCAAGCTCTTTTTCTTTCCAGATTTTATCAATACGAATGCCAAGAACGGAGACAAGGCTGGCTTCGTTTCCAAGGAAATTCTGAACAGATAAGACTCTGAATCCCCGCAACCTTCACATCGAAAGAAATACAAAAACATTATATAATAACAATTCTAAAACCATTCAACTATGATGACAAATCTATTGTTAGACATTACATCAGCGACCATCGACTGGTCGAGGGCGCAATTCGCACTCACGGCCATCTACCATTGGCTGTTCGTGCCGCTCACCCTGGGACTGGCAGTAATCATGGGCATCGCCGAAACATGCTACTACCGCACCAACAAGCCGTTCTGGAAGCACGTAACCCGTTTCTGGCAAAAACTCTTTGGCGTCAACTTCGCCATGGGCGTTGCCACAGGCATCATCCTGGAATTTGAATTCGGCACCAACTGGAGCAACTACTCCTGGTTCGTGGGCGACGTGTTCGGCGCTCCCCTAGCCATCGAAGGCATCCTGGCATTCTTCATGGAGAGCACCTTCGTAGCCGTAATGTTCTTCGGCTGGGATAAGGTGAGCCGGGGCTTCCACCTTGCCTCTACCTGGCTCACGGGACTTGGCGCCACCATTTCTGCCTGGTGGATTCTCGTAGCCAACGCCTGGATGCAGTATCCGGTGGGACAGGAATTTAATCCCGATACCATGCGCTTCGAGATGACTTCGTTTATGGATGTGGCACTCTCGCCATTCGCCATCAACAAGTTCACCCATACCGTTACTTCCTCCTGGATCATCGGCGCCACCTTCGTAGTAGCCGTAAGCTGCTGGTATCTCCTGAAGAAGAGAGAAACCCAACTGGCGAAGGCGAGCATCAAGATGGGTGCCGGAGTAGGACTCATCGCCACCCTGCTGGCTGCGATGACCGGCGACAACTCTGCCTACCAGGTGGCACAGGTGCAGCCGATGAAACTGGCTGCGATGGAAGCATTATATAATGGTGGAAACGGCGAAAGCCTCACGGCGATAGCAGCCGTTCATCCCTTCCGGCAGCCCGATTACGAAAACGAGCAGGAGCCAGCCATGCGCATCGCCATCCCCAACATGCTCTCGTTCTTAGCCACCCGCACAGCCGATGGCTACGTGCCTGGCGTAAACGATATTATCAAGGGTTACACTAAAGAGAATGGCACCCGGGAACCATCCGTGCAGGAAAAGATAGCCCGGGGCAAGAAGGCGATAGTTGCCCTGAAAACCTATCGCGAAACGAAGGCGAAAGACCAGCTCCCTATCCTCAGGGAGAATATGAAATACTTCGGATATGGTTACATCAAGGACGCCAAAGAACTGGTACCGAGCATCCCGATCTGCTTCTACGCCTTCCGCCTGATGGTGGGAATAGGCTGCCTGCTCATTCTCTTCTTCGCCCTCAGCCTCTTCCTCGTCTACAAGAAGGAAATCGCCCAATACCGATGGTTCCTCATTTCCGCCATCATCATGATTCCGCTGGCTTACATCGCCTCAGAATCGGGCTGGATAGTAGCAGAAATCGGTCGCCAGCCTTGGACCATCCAAGACCTGCTGCCAGTAAGTGCCGCCATCTCCGACATCGAAGCAGGCAGCGTGGCCACCACCTTCTTCATCTTCCTGGCACTCTTCACCACCATGCTTGCCGTGGAAATCAGCATCCTGGTGAAGCAGATTAAGAAAGGACCGGAATATGAATAAAAGCTTAAGATGATAAACTTAAGATTATGAATTAACTTTATGACATTAGCATTATGACATACGATTTTTTGCAATCATACTGGTGGTTCCTCGTATCATTATTAGGAGCCCTACTGGTGTTTCTCATGTTTGTACAGGGAGCCAACACCTTGATATTCTGTTTGGGAAAAACGGAAGAGGAGCGTCGCCTCATCATCAACTCTACGGGACGAAAATGGGAGTTCACCTTCACCACGCTCGTCACCTTCGGCGGAGCCTTCTTCGCCTCATTCCCGCTGTTCTACAGCACCAGTTTCGGCGGAGCCTACTGGCTGTGGATGATCATCCTGTTCTCGTTTGTGATTCAAGCCGTGAGCTATGAATTCCAGAACAAGATAGGTAATTTTCTTGGACCGAAGACCTTTCAGATCTGCCTCATTATCAACGGCATCGTGGGTCCGCTGCTTCTTGGCGGAGCAGTAGCCACCTTCTTCAACGGCAGCAATTTCCTGATAGACAAGGGCAATATTACCAACAGTCTGCAACCCGTCATCAGCCGCTGGGCAAATGCCAGCCATGGTCTTGATGCCCTGCTCGACCCATGGAACGTAGTGCTGGGACTTGCCGTACTGATGCTAGCCCGTATTCTGGGCATGCTCTACATCAAGAACAACATCGAGCACCAGCAGATTCAGGAGCGCTGCACCCGCCAGTTGCCATGGAATGCCCTCCTCTTCCTATTGTTCTTCCTGCCATTCCTCATCAGATTGCTGGTAAAAGATGGATTCAGCACTTCTTCTTCCGGCATTACGATTGAGAGTATGAAGTATCTTCACAATCTCCTGGAGATGCCAATCTTGCTTGTAATATTATTAATAGGTGTAGTACTCGTTCTTTTCGGCATTTTCAAGTCATCGAGGAGCGTGCAGTATAGAAAGGGAATCTGGTTTACGGGCATCGGAACCGTGCTTACCGTGCTGGTTCTACTGCTGATAGCCGGCTGGAACAATACCGCCTACTATCCATCCAACATCGACCTTCAGAGTTCGCTCACTCTCGCCAACAGCTGTAGCAGCGAGTTCACGCTCCGCACCATGGCGATAGTCTCCCTCCTCATCCCGTTCGTGCTCGCCTACATCGTTTTTGCCTGGCGCGCCATCGACCGCAAGCGCATTACGCAGGAAGAAATAGAGCAGGGAGAAGCGTATTAAAAAAGGCAGTGAAAGCCTATTAAATATGCTCCACACGCCCTTTCAGGGCGTGTGGAGAAGACGTCCCATCAAACAAAAATCTGTAACCAATCTTTTGTCTTTCTAAATAAAAGCAGTATCTTTGCAGACATGAAACAGAAAATCATAGATAAAATCAACCGATTGGCAAGCCAGAAAGAGCCTTTTCTCTTTGTCATCAACTACCAGGCAGACGAGGCCTTCATCCGCAAGCTATCAGATATAAATCCCGAAGAATGCCTCTTCGATTTCGAAGGAAGAGGTAACTGGAGAGAAAACCATTCGAAAGAAATGGGGGATTCTAAAAGAATTTACGAGGAGATTTCAAGGGAGATTTCAAGGGAGATTCCAAAGGAGATTTCGGAGAAAAAGTTTTTCAAAGAAACTCCTTTGGACTCTCCTATTTCTTGGCAGATAACCCCGCCCCTTTATAACGATTATGAGCGAAGCTTCAACATCGTGAAGAGCAACATTATGGCGGGCAACAGCTATCTTACGAATCTCACCAACCGGGTTCCCGTGAGCTGCAATCTTTCATTAGAAGAAATTTTCCATCGTGCAAAAGGGAAGTATAAACTGCTGCTCAGAAGAAAGAGAACTCAAGCAGAAGATAAAGCTCATCTGAAAGAAGAGAACATAGAAGAGAATCTCACCCCCTTCGTCTGCTTTTCGCCCGAAACCTTCGTCAGAATCAAGGGCGGAAGAATCTACTCCTATCCCATGAAGGGAACCCTGGATGCATCCCTCCCCAATGCCGAAAAGCTGCTGATGGAAGACCGGAAAGAGGCGGCAGAACACGCCACCATCGTAGATTTGATAAGAAACGACCTGAGCCGGGTGGCAGAAGATGTAAGGGTAGATAAATACCGTTACGTCGACGTGCTGCACACCAACAAGGGCGACATCCTGCAAACCAGTTCAGAAATCAGCGGTCGCCTGCCCGAAGATTACCCGCACCATCTGGGCGAAATCCTCGATGCCCAGCTCCCAGCCGGTTCCATCACGGGTGCCCCGAAAGATAAAACCATGCAGATTATCCAAGAGGCAGAAGGCTACGACCGCGGCTTCTACACGGGCATCATGGGAATCTACGACCAGGGCGAACTCAACTCTGCCGTCATGATAAGATTCATAGAAGAAGAAACTTTGCCGGTTGATTTTGAAGCCGACGGAGAAAAGAATTTCAAGGCAAACGAAGGAAAGAAGCCGAAGAAAAGCCGAAAATTGTATTTCAAGGCAGGCGGCGGCATCACTTCGAAGAGCGATTGCCGGAGGGAATACGAGGAAGTGATTCAGAAAATCTATCTTCCGTTTTAAATCCACCTTTCATCTTAGAAAAAATAAAAGAGATTATGAAACAGCAATTTATAGAAACAATAAAGATCAAGAACGGCAAGGCTCTGGCCCTGCCCTATCATCAGGCAAGAATGGAGAGAACCATCCGCAGGTTCTTTCCAACCCTCGCATCTGAAGAAATAAAACTCTCATCCCTCATTTCCCCAAAAGAGGAAATGAACCTTTACAAGGCACGAGTGGTTTATGGCACCCAGGGCGTGGAAGCCATCGAGTACGCCCCCTACAAGATGAAGGAGATTCATTCCCTCAAGGTGGTAGAGGATAATAATATCGACTACACCTATAAGAGCACAGACCGAAGTGCGCTCAACGCCCTGGTAGCCCAGAAGGACGATTGCGATGAAATCATCATTGTAAAGAACGGGCTCATTACCGATACCTCCTTCACCAATCTTGCCCTTTTTGATGGCAACAGATGGCTCACCCCCAAGCATCCCCTGCTCCTGGGAACCAAGCGTGCCCAGCTCCTGGAAGCCGGCATCATCCAGGAAGCCGACCTCACACTAGAAAACCTCAGAAAGGCGGAAAAAGTGAGTCTCTTCAACGCCATGATAGATTTCGGGGAGCGGGAAGTAACCAAGATTTTCCTACCGGATCAAAACTGATTAAGCCCACAATTATAAAGAAAGAAATTCTACAGCTCTATCACCTCCAAATCATCCGGAACGAAGATTCTACCCTTGAAGTTCTCGGCAGCTTCACGAGTATAATTTTCTTTACGATTAGCGAGTGTTTTCTCCTCCGTATGATACAGGATAAGATTCTTCACGCCCAGTTCCTCCGCCAGTTTTCCGGCATCAAGCGCAGTACTGTGGCATTTCTCATAAGGCTTGAACGTATCGCGGTCGGCATAGAGACAAAACGCCTCACACATCATCCAGTCAGCCCCCACTATGTAGCGTCGGTTCTGCTCGTTATAAGGTTCATCACCCAGGCACGCCAAGACCAAAGGCTTATCCGATTCATCAGAAGAAGGCAACTCTGCTCGGAATCCGAACTGTTTTTCCTTAGTAGACTGAATATCAAAGCATTCCAACTTCATATCCCCCACTTCGAAGCAATCGCCATCTTCCAACTGATGGAACACCACCCTTTCAGCCACCTTAGCCAGTTGCTTCTTAGCAAGAATCATGTCGATGATGGTCTTGATCACCTTTATCACCTTATCGTTTCCATACACATGCAGCAATCCCTCATATCCCTTACATTGTGCCACCATACGGATTACCCAGATCACACCCAACACGTGGTCGGTATGCGCATGGGTAACGAAGAGGTGATGAATATCAGAAATCTGAACATTCACCTTCTTCAGCTGCGCCAGTATTCCGTTTCCTCCGCCCGCATCCACCAGCATCAGGGTGCTGGGAGTTTGGAGCACAAAACAGGTATTATAAATCTGGGAAACCGTAGCATTTCCCGTTCCGAGCATCGTAATTTGAGTCGTTGTCTTATCCATTGTCTTATTCGTTATCTATTTGATTCACGCCCACAAAACTACTCATTTTCTGATAAACCACCAAGAAAAAGCCCCGAAAACTTTGCTTATTCCAAATAATAATCTTAACTTTGCGGCATAAAAACAAAAAGCAGGTTCCGATTATGGCAAAAATAGAAAGACAAAAGCGAATCTATCGCAAGCGCATCCCTTACGGAATGCAGAACTTTGAGGATGTAATGGAAAGAGATTGTTACTATGTTGACAAGACCCCATTCATAGAGAAAATAGAAGAATCTAACATGTATTTCTTCTTCATTCGCCCTCGCCGTTTCGGCAAGAGCCTTACCCTCTCCATGCTCGAAAACTATTACGACATCAACAAGAAGGATAAGTTTGAAAGCCTCTTCGGCAAGCTTTACATTGGAGAGAATCCTACCCCTGAACGCAACAGCTATCTCATCCTTCACCTGAATTTTGCCATGATTTCAGCAGGATTGGATAATTATAAAAAAGGACTTGATGCCCATTGCAACAACAAGTTCAATTCCTTCTGCAGCAGATACGCCCACCTTTTGCCACCGGACATAAAGGAAGAGATGAACCAAAAGGAAGATGCCGTTGCCCAATTGGGATTTCTATGCGACAAATGTGCTGAAGCAGGCTTGAAGATTTATCTCTTCATCGACGAATACGACCACTTTACCAATCAGATTCTTGCCCACAAGGAGCATGAAAAACGATACCGCGAGCAGACTCACGGTGAGGGATATCTACGACATTTCTTCGACACAATCAAGGGAGCCGCAGGAGATTCACTGGGCAGAGTTTTCGTTACAGGAGTAAGTCCCGTAACAATGGACGATCTGACCAGCGGTTTCAACATCGGTACCAACTATTCCCTGTCTCCGGAGTTCAACGAAATGGTGGGATTCACCGAGGAGGAAGTGCGCCAGATGCTGGCTTATTACGCCAGCGTGCTGCCATTCCGCCATAGCGTGGATGAGCTGATAGAAGTGATGAAGCCATGGTACGACAATTATTGCTTCTCAGAAGAAAAGTACGGCAACACAACCATGTACAACTCCGTGATGGTGCTCTACTTTGTAGATAATTACATCCGCAACGATTATGATATTCCGAAGAAACTGGTGGAAACCAACATCCGCATCGACTACGACAAGATTCGCATGCTCATCCGCCATGACAAGGAGTTTGCCCACGATGCCAGCATCATACAGGATATCGTGACCAGGGGATTCACCACGGGAACCCTGATGGAGAAATTCCCTGCCGAGCGCATCAACGACCCAGATAATTTCCTGAGTCTGCTCTTCTATTTCGGCATGGTAACGATAGACGGCACCTACCAGGGCAATACCCGCTTTGTGGTTCCCAACGAGGTGGTGCGCGACCAGATGTACACCTATCTGCTGGATACTTACAAAGAGGACGACCTCACCTTTGAGCAATACGACAAGACCCAGCTGGAGAGCAAGTTGGCTTACGAAGGCGCATTCAAGCCCTACTTTGCCTACATAGCCGATTGTCTGAAGCGCTTCTCCTCCCAGCGCGACAAGCAGAAGGGCGAAGCCTACGTTCATGGTTTCACTCTGGCGATGACGAGCCAATGCAAGTTCTACCGTCCTATTTCTGAACTTGACAACGATGGCGGTTATGCCGACATCTTCCTGCTGCCCCTCTGCGACATCTATAAGGACATAGAAGATTCTTACATCGTGGAATTGAAATATTGCAAGCCGGGCACCAGCGATGAGCAGCTGAACCATCTCTTCGAGGAAGCCTCAGCCCAGATAAGGCGCTACGCCAATAGCGACATCGTGCACAAATCCGTGAAAACCACGAAGCTTCATCAGCTCGTTGTGATTTACCGGGGAGCAGAGATGGCGATGTGCGAGGAGGTGGAATAAATAAAACGGAATAAAAGAAAGTGGAATAAAAGACATACAGAAAGAAAGGGCAAAAGCATCATATCATATATTGACAAGGTAATGCTCTTGCCCTTTTATCTTTAACGGATAATGTATTTCAAGATGCCGATGGTAGCAATCTTGGCTTCATTATCTTCCGGGATTTCTATGGTCTGGAAGCCATCTTTATTGAGTAGCTGCAGTTCTATTTTTGAATGAACTTCCACCCCTTCTTCGTTCACAGTTTTCTCGCTATAAAACTTTTTGATGGTATATTTTCCGCCATATTCCTCGTAATATTCATTTACCTGCGAGAGTACGATTTCTCCCTCCCTTGAACCTCCATGATAACGTTCAAACACGCATAAGTCTCCATCCTTAATTTTCGGCAGCATCGAGTTGCCCTTGGCATGAACCACGAACATTTCCCTGTTCGGAGTGAAAGGTAATGAAGATACATCCACCCATCCTTCCGCCTCCGGCTCCTCATATTCATCGAAGTAACCACAGGCAGCCTGAATGGAATACAGAGGGAGAAAACGGGTGAAGCGGTCGGAAGGAGAGATGCTATGAAGAATTTCTGCATTCAAGCTGTCCCCATCCATAAGCACATCAAACATATCCTGCATCATTTTCCAACCATCTGTACTACCTGGCTGATAGACATATTCCTCATTATCATTATAATACCATATACCATTAGCAGCTATTACAATACCGCCAACGTAATTTATTCTGCCTTCAGCCAAGTTGTTCAACATGGAAAGACGCTTCTGCAAAGCCTCAGCCTTGTTTTTCGTGTCTTTAGATGCAGCCGTCTGACCTCCTTTGGTGTCAAAGATGCCGATAGTACCATCCTTCTTTTTGAAAATCCAGTCGGGATAGAAAAGTGCTTCTTCGTTGCGTTCTTCGCTGAAATAACGAATGGCAAGCCAATCCTTACCGCTATCTCCATTCTTAAACCACCATTCTATACCATCCTGACCCTCAAGAAACTTGTAAAAGCTCTCTTCCGTTTTTCTGCCAGTATAGTTTTGACCCAAGAAGAAAGGATGCAACAGGCATTTCTGCTCCGTCAACTCATCATGTTCTTCTGTATAAGAATACATCTTCTTCAATACAAAAGGAACACTCTGCCGCTTTCGGTTTTCCTCTCTGCGCTTACGTAATTGTTCTTCGAGCAAAGGATGGTATGCCTTAAGCGTTTCTGTGATAAGACGTCTGAATATACTTGAAGCAGAACCGTTTAATGCATCATGCAAGAAAATACGATACCATTTATCTTCGTCTTCATTCTTCAGAGCATAATACTTGAACCACAAGCGTATGGCACTTTTCAAAGTTGGTACAGAACGCACGATGTTTCCTACCTTGCAATCATTATCTGATTGCGAACGCAGGATTTCCACCAAAGTGAAAGTAAAGAGTTTCTGCACATCACTCCTACTCCACTCGCGCTCTACCCCTTTAGCTTCCTTAAGGTTGATTCCAATATTTTCGTAATCATAGAATTGAGCATCTGAAACAATCTCATGCGCCAAATTTCCCTTCAAGTTGAGTCCTTTAGTTTCTAGTTTCCTTTTTACAACATCATCAAACACATCCTCATCAGTAATGCCGAAATAGCGATTGAATGTATCAAACAGACATTGTTGGAATTCACCCGATTTACCCAAATCTCCATAATCTACACGCGACAGCATATCTGTCATCAGATTCGGGTCGATGATGTAGTCTTCCCCCTTTTTGTTGTAAGAGATAAGCGTTTTTGGCTTGTTGCCCATTCCACCATAATCAGCCTCTGTTACAGCTTTGCGCGAGAAGTTGGTATAAAGATAACCATTACGGAAAACCTTAGACACTTCTTCGTGCATGATTGGAACACGGAGAATTCTACCGATGGTCTGAGTACTGAAAATTTCAGATTTAATATCACGAAACATGACCAGAACCTGAGCACGGGGACAATCCCAACCTGTACCGGCTGCGGTTTTAAACAGAAGGTATTCGTATTCGCTATCATTCCGTTCCAGCCCCTCAGGCTTAGCCTTACCAGTAAACCAAGATGCAATTCTGTTTGCCTTTACCCCCTGCGAGATAAGATATTCTTTCGTAATCTCTTCCTTGGTAGGCTGCCCCTGTTCTATCAAGGTTTCATCATCATTTGGCAACTGGATAATAACTAGCGGATTGACGTTTTTGCCGAAGGCCTCAATCTCCGCTTTAAGTTCCCTGCGCTTTTCGATAGCAAGTTTCAGCAGGACATGATCTTCATCTTCGCCTTGATATTTATCCAAATCCTCTTTCGTCTGGGTAACGATGCTCTCCTTAATCAGCCCTTGTGCTACCACATCTTCATGCTTTATTACCATATTCGAGTCATAATCTGCAGCTTTTACCATCACTTCAGGAGGCGGAGTAGCAGAGACATGAATGCAGATTTTCGGGTCGAGTTTGCTAATCACGTCACGATTAGCAGCTTCGGTTACATTCAGATGGCACTCGTCGATTATAAATACTATTTTCACGCCGTTGGCATGGGTATTCTCTACAAAATCCTCGAAGTATACTCTACTCTCATGTCGCTCATCTGGATTTTCCGGTCGTCTGTATATACGGTTTCCGGCTTTCTCGCTCACCAGTTTTTGCCAGTTGATGAAAAGCACATCGTTTTTCTGCAGAGCCCCAAGGCTAAAATCTTCTATCGTCAACAATCGACCATGCTTACTCGTAGGGAAGTAGACATCAAACTTATGCTTGCTCTGCATGGCGAGGTCGTCGGAGAATGTAATCCATACATAAGCCACCTCTCTATCCCAATCTGGCTGTTCTGCCATCTCGCAAATCATCTTCTGAGTCATATAAGTCTTACCGCTTCCTGTAGGAGCTTTCAGAACAACAGGAATCTGGCAATCTCCATGTCCCCATAATCGCTTTATATTAGCCACCAGTTTATCAACGGCTTCTATCTGAAAAGATATCTGTTCCATACTTTCTTAAGCATTTAAAGATTTGTAAATATCGAGGATAGGCTGAGGAATGCTCTTCAGATTTACCCCAGAAAGATATTCGAAATAGGAATCGAAAGAACCGACGTCACCCCAACTGAAAATATATACATTCTTCACGCCCTGAAGCTGCTCTACTTCATGAACAAATTCGTTGAAATATTTCGGGCGATAATCTTCTTTAAAATAGATTGCCGTCCATACATCATGATTTTTGTCCTTGAATATCTGATAGCTATCAGTTTTCTTCATTTCGTAAAGCGTATTCTCAGCCAAGGCCAGCAGGCATCCAGCCTTTTGGGCAAGGATTGTCTTGTCATGGTCTGTAGCCTGATTGGCCGTACTTGTTCCTACGAAAGAAGTGCGATAATACTTGAGAGAATTGCCGAGAGGCGGACAAGTTTTCTTTTTCGAGATTTCTCCTTGCAGCATAAGCACCCCATCTTTAACATGCACATCAAACGAATGATACAACTTTTCATTTTCCTGCTTTATTTCGTTTATCCTTGCAAGATAATCAGGAACTTTCTTTAATGATGTAGGAGTCAGTTCTTCCTCAAATAATACTTTCGAAATCTTTTTGTCAGTCACATATCCGCCAATAGCATTTTCGATACGTTTTCTTGTTATCTGTGTAATAGTTTCGAATCCAGCATTAAAAACGCCCTTACAATTGTTCTTGGCTAACTTCTTGCCTTTTTTGATTTCATAAGTCTTTTCTGGCGCTTGAACTAAGATTACCTGACCTGTATAGCCTCCATCCAAAAATGCATGCCCTGTAGACCCACTACCGGCAAAAAAATCTAGAACAACAAGATTTTTATTATTACCTTTAGCTATTTTCAACAAATACTGTATAAATGCAATCGGCTTCTTTCCGCCATCAAAAGGAACGCCACCTTCTGTTCCAACCAGATTGAACTCTTGTTCAAAATCCAAGAAATTAGGATATGGAATTTCTTTTGTGTCATTTCTCTGTAAAGGTGCTCCCTGGAAGTAAAATCCGTTTGCGTGAGAACTATCGCTTCTAGAGAGGAAATATCTACCATCCCTGCCATCATCCCCCATATTAGGGACCTTATAAATTACCCCAAAATCATTATTTCTTTCTTCGAGGTAGCTCATGTGAAATCTTCCGGAACTATTACCCGTCTTTATGGAACCACGAATATTTATTTTCTTAAGATGTTCAAAACTTGGTTCATATTCTACAATCCGATATTCTCCAGGATGAAAGACTTTTACTTTCTTACCTCCCATCATAATTATTTCCGGATTATCTATCAACTCCTCAATTTCATAAATATAATCTTTAGGATCAGAATTGTCAACTATACGTTTACTTATGTTAAACTTGTCTGACTTCCTATACATCAAAAGCAATTCTGTCGTTTCGTGCATAGGTTTATCACCCTTGAGAATTCTATTCTCATGACGCACTTTTATTGTGATAGTGGTAATATAATTAGAATAACCAAAAACACTATCACACAGCAACTTTAAATTTGCATATTCTTCTTCATTAATGCTGATATAGATAACTCCATCTTCTTTCAACAAAGAAGATGCGAGTTTCATTCGTTTGTCCATAAACGACAACCAAGAACTATGACGTAACGGATGATTCTTTGGCAACTGGGTACCATCAGGATATTTATCTAGGAATCTCTTATCCTTATACGTAAACCCATCACTACCCGTATTATAAGGAGGATCAATATAAATTACATCCACCTTACCTTGATGCGTATAATTAAGGCAAGTAAGAGCATGATAATTATCACCTTCTATGAGTATATGAGTAGGTTTTCCATCATCTGTCGTGATGGAAAGATCTGGTACTTCTTCAAGAATCGGAATAGCATTTTCTCCTCCAGCTTCAAAAGCTTCAGGCACATCTATCCAATGAAGTCCAAAACGGTTATCTTGCTTCAACTGAGCATTAAGATAAGCCACTTCACCCTCCAAATCTTTTATTTTTCGATGTAGTTCATCAATATTGTCTGCCATATTCTGATAGTTATTAATAGCTGCATCCAACTATCATCAGGCTACTCACAAAGAGACACAAAAGAAGGGTGTGAACGATTCTTAAGGTCTTCCGTGGCAAGCGTAGGAAAGTCTGAACCACCGTCAAATATAAGAATGCTCACACCCTATATAGGGCATGAACATCGACTCTACATATTTGACGAGAGGCTCACCTATGCTTACCACAGATGAAGCCAACCATTATTGGTGCGGTCGTATATTCAGAAAGAAAGTTTCCTACGCTTTTTCCGGAAGACCACAATAATAGTCAATGCTTTGTTTTTACTAAAATGTCTGGAAGCGGCTCCTGCCGAATCCATCCGCAAAGGTACGAAGAAACTGGCAAAAAACAAAATGAAAGGGGATTTATTTTCATTTTTTACCCAAATACAAACGAATAAATATTAATTTCTCACACTTTACAATAGGATTTTGCCTATTAAGATACTTAAAATGCTTTTAACTCTGCAAGGCATAGGTTACTTGAAAACTCAAGAAGAGGAATATTGGTACTACTATACTACTATTAAGAGATGACAGAGAACCGCAAACGAACTTTCGATGATTGCGAAGGTGAAAAGAGATAAAACGGAGTCGAGGTCTTCTAGAGGAAATGGGGACTTCGGGGAGGCTGGTAACAGGATCAAAACAGAAGTGATTTTCGGGCAAGCGTTCCAGTTGTTCCAATTGTTTCAAATAGGTTTTCATAGGACAATATCCCTTTATAGAGACTCTATAACTACTTAATATATAGATAGTTATATATAAGAAGGTGGAATGGAACGCTCAAAAAAATAATTGGAACAACTGGAACGCTCCGCCCAACCCCACTTCTCTCTAAAAGGCTCATAATCAATAAATTATGTAGAAATAGAGACTAAGAATTTGAAGTACAATATCCCCATTTCAACCGCTCCGACGATGAAAAAGCTGGGAAAAGGCATCGAATAGGTGCAACTTTTGCTCTCTCAGGCATCAAAAGACATGCAGGAACCCTTATTTCCGATGCTCTTCCCGATACTCGAAGTGGAGATAAATGGGGCTATTTTTCAGTATTCCGCCCTCAATTAGGGGAAATCATGCCGTATGAAGACCTATCTTGTTGCCGATTCGGGCTATAATAAGGAACAACTGTCCAACATCGCTGAAACTATCTGTCCCAACTTCCGTGAACACGAAGAAAAGAGATTGGAGAAAAATGTTCCGCTATCGCATGGCATCGCACGCTATCGCACAACTAACAAAACGGGATTTTGTATCTTTGCATCGTGATTCAGAAAGCGCGCAAAATCACTTGCCCAGTTGGAGAAAAAAATCTCCCAAATTGGGAAAATAAAAAAGCCTGATTTAATCCGATAAAAAAAGAGCCCCCAATGCGGGAAAAACATCGGGGGCTTTTATTTTGATATCAAAAATCCTTAGTAAGGAAACAGGAGCGGAAGAACGGAGGTCATCACAACGCCGATGATAATCTGCAACGGCAAACCTACCTTCACGTAATCCATAAACGTATAGCCACCCGCCTTCATCACCAGCGCATTAGGAGGCGTGGAGAACGGAGAGGCAAAGCACATGCTGGCGCCCAACGTAACCGCAAAGAGGAAGGAATAAGGACTCACTCCTACCTGCTGGGCCGCCACCAGGGCAATAGGAGCCATCAGCACAGCCGTAGCTGTATTGCTGATAAACATCGTCATCAGAGAAGTGGTGAAGTAGATGCCTGCCAAGAGAGCTGTAGGTCCCATCGAACCCAAACTCTCTACCAGCCCCTGAGAAACCAAGGCAGAAGCACCCGTCTTCTCAAGCGCCGTAGACATCGGCATCATGGCGGCTATCAGTACGATGCTCTCCCAGTTGATGGTCTTGTAAGCCGCCTCCACATTCCGGAAACATCCGGCAAAGACGGTCAGCAGTCCGGCGATGATGACCGCCGTGACCGGAGCCACAGGAATGAAATCGAACACCATCATCGCAATCATCAGCAGCATGATGGCAGCCGCCACAGGCGCCTTATAATCCAAGAGTACCTTGTCGGCAGTCTTCTCTGGCTGGTCGATAACCACCCAGTTGCTCGTATCGGTAGCCAGATGAGCCAGATTGGTCCATTCGCCCTGCACCAGGAGCATATCGCCCACATGCAGCTTGGCGGCTATCAGATTGTCGGTAATATATTCATCGCCACGCTTTACGCCCAGCACGTTGATGCCGAAACGCTTGCGCAGGTTGGCATCGCCTATGCGCAGACCGGAAAAATTAGACGTAGGCATCACCACGATTTCGGTCAGTCCCAGGTCGTAGAAATCAATCTTCACATCCTTCATCTTCCTGAGGCCGTAATCGCTGGCAAAGCGTTTCATCTTCTCCTCCTCACCTATTATATATAAGGTATCGTGAACCTGAATGGTACTGCTGCTCTTCGCCATGTTCTGGCTCACATCCTTCACCAGTCCCAGTCGCGATTTCTTCTCGTTTCTTATCTCGATGATACTCACGCCATATTTCTTCTGAATGCTCAGCTCCTTCAGGGTTTTGCCCACGATATCCATCTGCTCGCCATTCTCGTCGAGGGCGGCAGAAGGGCGGCGGCTAGGCACGATGTAGCGATGCAGATTATCGAGCAGCTGATATTCGTCTACCAGGTCATCAAGCGATTTGCCCTGCTTCTTTTTCTTTCCGCTCTGCTTTTTGCTAAGGAAGATTTTGCTGAGCGGCATGAGCACGATGATGCCGATGGCGATGACGATGATGCCCACAGGGAAGAAGCTGAAGAAGGCAAGCGGCTGATAACCGCCCTCGGTCAATACTTCATCGATAACCAGGTTGGGCGGCGTACCGATGAGAGTAAGCATTCCACCCAGACTTCCGGCAAAGGCGAGCGGCATGAGGAAACGCGACGACTGCATGCCCGAGCCCGCAGCTATGCTCATGATGATAGGCATCATGATGGCCACCGTTCCGGTATTGCTCACGAAGGCGCCGATAAAGGAGGTTACGAGCATTACGAGCAGGAAGGTGATGGTTTCGTTGCCGCGCGAGAGCGCCATGAGCTTATTGCCCGTAAGCTTGGCAAGTCCGGTCTGCATGATAGCTCCACCCACCACGAAGAGTCCTATCATCATGATGACGATGGGCGAAGAGAAGCCCGCCAGCGCCTCGGCAGGTGTCAGGATACCCAGAACCAGGAGTGCAGCCAGGGCGGTAAGTGCCACGATGTCGACCCTCACCCTGCCCCAGATGAACAGGGCTACCGTAATAACCAATATGATAAGTGTTGTTGTCATGTGCTTTTTTTGGCTGCAAATATACGGAAATAAAGTGAGAATTAAGAATTTGTGGGAAGAAAAATGAAGAAAAATCTTGCATAATACAGAGATTTATGCTAACTTTGCAAACAAAAAAGTTAGCAACATGACAAAGAAAGGTAAACATACCGTATTATTTATCTGCCTGGGCAACATCTGCCGCTCTCCGGCAGCCGAGGGAATCATGAAGACTCTTGTAGAAAAAGCGGGGCTTCAGGATGAGTTTGAAATCGATTCTGCGGGCATCGGAAACTGGCACGTAGGTCAGTTGCCCGACAGCCGCATGCGCAAATGTGGCGCCGAGCATGGCTACAATTTCAACAGCCATGCCCGCCAGTTCCAGAAGTCAGACTTCGCCCGTTTCGAAACCATCGTGGTAATGGACAACGAAAACTACCGTGCCATTACCTCCATGGCTTCTTCAGAGTCTGATAGGAAAAAAGTAGTGCGCATGGCCGATTTTCTGACCCATCATCGCGAATACACCACCGTTCCCGATCCGTATTATGGCGACTATAGCGACTTCGAGCTCGTCATCACGCTTCTCGAAGATGCCTGCCAGAAGTTGCTGGACAGCATTATCGGGGAAGGGTAAAAACAGATAAAACAAAAAGGGATGAATCATCAAAATATCAGATTGATGACTCATCCCTTTTTTCATTTTAAAATATTTATACCGTAATCTCGCCCGAGCCATAGCAACGATGATGATGCTCATCATAAACTACACAGAACTGGCCGGGAGCCACACCATGAATTGCCTCTTCTGAATGAATCATCCAGAGGCCGTCTTCCAGTTTTTCTATCGTAGCAGGATGATACTCCGGCGTATGACGAATCTTGAAAGTCACCTTCTGCATAGCTACCTCGCGCGTAAGAAAATGGAAATCATGGAGAGGAAAATCCTTCTTGTAGGCCGACTGCGGATCATAACCATGACTCACATACAGGATATTGTTCTCTACATCCTTCTTAATCACGAACCAGGGACCGCCGCCAAAGCCCAAGCCCTTGCGCTGACCGATGGTATGAAACCACAAACCCTTGTGCTCGCCTATGCGCTTGCCCGTTTCCATCTCTATGACATCGCCCGGTTTCTCGCCCAGATAACGGCGGATATAATCATTATAATTTATCTGTCCCAGGAAGCAGATTCCCTGACTGTCCTTGCGCTTGGCATTTATCAGATGCTCCTCCTCGGCTATCTCGCGAACCTCATTCTTGACATGATGGCCGATAGGGAAAATCGCTTTTTTCAATTGCCAGCTCTCTATCTGAGCCAGGAAATCGGTCTGGTCTTTCACAGGATCAGGACTCGTGACAAGCCATTTATCGCCATTTTCATCCGTTTCGGTCTGCGCATAATGCCCCGTGGCGATGAGGTCGTAGTTGTGCCCCATCTTCTCATCGAAGGCGCCAAACTTAATAAGGCGGTTGCACATCACGTCCGGATTAGGCGTAAAACCCGCCTTCACCTTCTCCATCGTATAACGGGTTACCTCGTTCCAATATTCATGATGACAGTCAACCACTTGCAGCTTGCACCCATACTTTCTAGCCACAGCCGTAGCCATCTCCAGGTCCTCCTCCGAAGAGCAGTCCCACTCCTCTTTCTCCTCAGGACCAATCTTGATGTAGAAGCAATCAGGATGCAGGCCCAGCTGGGCAAACTCCCAAACCACAACCGAACTGTCGACGCCACCCGAAAGGAGCACGGCAATTCTCTTATCCTTTATTTCGTCAATATTCAGCATATTCTTTCCTGTTTATAATAATCCGGTTGCAAAATTACGAAAAAAAACTGATATAATGAGCAAAGAAAGGGCTAGAAATGCATGAGAAAGAGAAAAGAAAAGCCCGCAAAGCCTATTTTTACTATAGAAAACACTTATAGCCGCATTCGTAGCTTTTAAACATAAAACGAGTTTTGCTTTCGTTTTTATCCATACCTTTGCAATCGATTTCATGAAATCGATTGCAAAGAATGTTTTTGAAAATTCAGTATTTACATTAATAGATAAAGAAAAATGGAGATTTTAAAAAATCTATTTTATGGCTTCCCAGACCTTTGGGGAGGCGGAGTAGCCCACTCTGTGATGATTCTTTCGCTGGTCATCGCCTTGGGTTTGTGTTTAGGTAAGCTCAGAGTAAAAGGTGTTTCCCTGGGCTTGGCTTGGATTCTGTTCATCGGTCTTATCTTTGGACATTTCTCTCTCAACCTTGACGAGCATCTGCTCCACTTTCTCAAGGAATTTGGCTTGATCCTCTTTGTCTACTCTATCGGTCTGGAGGTAGGTCCGGGCTTCTTCGCTTCGTTCAAGAACGGCGGCAAGAGTCTCAACCTGCTCAGCATGATCGTTGTGGCCCTGAGTATCATTACTACCTTAGTCATCTTCTCATTTTCGGGAACATCCATCACCTCTATGGCAGGTATCCTTTCGGGTGCCGTAACCAACACTCCTGGATTGGGGGCAGCCCAGCAGGCATTCAGCGACCTGCGCCACATCGACGCCCCATCCATCGCAGCCGGCTATGCCATCGCCTATCCTATGGGTGTGCTCGGCGTTATCCTCAGTTTCATTATATTAAGGTTTGCGCTACGCGTAGACAAGCAGAAGGAAGAGGATGAAGCTAAGCGAGGCAAAGGACATCTTGAAGCGATGACCCTGAACACCTTCGCCGTAAAGGTTTCTAACCAGATGGTTTTCAAAGATACCGTCAAGCAGATCCGCTATCTCCTGAAGCGCGACTTCATGGTTTCCAAGATTATCCGTAACAACGGCGAACGCCAGAACGAGGTGGTTAACGGACAGACCGTGATAGAAGAGGGCGACATTCTGCAGATTGTGGCTCATCCTACCGTAGAAGAACCTATCATCGCCCTGCTCGGCGAGAAGGTTGACGTAAAGGACGAGGAATTCAGCAGCGAACTCATCAACCGCCGAATCCTGATTACCAAACCGGGCATCAACGGCAAGAGCATCAGCCAGTTGCAGATTAGAAGCAACCTTGGCGCCAACATTACCCGCGTGAACAGAAATGGTGTAGACCTCATCGCGACCCCAGACCTGAAACTCCAGTTGGGCGACCGCGTAACCGTAGTGGGCAAGGAACTCGCCATCGCTCATACCGAGAAGGTGCTGGGTAACCAGATGAAGCGTCTGAACTACCCTAACCTCATCCCAATCTTCCTGGGCATCATGCTGGGTTGTATCGTAGCCAACATTCCGTTCTTCATCCCAGGCATCAACGAGAATCTGCGTCTCGGACTTACCGGCGGTCCATTGGTAGTAGCCATTCTGATAGGTTATTTCGGACCGAAATACAACCTCGTTACCTACAATACCATTTCAGCCAACCTGATGCTTCGCGAAATCGGCATCTGCATCTTCCTGGCTTGCGTGGGTCTCGGCACAGGCGAACAGTTTATCCAGACCGTAGCATCAGAAAGCGGACTGACCTGGATACTCTACGGCATCGCCATCACCATGATACCAATCATTCTGGGCGGCATCATCGGCAAGCTCGTGTTCCACATCAATTATTATACATTACTCGGCGTATTGGCAGGTGCCAACACCAACCCTTCTGCCCTGGCTTACGTACGTGAGCAGACTTCGGCAGATGCGCCAACAGTAGGCTATGCGAATGTATATCCATTCGCCATGTTCCTCAGAATTGTAACCATTCAGATTATTATTTTTGTATTCGGATAAACATATATGACAGAAAAAGAATTGAAAACCTGCGCTTGCGTAGAGGACAACTGCAACTGCAAGGAAATAGCAGAATCAGAACTCAGAAGAAAACTCGACTTATTATTACGTACCGGTAGCATTCTCATGGAGAGTGCTGCCGACACATCCCGCATCATGCGAACCATGAAGCGTGCAGCAGCTTTCCTCGGTCTCGACGAGCGATACATGCACCTTTACATCAACTGGAACGTGCTGATGGTAAACTATAGCGACGAGGAGCATTCCTTCTCCAAGTTCCAGAGATGCGAGAAGCACGGTATCAACCTCACCTCTATTTCCCAGGTAAGTAAGCTCACCTGGAAGGCCATCAAGGAAAACTATTCGCTCGAACAGTATGAGCAGGCCCTGAACGACATCAAGGCCACCCCACGCAGCTTCACCCCTTGGCAGGTAGCCATCGGTGGCGGTTTTGCCTGCGGCGGATTCTGCATCCAGTTCGGTTGCGACTGGCCAGCCTTCTTCTTCTGTTCGCTTGCAGCCATATTGGGTTTCCGCCTGAGAATGTTCTTGCCAACCAAAGGCTGCAACAACTATGTAGCCATCGGCATTTCGGCTTTCGTAGCCACCCTGATAGCCTGGTTGACCTCATTCCTTTCGCTCAACCCATCTATTGCCGAAGCGCTTCCAGCCTTCATGCATTCAGATACCCCTTGGCATCCGCTGATGGCGTGTGCCCTCTTCATCGTGCCGGGAGTTCCACTCATCAACTTTGTGTGCGATATGCTCGACGGATATATTGAGGTGGGAATGGTTCGTGCCCTGAACACCCTGCTGATGATCTTCGCGATGGCTTTCGGTATCGCCTTCGCTATCCAGGTTTGCCATATCGACAACTTTGTGAAGGATCTTACGATGACTCCTCATCACGAATACTGGGAGTTTGCCATAGCAGCTGCCGTATCGGCCATGGGTTTCTCTACCATCTTCAGCATACCTCGCCGTCTGTTGCCGGTTGTAGCCGTGGGCGGTATCATCGCCGTATGCTTCCGCAATTTCGTCAATCTGGGTCCATCTAACGGCAACATCGGTCTCGACATGGGTCTGAGCATCGGTTCGCTTGCCGGTTCTGCGCTCATCAGCATCATTGTGATCAAGGCGCGCCATTGGTTCCATACCCCTCACCAATGCATCACCATTCCTAGCGTTATCCCAATGGTACCGGGAGTTCTGATGTATCGCGCCCTCTTTGCCTTCATCGACATTCATGGCGTGATAGGCGAAGTAACCGTGGGTATGAACAACCTCATCAAGGCTTCGCTCGCCATCATCTGCATCGCCCTGGGTGTGGCAATTCCAAACGTATTCTTCCGCCGTTTCATCGCCGACAACCGCAAGCGCAAGCTGCTTGCCATGCTGGTAGAAAGAAAGAAGAAGAATGGCGAATTCGTAGATTTGCACGAAGTAGAAATCAAATAATCATCTGGTTGGAAATCTGATTTTCATCGGATGATAACCGGATAAAAAGAAGTAGAGATGCGATAAAACATCATTTTATTCTTCCCCAAAAGAGGATATTAAAATAAATGTTTTATCTTTGCACCCAAATTTAGCTATCGGTTATTTCTATAGCCGATAGCTTCAATAAAGGAACAATATGGAAATACGACAACTGAAATATTTCTTGAAGGTAGCCGAGACGCTCAACTTCTCAGAAGCTTCGCGCAAGTTATACATCACCCAGAGTACCCTCTCACAACAGATTTCGCATCTGGAACAGGAGATTGGTCTGCCCCTCTTCGAGCGCAATTCTCATGAGGTTTACCTCACAGAGGCGGGCAAGGAATTGAGACCTTACGCCCAAAACGCGGTCAATTCTGCCGAAGCCTGTGTAGACCACATGAACGATCTGAAGGAAATGCTTACAGGCGAACTGAACATCGGCGTAACGTTCTCCTTCAGCAACATCATGTCCGAGACGCTCATCGCCTTTCTCCACGCCTATCCTCATGTAAAGCTCAACATCCAATACCGCACCATGCAGGAACTGATGGACGGACTGAAGAAGCGCGAACTCGACCTCGTTCTGGCTTTCAAGCCTCTGAAGAACGAAAAGGCGGTAGACAGCCGAGCTATTTTCAGCAACCGTCTTGCCGCCATCGTGAACGTGAATCATCCGCTGGCGCGCCTTTCATCGGTCAAGCTTTCCGATCTGGAGCGTTACGACCTCATCCTTCCTTGCAAGGGTCTGCAGGCACGCAACGCCTTTGATCACATGGTAGAGGGCAAAGATTTGAACTACAAGATTATGGTAGAGGTGAATAATGTAAACATCATCTTCGACCTTCTGAGCCGCAGCAATCTGGTGACCATTCTCTCCGAATCGACCACCATTCTGCAGAACGGCATGAAGGCGATTCCTATCGATGCTGCCGACAACGAAATGGATGGCTGCATCCACATTCTGAAAGATGCTTACATGAAAAACTCAGCCCAGGAGTTCATCCGCATGCTGAGCCAGAGCACCAGCATCCTCGCCAACTTTGCGCTGAAGGATATCCTGAGATAATCATCTTAACGCCTGGCGGCTCGCGAGCCTATTTGCTTGCGGCTAGAACAGATAAAAAAATCCTCGTTCGAGTTCTTTTTCGAGCGAGGATTTTTTCTTCTTTTTACCTTTATGGGGACCAGCGATGGAATCGCTGGGAACGGGGGACGCAAGGGGGCTTTTTACCCTTTTACTTTTTTACCTTTTTACCCTTTCTTTCTTGCGATGATAATCGTTACACCTGCCAGGATGGCGAGGATGCCGAAGGCAAGCTGAAGGGAGAAACTCTCGCCGAAAATGCAGACGCCGATGATTACCGCCGTTACAGGCTCCAGGGCTCCCATGATGGCGGCTGGCGTGCTGCCGATGAGATTGATGGAGATGGTCATGAAGAAAAGCGACAATACCGTTGGCAACAAAGCCAGCTGGGCAGCACAGAGCCATTGTTTAGGTGTTTGAAGCATCTGTATCGGCTCGCCTGCAATAAACGAATAGACAAACATCGTAAGCAGTCCGAAGACTAATATATAAAAGGTAAACTTGATGTTCGACATGCCCGGATTCTTCCATTGGTTGATGGAGATGATGTAAAGGGCATAGAGCAGGGATGAACACATGACGAGGGCAAAACCCGCCGTGCTCAACTTATCGTTTCCATCGCCCTGATAGAGCAATCCTACTCCCGATACCGCCAGAAGAATGGCAAGCGAGGTAGACCACGTTACCTTCTCGTGGAAGAAGACCGTCATCAGGATGGCCGTCATAATAGGATAAACGAAGAGGATGGTGCTGGCAATACCTGCCGCCATATAATGGAAACTGACATAAAGCGTAGCTGATGAGAGCGAAAACATGCAGCCCAGCACGCCAAGACGAATCAGATGTCCCCACTTCACCTTGAAACTCTCCTTGCGAAACAGCATCACCACGGCAAACATCAGTACCGCCAAGAGATAACGATAGATGAGTACAGAACTGGAATTGAATCCGTCGCCATAGAGTTCGAGCGTGCCCAAAGGATTGGTACCATAACATACTGCGGCAACAATGCCCGCCGCAAAGCCTTTAACTTTATTACTGCTTCTCATTAGATTAAATACTATTTTTTTCTTATACTTCTTGTTATCTATCTATTTCAGGCTACAAAGTTACAGCAAATATTCGAGATAAGCTAACAAAATCGTATAAATATATTGTAATATCTGAGAAAAAACGCTCTTTTCTTGTGCTTTACGAAAATAAATTGTACCTTTGCAATATCTTTGAAAAAAGATAATCAGATGAAACATTAAAAACTAAACAAAAGAATTAATAACAATGGAACAGATTAAGAATGATCAGCTCACACTTGAGATTTCATCTCTCGGAGCAGAACTTCAGAGCATCAAGGATGCTAATGGTAATGAATATCTCTGGGATGGCGACGAGAAATACTGGAACCGCCACTCTCCTATCCTCTTCCCTATCGTATGCGGATTGTGGAAAGACACTTATCGCACAGAGGGTAAGGAGTATCACCTTCCTCGCCATGGTTTCGCACGCGATACAGAGTTCAAACTCGTTGGCAAGACTTCCGACCGCCTCACCTTCGCGCTCATCGACAACGAAGAGACTCAGAAGAACTATCCTTACCACTTCAACCTTGCCATTTCTTACCGCCTGCAGGGCAACGAGATTCATGTCATCTGGCACGTAGAGAATACCGACGACAAGGAAATCTTCTTCCAGATTGGCGGTCACCCAGCATTCATGGTTCCTGGCTGCAAGAAGGGCGAAGAAATGAAGGTTACCCTGAAACTCGACAACGAGGCTCCTGTTCGTCTCTATGGTAACGTAGGCGGATGCATCGACCGTCAGGCTAAGGAAACCGTAGAAACCGACAAGGGTATCTGGGAAGTAAACGAGGAGACTTTCGCAGAAGATGCTGTTATCTTCGACAAGAGTCAGGTTAAGCAGGTGAGCATTCTCAACGAGCAGGGCGAACCTCATGTAACCCTCGAGTTCAAGACTCCAGCCGTAGGTATCTGGAACCCAACAGGCAAGCACGCTCCATTCCTCTGCATCGAGCCATGGTATGGTTTGAGCGACTGGGCTGAATATGATGGCGAGTTTAAGGACAAGTATCTGATGAACCGTCTACAGCCAGGTGCAAGTTTCATGAGTGAGTATATCATCAGAATAGAGAAATAATGGAAGAAAAAGACAATTTGCAACTCCCCGAGAACGCATTCCGCGAACTGAAAGACGGGGAGGAATATAAGCCGCTGATGTCGCCTGACAAGGTTTATCCTGAGGTGAACGGATGGTCAGTTACATGGGGAATCGTGATGGCAGTCATCTTCTCTGCCGCCGCAGCTTATCTGGGCTTGAAGGTGGGTCAGGTGTTCGAAGCAGCCATCCCTATCGCCATCATTGCCGTGGGCGTAAGTACCGCTACCAAGCGTAGCAAGGCGCTGGGCGAGAATGTCATCATCCAGAGCATCGGAGCCTGTTCGGGTGCTGTGGTGGCAGGAGCCATCTTTACCCTGCCAGCCATCTACATCCTGCAGGCTAAATATCCGGAGATGACTACTTCGTTTATGAAGATTTTCATGGCTTCGGCCTTGGGAGGAGTCTTGGGAATTCTTTTCCTTATTCCTTTCCGCAAGTACTTCGTAAGCGATATGCACGGCAAGTATCCGTTCCCTGAGGCTACGGCTACCACGCAGGTACTGGTGAGCGGAGCCAAGGGAGGCGACCAGGCTAAGCCGCTGCTCATAGCCGGACTGGTGGGTGGTCTTTACGACTTTATCGTAGCCAGCCTGGGATGGTGGAACGAGAATTTCACATCGCGTGTGGTAAGTCTGGGATGCGACCTGGCTGACAAGGCTAAACTCGTATTCAAGGTAAACACAGGTGCTGCCGTATTAGGTCTGGGTTACATCATCGGTCTGAAGTATGCCTTCTTCACCTGTCTGGGTTCGCTCGTAGTATGGTGGCTGATTGTTCCGGGCATGAGCGTTATCTTCCATGATAGCGTACTGAGCGCCTGGGATCCTAGCATCGTGAAGACCGTGGGTGCGATGAGTCCGGAGGAAATCTTCCGTGCCTACGCCCGCAGCATCGGTATCGGCGGTATCGCCATGGCAGGTATCATCGGCATCATCAAGAGCTGGGGCATTATCAAGAGTGCCGTAGGTCTGGCTGCCAAGGAGCTGAAGGGCAAGAGCGATGTGGATGAGAACGTGAAGCGCACCCAGCGCGACATCTCTTTCAAAATTATCGCTATCGGTTCGCTTGTTACCATCCTCGTAACCTTCCTCTTCTTCTGGTTTGGCGTGATGGAGGGCAACCTTCTCTTCGCCATTATCGCCATTCTGCTCGTGGCTGCCATCGCCTTTCTCTTTACTACCGTAGCGGCTAATGCCATCGCCATCGTGGGTTCAAACCCTGTTTCGGGAATGACCCTGATGACGCTCATCTTCGCCTCTGTAGTGATGGTGACTGTCGGCCTGAAAGGTCCTGGCGGCATGCTGGCTGCCCTGATTATGGGTGGTGTGGTTTGTACAGCCCTCTCGGTAGCAGGTTCGTTTATTACCGACCTGAAGATTGGTTACTGGCTGGGAACAACTCCTAAGAAACAGGAGGGATGGAAATTCCTCGGTACCCTGGTGAGTGCGGCTACCGTGGGCGGTGTGATGATGCTGCTCAACGAGACTTACGGTTTCGCATCGGGTTCGCTTGCAGCTCCTCAGGCTAATGCTATGGCTGCGGTTATCGACCCTTTGATGAATGGTGTGGGAGCTCCTTGGGTGCTCTATGGCATCGGAGCCGTGATAGCCATCGTGCTGACTTATTTCAAGATTCCTGCCCTAGCTTTCGCTCTGGGTATGTTTATTCCGCTGGAACTGAACGTTCCTCTGCTCGTGGGTGGAGCCATCAACTGGTATGTCACTTCGCGCAGCAAGGATGCCAAGGTGAACAGCGAACGTGGTGAGAAGGGAACGCTCATCGCCAGCGGCTTCATCGCCGGTGGAGCCCTGATGGGTGTGGTTAGCGCCCTCCTGAAGTTTGGCGGCATCGAGGTAAGTATCGCCGACAGCTGGTGGGTTAATCCGATGTCTGAGGTTTGTTCGCTTCTGGCTTACATCTGCCTCATCGGTTTCTTTATCAGAGCCACAAAGAAATAAAGAATAGGCTTTTTACAAATAAGACAATCGCCTGGATGCATCTGAGCACCCAGGCGATTTTTTATTCTATCCGAATATTTTTTCTATCCTACGATTCCGCAGCTACGAAATCCATCGGCTTGACGCCAAACTGCTTCTGGAAGCACTTGGCAAAATAGCTAGGACTGCTGAAACCTACCATATAGCTGATTTCGCTGATGCGGTAGTTTCCTTCTTTCAGGAGCTTTGCGCCCTTCTTAAGTTTCACGAGCTGGATCATCTCGTTTGGCGTAACATCGGCAAGACCGCGAATCTTATTAAAGAGCGAAGAGCGGCTTATGCCCATCTTCTCAGCAAGGAACGCCACGTTGAGTTCCGGATTCGCCACATTCTCTTCGATGATGCGAGACATTCGTTCCAGGAACGCATTATCAACCTGAGTTGGAGCAATCTCTGCTATCGGCTCAAGCGGAGTATGAGAGAACTTACTTCTCAACAGACGGCGCATCTCAAGAAGCTGTCTTACGCTTGCCTCAAGATACTTCATCGAGAACGGCTTTTCTATGTAGACATCGGCTCCACAGTTCATACTCTCCGTCTTCGCCGCATCATCGGTTTTTGCTGTGAGCATCACGAACGGGAGATGAGAATATTCAGAATTTTCACGCACCCTACGGCAGAACTCCGGACCGTCCATCTCCGGCATCATCCAGTCGCTTATGATGAGCGAAACCGGATGTTTCTCCAGTTTACGGAGCGCATCCTTTCCGTTGTCGGCGGTATAAACCGTATACATCTTTTCGAAATGAGCCTTCACAAACTGGCGCATGTCTTCATCATCATCCACAATCAGCATCGTCGGTTTTGCCGGTTCACGAAGCGGACTGGCAACAGCAACGCCTACCTTTTGAGAACCTTGCTCAACTGAAGTTTCATCTGTCAGCAGATTTTCCTCAGCAACAGTTTCTTCTTCCTTCACCATTTCGTCTGCCTTCTCTACCACAGCATCCATCTGGTTGAGCGGCAAGGTTACGATAAAGGTAGATCCCTTACCTACTGCAGATTCTACTTCAACCATACCATGATGAGCCCCAACGAGATTCTTCACGATGTTGAGACCGATTCCGGTTCCCGGTTTGTTGTCGCGTGCCTGATAGAAAACTCCGAAGATTTTCTCCTTTTCGTCAGGACTGATTCCCAATCCGTTGTCTTCCACCTCTATGCGGAAATGGTTTCCATCCTCCAGCAAGCGGCAGGACAAGCGTACATAATCCTCGGTATATTTCAAGGCGTTGGTCATCAGATTGCTGATAACCTTGGTAATGGCCTCCTGATCTATCATCGCCACGAGCTCATCGGCTGGATAATCTACATCAAGACGAATGCTTTTCTGCTCGAAGGTAGGAGCAAAGCGCTCTGCCACAGCATGCATCAGCTTCGAAATGTTGTTCAAACGGAAATGAACCTGCATGCCCTTCTGCTGCACTTTGTTGAAATCGAGCAGCTGATTAACTAGCAGGAGCAACCGCTGGGCATTACGGTCGATAACAGAAAGCGTCTGCGTGATAGTCTCACCATCGGAAACTTTTCCGGAAACCTGTTTCCAATGCTCTTTCAGACTCTCCAAAGGTCCGATGATAAGCGTTACCGGCGTACGGATTTCATGGGCTATCATCGTGAAGAACTGCAGGCGGGCATCTCTCATCTCCTGATCCTGCTTGAGTTCCAACTGGTCGAGTTCTTCCTGATGACGGAGTTTCTCACGTTTCAACCGGCTCTGCATGAACCAGTAGATTGCGTAACCGATGAGCAGAAGATACAGAATCTTGGCTGGCAGAGACCACCAGAACGGCGGATGAACCACAATCTGCAGTTTTGCCTCATTCTTCGACCATACACCATCATTATTGGTTGCCTTAACCAGGAAGGTATAGGTTCCGGCAGGAAGATTGGTATAGTTGGCACGATGCTCGTGGGTATAAATCCAATCCTTATCTACTCCCTTAAGTTTGTAAGCATACTGGTTCTTCTCAGGCGATACATAGCTCAGGGCGGCAAACGAGATATTGATGGTATTCTCGTTATGAGACAGATTGAGTTCTGCTGCATGACTCAGAGATTTCTCCAACTGGTCGCTACCCGCCTCTATCGGCTGACCGAAGAGTTCTACCGAGGTGATTGCTACAGGAGGAGCTACCTGGTTGATCTTGACGAGATATGGATAGAAGCAGTTGAAACCTCTTGTAGAACCGAAATAGATTCTGCCATCAGAAGCCAGGAGTCCGGCGTTTGGCATAAACTGGTCGCAAGTGAGTCCATCATATTTATTGAACAGCTGGACAGGTTCACCCGGCGTATATTTCACAATTCCCTTGCTGGTAGAAATCCACATTACTCCCTGCGAAATGACAAGACTCGTAAAATCCTGACTAGGCGCATCGATGGAGATTCGGCGGAATATACCTTTTGAAGGCAGAAATTCGCAAAGTCCTTCGCTGGTTGCCGCATAAAGCTGCCCCTTTTCGCCGATAGCCAGACAGTTTACCTGATCACTCACCAGCGAAGTAGAATCATTCTCTACATGTTTATACTGTTTCCAGACATTATTCTTGTCCAAGCGCCACAAGCCGTCTCCCTGGGTAGCAAACCATACGTTGCCCTGAGGATCTTCCTTGATATCGATGGTAAGCGACTTGAACAACTTGATTTTGCAGAACTTCTGCTGTCCTTCATCGAAGAGGTTGGCACCATCCATCGAAGCCGCCCAGAGCCGTTTTTTCCGGTCGCGATAAATACAATAGGCATTACTGCCAGAAACCTTTCCATCGGTATAGAAAACCTGCTGCGCTCCGGTAGCCATATTCATTCTGATGACACCATTGCCATAGGTTCCTACCCACAGATTATTTTCATCAGCAAAGAGCGCATGAACATTATACTTGCCCATAGCCGCCTTGCCCGGATAAGAAACAAAACTGTTGGTCTGGGGATTAAAGCAGTCGAGTCCCGCATCATCCGTAGCTATCCAGATGCGATGCTGACGGTCTTCGAAGAATCTTCCTACCACATTACCGCGCAATCCGCCCAGACGGGCAGAATAAGCACGGAAACGGTCTTCAAAACTCGTAGAAGGAAGATAATTCACACCACCATAGAAAGTAGTTACCCAAATGCCACCTTCATTATCACCCGCAATACCATAAACAAAGCGCTCGCTCGTACTCCGGCTCGGATTGTTGACTTCCGACAACATGTGCCAGATATGGTTCTGAATGTCATACTGCACCAATCCATCATCGCTGGCTATGAGAAGATACTTGTTGTCGTTGCAGTAAAGCTGATGGATATGGTGAACAGCATTACTCAAGGTTCCGCTGATGAGCTGTTCGGCACTACCATCGGCGTTGAGCTTGTAAAGTCCGTTTTCCCAGGTTCCGACATAAACATTGCCATCGGGAGTAGCCAGCATCGCCATGCCGTGAAACATGGTTGCATCGCCCTTCAGAGGGAATGCTTCAAACTGATCGGTCGACTTATTGAGATGATAGATGCTGGCTTCATCCTGGTTACAGAGCATCCATACCTGGTTGTTGGCATCAACCAGCGTACTTTTCACTTTACCCTGAATATTCTTCATTGGATACTGATGCAGTTCGTGAGTAGTCCGATTGTATCTGAACACGCCCTGTCCGTTGGTAGAAATCCAAACATTCTGATCGCCGTCAAGCGAGAAATTTAGGACAGGCGCCGTAATCTTATCACTCAGTTTCTGGAATCGGTCGGTTGCATTACAGAACAGATAGGCTCCATTATTGCAACCTACCAGCAGTCCTTCTTCGCAAGCTGTAAGGGCGCTCACAAACTGGTCTACAGTCGTAAAGGGATTATAATAGGATTTGACATCGTATCCGTCAAAACGGCACAATCCGTTGTCTGTACCAAACCACATGTATCCCTTGGAACCTTGAACCACGCTACGCACAGCATTACTCGGCAATCCATCATCCATCGTGATAGAGCGCACCATAGGGTCGATAGCAGCCAATTGTGCACCCGAGTTGGTTTGCGTTACCGAATGTGGCTGCGCCTGAATATCCGTAGCCCCTTTCGAGACGAAGGCTGTCGGCACCTGCGCCTCAGTCCCTACAGGCATCATCATGCAGAGCACAGAAACCATTAGAGTAGATATCTTTCTCATTATATGAGTCTTTATTTTCTGTTGTTAGATAATTTAATGCCGCAAAATTACAAAAATATAACGAGAAATACAACAAAAAGAACAAAAAAAGCCCCGAAACAAGCAAATAGCTACTTTTTAAAAGTAAGACTATCCGTTTGCTTCAGGACAAAACTTAAATAATGATTCAAGTGAGAAGTTTCACTATCAACAGATTGAAACCTGAATTACTTGCTCTTTACATCGCTCCATTTAGGCGGTTTCACACCCAGCAGATTCTTCACGAAGAAATCGTAACGCTTGTGCTCGCCATAGAGTTCGCCCATGGTATGATGGGCTCCAGGAATCACCACGAGTTCGAAATCCTTGTTCGCCTTTTCCAGGGCATTCACCACCTGATAAGTGCTCGAAGGATCTACGTTGTCATCTATCTCACCTACCACCAGCATCAACGGGCGCTCCAGCTTATGGGCATTCTCCACGTTGCTGCACTCTACGTAACTGGAATCGATAGGCCAGCTCATCCATTGCTCGTTCCACCAGATTTTATCCATCCGATTGTCATGACAGCCGCAGGCACTATAGGCTGCCTTGTAAAAATCGCCATGCAGCAATACGGCTGTGGTACTCTCCTGTCCGCCTGCCGAACAGCCATAGATTGCCACATTATCAGCATCCATATAAGGATACTTCTTGGCTGCAGCCTTTATCCAGAGTTCACGGTCTGGGAATCCGGCATCCTTCAGATTCTTGTAGCAAACCTCCTCAAACTTCTTGCCGCGATAGGAAGTTCCCATCGCATCGAGCTGGACTACGATGAAACCGAGTTCGGCAAGCGAAGTGGTGTACCAGTTGTATGGCATGAAACTCTTCGGAGTATAGGCATCACCCGGACCCGAATAGATGTATTCGATAACCGGATATTTCTTGTTCGGATCGAAATTGGTAGGGCGCTGGATGATGCCCCACATATCAGTCTTGTCATCACGCCCCTTAGCCACAAACACCTCAGGAGCTACCCATCCGTGCTTCTTCAGCGTTGCAATATCAGCCGTCTCCAGGGTCTTGACGAGTTTACCGGTCTGCGCATCTCTGAGCACGGTAACAGGAGCGGCATCCACCTTAGAATAGGTATCCAGGAGATAACGGTAATCATAGGTATATTGGGCACTATGATTTCCCTCTTCAGGAGTGAGCGCCACCATATTCTTGCCGTCGATACCTATTTTATAATAATGTACCAGATATGGGTCCTCATTCTTGTTCACGCCACTAGCCGAGAAATAGATTTCTCCCTTCTCTTCATCCACACGCTGGATGCCGCGAACAAACCATTCGCCCTTTGTAATCTGTCGGATAACCTTCGATTTCTGCACATCGTAGAGATAGAGATGATTCCAGTTGTCGCGCTCGCTCATCCAGAGCAGTTGCTTGCCATCCTTGATAAACTGACGCCACAGACGACCATAGTTCACAAAGGTATTGGCACGCTCCTCTACCACGGTACGAAGCTTGCCGGTTTCGGCATTCATCGCCAGCATCTGATAGAGATGATGCCCACGTTGGTTGTACTCCATCGTCACCTCCTTGCTGTCTGGTGTCCATTGCATCCACTCCAGTTCATACTGGTTTTCTATCTGATGCTTGTCAGCCTCCACCTTCTTTCCGGTAGCCACATCGATGATGACCGGATAGTGCTGTGGCAGGGCATCGCCCGGCTTGGCATACTCCTGCTTGTGGAGGATAGGCTGCAGCTGGTCGGCAGGCGAAGATTCTACGTAGTAGGCATAGCGTTTCTCTACCGGAACACGCTTGCATACGAAGATGTGCTTGCCGTCTGGACTCCATTGGATGCGGTTGCTGTAATAGCAGCCGATGGTACCATCTTGAGTAAGGATTCGCTTGGCTTCGGTATAAGGTTTTCCTGCCTCATGAACCACCACGTTGTAACCTTCGATGTAGGCTTCCATCTTGCCGTCGGGCGAAAGTACCGGATAGGCCTCCTTCTCCTCATCTACCTCCATCCAATGGCGCCCATGGCGTCTGCCAAACTGAGGCTTATAAGGGCGGCGAGGCTTGATGCCCATCGCCTTCTCCATCGCTTCCTGCGAATCATAAGTCTTCATCTCATCCTTGTCGGCATCATAGGATACAAACTTCTTGCCCTGAGGAGTAGAAATCTGATAATGCAGTACGTGGGTGGAATCGCACCAAGCCGATGAACGTGCCCAATGGAACACGGAATCGGCAGAGAACTGATGACGCAGCTCATAGGCTCTGTTGTAATCTTCTAATGTGCCCTGTGCTGAAGCTGTAGCTGCCGGCATCGCCATCACCAGGGCAAGAGATGCCGATAATAAAGTCTTATTCTTCATAAGCTATGATATTTTTTTATGTAGATGATTTTTATTCGATTCGTACTTGATTCTTATCCGAATCGTACTTCACTCATATTTCACTCTTACCTCATAAGGGAAACGGCGGGAAGATGGATCGAGCGAATGATTCGCAGGAGCTCCCATCACCACCAGATAGAGCGCCTTGAGAGGCTGGGACTTTGGAGCCACAAGCGAAACCTTTCCGCTCTTCGCTTCACTCATCGGGCTATAGATGCATTCATCGGTATCGGCGGTTACTCCCACCAATCCATAACGATAACCTATGGTTCTTGCCATCTTGTCTTTGGATGCCTTGAACGCCTTACCCTCGGCATCGAGGGCTCTGAAATCTACTGTAACCTTCTTGCTAGCCTTCGGGATTTCCAACTTGATGGCATTGAAACCATAGTTCTCAGGAACCAAAGCTGTATCCGGACGGAGATAACCATTCTTCTGCTTCAGCATCCTGGTATCAAAGGTACAGGCATAAGGACGGGTCTCCTTACGGGCATAATCGAAATCGAAGTTCACGAGATGACGGTAGCAGTCGAACATTTCATCATTAAACTGCTTCTGACTCATCTTATACTTCCGCTTGTAGGTAACAACCGGGTCCTCTCCTACTTTTCCCTCACGATAGAGCTGGGCGATGCTTTCCAAACCATGCTTCTCAGCCCACCACTCTATCACATATGGCGAATGATAGATGTTGTCCAGATGCAGATAACCCTTATGGGTAAGCTGTCTAAAAGCATCGAAATGATACTTCTCATCTGTTATCCAATCGGGATTCACTCTCCAGAGCATCCATTGGGATGTCATCTCGAAGAAGCCACTACCACCCCAGGCTTCGCCCGTTTTGTCTGCCATAATCTGAAGCTGAAAACTGTGTCCCAACTCGTGAGCCAAACAGTTGAGTTTTTGATCTTGAATACGGTTAGGCGTTACCCAGAGCGCTCCGATAAAATCATCGTAAGTTCCGCCGTAAGCGGTTCCTTCCAGCGAATAGTTCACCATCACCATCATTTTATACTGGTCGCAGATGCTGCCCGGCAAAGAGAACTTCAGGGTGTCGCGGAAGAAGCGGTAGAACTTTTCTACCTGAGTCTGCAGATTGCCCAAGTCGAAATTCATCGGCTTACCTTCGAGCGAAGGAGGATTCTGCGGATTGTCTCCGAATGGCTTTTCCCAGAAATACACGATATTCTGGGTCTGAGCACTATGTCGCCAGCACCATCTCTCATCATCCTTGTTGAAATCATAGGGTTTCAGGGAGTCCGGTACGAAGATGAGTTTCTGTGGTGCAGAAACAGGATTTACGGGTCTGGTGGCAGGAGCCTCAGATGGATCCTGCTGCGCCAGGGCTGCAGTAGCCCAAGGCAAGGTTGCCGCTGTGAGTATCAGCGATAAGAAGATTCGTTTCATTTCGGTTATGATTTTTGCGTTATTTATATTTTTGCGTTATTGATATTACGGCACAAAAGTACTGATAATCTAGCAAAAACGCTCGCAATATCGTCTAAATTGATATAAATATCGTATTCCTGCATCATTTTGATGTATAATATGATGAGATAAGATTATTGCTTGGTTTTCTTAAGCGGGTGCAAAGGTACTACTTTATTGAATCCACCAAATTTTAGGGGGTAAAATTGCAGAAAATATTTAAGGTGGATAACAAATCTCCTTTCACAGAATGTGGATTATACTGAAAATAAAAGAGTTAAGTGTGAAAGGAAAAATCTCTTTATTTTGAGATGATAATTGACGGATAAGCTTAAATGTGGCGATGTGCCTTGCTCCGATTGTGAATAGTGGGTGTTTTTGTTATGAATGTTGGGATGAAGCATAGTAACCAGAAGGATGAGGGATAGATATTGGCAGGCGAAAAGAGGCGGTTTATCGGCTGGATGACTAAGCTCGTCTATATGGATGACTCGGGTCATCTATATGGCTCACTCCCGTCATCTATATGGATGACCCGGGTCATCCGATACAAAGAAGCCTTTTCTATTCCTTTTGTGATAGTTGCTTTCTCCTTTAGACTAAGTTGCCTTCTCCTTATATTAATAGTCTTTTCTGCAGATTATTATTGTTGTTTCTGAGAATTCTCCTTTCACACTTAAGTAGCTAACTATAAGCACACTACAACAATTGTGAAAGGAGAATGAAATTAGTATTTCATTTTGATGGTAATCACTGCTTTGTGCAATTTACCACCCTTATTGTATACCATAGTTGGCTTGATGGTATAAGTTTTGCCCTTCTCTGTAGCACCAGGCTTATGACCTACAGTCAATCCATAAGCACCAGAATTATACTCGAAGTAAATCTTGGTACCATCGCCCCATGTACCTGCCGAACCATCTTCTGCTATCCAGAAACCGATACCGTTGGCTGAATAAGCATAAGAGATAGAGCCATTAGGATTGGTCAAGCCCACAGCTATCTTGCCCTCGGCAGGACCATTGAATCCATCAGCCTTTACTGTGGCATCATCCAAGGTGGCGGCAGCTATCTCTGATGGTTGCATCTTGAAGGCTACGGCTATCTTCTGCATCACACCCTCGTTCAAGAGATTGAAGGTATGCAGAGGATAGCTTTCGCTGCTTGCGTCAAGACTAACCTCAAGTGAAGTCTCCACGTCAGTAGGGTCGCCTTCCGGTATCGTCACGTTACCCAGCAAGTCTGTACCCGAGAACTTCACACGATAAGGCCATTGTTCATCATTGGTCTCATCATCATCCCAGGCATTGCGATTATACTTATCAGGAGCAGCCAGCACACAAAGGTACAAACGCTCGGTATTGACAGGAACTTCGTAGGTTGCCGTGCCTTTCTTGCCTGTATGCATCTCGCCATAATGCGACTTGCCATCCTTGGTGATAGCCACAAAACCATAACGATAATTCTGCTGAGTATTGCTCTGGGAATTATACTTGGTCACAGTACTCTTGGCATTACCATCTCCATCTACCACAGTACCAGGATCAGCAGCTGCCAAAGCAGAGCCAGGAGCCAAACCCTCAAGCGTTGCACCTACCTTGCCCGAAGCAGGAACATTCAGCGGGATGAGATTGAAACCTGTTGTACCCGGGCAGTTAGTATAAGCCACCTGATAATAGCCATCGTTCTTATACAGTTTGGTAGAATAGTTGATGGCAGCCTCCTTCTTATACTGATGCACAACCTTGAAATCATAGTCAGCACAATGAGCACTATACGCATACAAATCCTTGTAGAGTGCATCAAGACTATTGTTGCAATAGATGCGCATATAAGTCTGGAGCGGATCCTCCGGATATTTGCTTTCTTTCCAGATACGGGCGTATGACTCGATGCCATGCTTTTCCGTAAACCAATACTGGAACCAGTAGCTTGCGTAACGCATGAACTCATGGTTGAAGTGGCGATGATGATTCTTGAGCCAAACAGCATAATGAGCGTCCTGGTCAAAACACTCGTTAGGATAATCCTGGAACGACTGCCACTGGGCACATTGTTCCCAATAAGCACAACCGCCAGCACCATTTTCACCAAATCCATAACGGAAGCCAGCAGGCACAAGCTGAGAACCATCAGCCCTATCTATTGGCGTAACCTCACCCGTGAAAAGCTTGTCGGCAGAAACCTGATATTGGAAAGAGTGCCCTATCTCATGACCGATGGTTGAACCAACCGGCTTGCAGGTAGATGGATTTACCCAAAGGGCACCTATCTTGTCATCATAGCCAGAACCAGTAGCAAGCCATTCTGTCTGATAAAGGAGATAAATCTGCATCTTATGATTGTCAAGGACCGATTTTCCCTGTCCGACAGTTGCCATACCGAGTTTCTCTACATTGGTCTTATAGAACTGCTCAGCCTTCTGCAACAAGTCATCAACATCCACACGCAAAGCCTCCGGTACAGATTCTGCATTAGGATCATCTCCAAATCCAAGCTCCCAGAACACAAAGAAGTGCTCGCTCTGCTTCATTCTCCACCACGACCATCTGGCATCGCTGCGGAGCATGTAGTCAGGTCCCTTTTCAAATCCTTCATTCCATGTGCCAGGAGTAAGATACTGGGCATAATTGGCAATTTGGGAAGGATTCATCGTCTTGACGGCGTTAGGATTAGGTTTCTGTGGTTCATCACCAGAGCCCTCTGTGCTGCTGCAAGATGTAACCATCCCTGCCAGCAATACCATAAACAATAAGAATGCTTTTTTCATATTCTATAGTTTGTATGTAAGAAACTGCCCGATAGCCATTTTCGGGAGAGCTATCGGGCAGTAATTTAATTATTAACTTGCACCTTTGGATACATAGATTTATAACTTCTATCTGATTGAAATTGACGTGTATCCCATACCAATTTGGGAATGAATGTATGAGAAGAACTTACAGTACTACCATCAGGAAGCGTAAAGGATACTGTATAAACGTACTTAACGTTAGAAGAAGTATTCGTTTTAGCATCAACTCCCTTTGTTCCATCTGGCGCATCAGGAATGAAAGCTCGCTGAGGAATCTTTGAACTAGGAAGATTTTTCAAAATTGTACCATATTTATTGCGAATTGGAAATGCTATTGTAAAAGTTGCACCTGCTCCCTTATAAGTGTCCTCATACAATTTTTCATCTGTTTTTGGCTCCGTCATCATACTTTTATTACTATATCCAAAACTTCCCAAAGCTTGAGTTATAGATTCACGTCTAAGATATGTATCTATTTTTTTTAATACATTGCTCACTCCCAAGTCTGGATTCAATACCACTTTATCAAAATTCATAAGATCAGGCAGAGTTTGAACCTCATAAGCATACCAGTCTTGACTATACCATTTTCCTTTATATCTTACATACGGTAAAAGATTGAAGAAAGGTTCTTTAGTCAAACACCATACTCCCAACCGACCTACATCTTTCACAGAAAGAGAGATAGTCAAAGGCTTTACTAAACCAGATGAGATTGTTGTTATACTTCCCTTCAAATTAATTTGTGTGTCTGTATGTAACTGAACAGACTGAGTTGTCTGACCACTTTTCAAAAATCCACCAACAAATGAACCTAAAAGAGAACTCACTCCAGAAGAAACTATAGTACCAGCGCCACTCACCACCAAATTCTTTATATTTTTAAACTTGCCATCACTTATCAATGAACCTACATACTTTTCTGCATCTTTACCTGCGCCAGTAGCTACTGCTTTAACTATTCCACTTAGTGGATTAGATGTTGTAGAAATTATCATGCCTTTCGTTTCAGAAATAGCTTTTCCTTCAATCTCTATGCTAGAAGTATTAACAGACATAGGAATCAACTGAAGACTACCTTCTGTAAATGAAGGATCATAAGCAAGTTCTACTTGAAAACAATTCCAACCATTTTCAAAAGCCTTAGTATCATTATTAGTTATGTTTGATACATATACATCTGATTTTGTTTTATCAGAGGATATTGTTGCATATTGGTCAGAAAAAGCCAATAAAGATTGTGGGGTTTCAAAATGCAACTTCCACATTCCCGTGTTTTGCATACTTGAACTCTCCAAATAATAGAAGACTTTAAGGATGCCTGTATATTTATTATAGAAAAGCATATAATTCAAAAAATCATCACCTTTTACTTCTTCATTTGGACCACCTACCGTATAAGCTATCAATCTCCAACCATTAGAATATTTAATATCCTCTCTGATATCTTGAGGTATTACAGAAGCATTTTGCTTATTCCAAGGTGTATATACTGCAGGTTTTCCTGAAGGCAACTTAACATGCTCCCAACTTTCCCAAAAGCCTGTCCCTTGTGAGCCAGCTCTAGAAGAATTGCGTAAGGGGTAAACAACCCCAGGAGTCAATACAGATTGAACTTCGCCTGACAATGAACTATACTCTTCCAAATCAGAAGAGCCACATGCTATAAAAAGAAATATTGCAGAAAATAAAAATAATATATGTCTCATTGATATTCACAGATTATAAGAAAGGGGGATAAACTAATAAAGGTTATCCCCCAAAAACATGTTAATTATTTCTCTGTTCCTTCATAAGGAGCACCGTCCAGATTTGGACACTTCAGCAATTCATAACGTGGAACAGGCATCCAATACATAGCATCTCTAAAGTTACGACGTTGGAGTACTGTCACATCATGTGAGTAAAGAAGAGTACCATTCTTCATCTTGTAAATCTTCATAGCTCTTGGCAAGTTAGTATCAGAGTAAGCTTCTGTCATCTTCTTCCAACGACGAAGATCGAAGAAGCGCTGTCCTTCAAACATTAACTCTACACGACGCTCATATTCATACTCAGAACGTAGGTCAGCACCTGTAGCAGCTGGCAAATGAACACGCTGACGAACCAAGTTGATATACTTCAAAGCCTCATCCTTGTTGCCAAGTTCCATCTGACACTCTGCATAGTTGAGGTAAATCTCAGCCAAGCGAAAGAATATCCAAGGAGTTGTATCTACCACGTCCTCCTGCTCATTGTCATAATCAGGATTCAAGAACTTCTTCATATAATAACCCGTCTTAGTTGCATTCCAATACTCATCGTCAGTATTACTAGCTGAGGAATTGCCACCCTTTACACCTTCTTCTCCTGCTTCATAAACACCAATAGTACGCTTGGAATCACCATATCCCCACTCAGAGCCATCATAAATGAAGTTAGAATAGAAACGCATTTCACGTCCCTCGTATGGAGATTTGGTTGTTGCCAAAATAGTTGTATCTTTATAGACAACTGTTCCATCCACCACAGAAGGCATCTTGATGGCATGAGAAGCTACATTTTGCATCTCAAACTTGCTACCATCAGCATTTTCATAGACATCAGCAGCATTATAAGTTGGCAACCAAACACCCCAACCATGACCACCAGCAAAAGCACCCATTGGAGCCTCAAAGAGATAATTCAAAGCTCCCCCTTCAGGATCTTTGGTATTATACAACTTCTCAAAAATGATTTCTGGGTTCTGTGCATCATAGAACAAAGCTGCATATTCATCAGCACTATTTACAGAAGGTAAGCTATATACACCAAGGTCGATTATAGCCTTGTTTGCATCTGATGCAGCCTGCCAACGCTCCTTGGAAGGAGTACCAAACAAAGGACTAGCTTTATAGAGTAAAGTACGAGCCTTCACAGCAAGAGCAGCACCTTTAGTTGCACGTCCGAAATCTTCACTGGAACTATAAACTGTAGGCAAGATTTCTGCTGCACGATCACAATCGGCACAGATAGAATCAGCCACTTCATCCATTGGCGCACGAGTCTCATCCCACTCAGAATTAATATCCTGCACATGATAGATTAAAGGAACTCGACCATACAGAGAATACAACTGATGGTAGAAGAAAGCACGGAGGAAATATGCCTGCCCCTCTATTAATTTCTTCTTGGTGGCATCTGAACTACCTTCTGTTGCAGGTACATTACCAATGTTTTCCAGTAACTCATTTACCTGCTTGATACCTGTGTAATAAAAATACCAGGTATTACCACGAGCCTCAGAGAAACCAACATTATAGTTGTCGCAAGAAACATTACCCTCGCAATAAACATTTGTTGCATAACCTGTACGGTGATAAACATCATCTGTATAACTACAGAAAGGCACGCCTTGTTCATTCTCTCCTTCTACATATCTGTAACAGTCATTAAGAGCAGCATTAGCCAAATCGACATTGCCCCAGACCGCAGCATCTGATATCTTATTACGTGGATCTACATCCAAGAAGTCAGAGCAGGATGCCATCATCAAAGCCATAGATAAGATGGCACCTCCTTTAAATATATTGTATTTCATATTATTTACTTTTATGAGTTTATTAGAATGCTAAGTTAAGACCGAATGTCCATGAGCGCTGGATAGGATAGCCCTTGATACCAGCTGTCATTTCTGGGTCGAAAATCTTCACACTGTCAATAGTGAAGAGGTTATTGCCATTCACATAGATACGAGCATTGGTCAAACCAATATGCTGAATCAGGCTCTTAGGGAAGGTATAACCTATCTCCAATGATTTCAGACGTACAAAAGAAGCATCACGTAACCACCAATCAGAATCCAAAGCATCGTTATCGTTAACTTGCGATACTGACATAAAAGCACGTGGCCACTTTGCATGAGCATTTTCCTCAGCTGTAGCATCCTCACGATAACGACCGTCATAAAAATCCTTAGCCATATTCATGGTTGGCTTCACAAGAATCTGAGCATCTGCCTGTCCCTGGAAGAAGGCTGTCAAGTCAATACCCTTCCAAGAACCACCAAGTGTCAAACCGAACATCCAACGTGGAGTGGCACTCTTGTCTGTACGCACAGCATCATCGAATGTTATCTTACCATCATCATTGGTATCCTCATAGATCAAGTCGCCAGGCTTAGCACCATCGAGATGAACAGAGTTGTCTACCTCCTCTTGTGTCTGGTAAATTCCCTTGGCTTGATAGAGAGTATATCCATCCATAGAATGCCCAGTTACACGCTGCCACTCAGGAGTCTTAGTAGCTTCATCCATATATTTCACCTTATTCTTTGCATAGGTAACATTGGCAGTAACATTCCAACTCCAATCACCCTTATGGTCTCTATAAAAAGCCACAGCCTCGAAACCAGTGTTATCTACCTTTCCCAAATTCTCTGATGGCAAAGACAAACCAAAATAAGTTGGAACTGATGCATTTCGAGTAATCAAAATGTCACGACGAGCAGACTTGAACCAGTCGAAATCCAATCCCAAGATTCCATTCAAGAATTGACTTGAAAAACCAACATTCCAAGAATGAGCCTTTTCCCATGTAACCAATGGATTTGCTACAGTGGATGCATATACACCCTGCACCAAAGAAGGAGTGGTACCAAATGCATACAGATTTTTATCTGATGCACGGTAAGAGAATGTTGACAAATACTGATAAGCTGCAATATTGTCATTACCCATCACACCATAAGAAGCCTTCACTTTCAAGAAGTTGATAGCCTTAGTCAATGGCTTAAACCAGCCTTCCTCAGACATCACCCAACCTGCCGAGAAAGAAGGGAAGAGACCCCAACGATGCCCCTTAGCGAAGTTCATAGAGCCATCATAACGTAAGGTAGCCTCAGCCAAATACTTGTCCTTATAGTTATAATTGACACGACCGAACCAATTCTGACGAGCAAACTCATCTGAATAGCCACCATTGTCCTTATCTGAATCTTTAGTTCCACCATAATTTAGGTCAGGAAGCGCTGTTGACATGAAATTGGTACGATAACCACTCAAATAATTGTACTTATACTTCATCTGCTCGTAAGACACGAAGGCATCTACCTTATGGTCGCCAAAGGCACGTGTATAACCAATACGAGCATTCAGGGTGATACGATCAGAGTTACTTGACCAAGAACTTACAGAGATATTTCCAGTAGAGCTACGGAGATTCTCATATTCTTGAGTATCAGAATTGTACTGATAGATATCAAATGGATTATTAATAGTCTTGCCATTATTGAACTCAAAGTCCAATGCTGCATAACCCTCAGCATACAAGCCCTTGGTCAAGACATCCAAATCTACATGTATCTTTGGTTTGATATTCAAGGTATTATCTGTAGTAGTACTCTTACCAGGAATATCAGAAATCATCAGCACAGCATTATTGGTTACGCCATCAAATCCCTTACGCAACAATCCGTTAGGATAATATGGAGCAGACATAGGGTTGGTAGTCAAGAAATAACCAAACATATCCTCTGTAGAACGTACGCCACGATCACGAGTCTCACGACGACCCAAGATATCCATACTCAACTTAATGCTCTTGTTAACCTGGGCATCCAAATTGGTGGTAAACTGATACTGCTTGTATTTCTGAGGACTATTTCTATAGATAGGATTCTGCTCCATATACTGTACAGAGGTATAGAAAGACATCTTCTCTGAGCCACCGCTTACAGAAAGGCTATGCTGGGTATTAGTAGCCCAATCCTTAGCCACAGCATCCCACCAGTTGGTATCTGGGAAGCTAATCTGATCAGTACCATCCTTAATCTTCTGAATAGCTGTCTCTGGATAAGTAAGAGCAGCACCTCTACCCTTATCAAACTCATTGGTATAGGTAGCATACTCATAGGCATTGAGCATCTCAGGAATACGAGTAGGCTGAGAGAAAGACAATGTACCATCATACTTTACCTGCACCTTGCCTGCCTTACCACGCTTGGTAGTAACAAGGATAACACCATTGGCAGCACGGGCACCATAGATGGCAGCAGAAGCATCCTTCAAGATAGAGATGCTCTCGATATCATCAGGGTTCAAGCGACCAAATGAACGGTCGGCAACACCATCCACAACAATCAGTGGAGAGGTATCGCCCAATGTACCCTTACCACGAATCAAGATGCTGGCATCATCTGCACCAGGCTCACCTGAACGGGTATTGGCAATCACACCGGCTGTCTTACCTGCCAATACATTAGTAATATTAGTAGCAGCCATCTTGCCTAAGTCATCGCTGCTAATCTGGGATACAGAACCAGTTAAGGTAGCCTTCTTCTGGGTACCATAACCTACGACAACCAACTCATCCAAGAGTTTGTTGTCAGACTGCAATGTAATCTTACCCCCTCGTGTTGATACTGTCACGGTCTTGAAGCCGATATAAGATACTTCCACAGAGCTCTTTCCATTCTTAAGGCGCAAGACATACTTGCCATCCAGGTCGGTAACAGTACCATTGGATTTGTTACCCTTCTCGATGACACTTGCACCGATGATAGGTTCACCCTGCTCATCTACTACTACACCCTTAACGGTCACGCCATCCTGCTGGACTGCCTGACTCTGAGGTGCCACTGAATCATCGCTTGCTGCAATAGTAGGTAATGTACTTCCGCAAGCAAGGACCAAACACGCGATGGCTTTTACATAAGCTTGGCTATGTACAAAGCCTGAAATGATTTGTGTCTGTCTCATTTTCTATTTTTGCTAGGTTTATTATTGTTTAAATTTCGATTGCAAAGTAACACAAAAATTTGCATTTCGTGCCACATTATCGTCTAAAAGAGTGAAAATATCGTCCAAAACGAGCGATTTAGACGATATTTTCGTCTTTTAACCGATTTTGCTACTCTTAAATGTTGTTTGTTCTAAATGATGTCTTTGTTGTCTTTAATGTTTTATTGTTTTGTTGTTTCTATGTCTTTATTGTTTCATCGCCTTCTTCAGTTTTCCCACAGCAGCATGAATCATATCGTGGGTTCCACTTCCGTCGGTCACGTACTTCTGAACCATTCTGCCATAACTGATGGCTTCCTTGAGTTCCTCGCTGGTGTTGTCATCCGGCCAACCGGCACGGCGAAGCAGACCGGAGAGTTCCCGGAGGTCTTCCATCTCGGCAAGGTTGCCAGGGCGCATCGTGTTGATGGCACGGTTCAGGATGGCAGTAGTGCCTTCCAGTTCGTCTTGGGTTACCTTCTTCTTGCCCTTTGCCACCAGCTCCTGTGCCTGAGCCATCACCTTCTGCATGCGCTCATAACCGAATGGTGCCCATGGAGCATACTCCGGAACCTTCTGAGAGAGGGCATTCCACTTCTCCTGGTCAGCCTTACGCTCTGCGGCAAGATTCAGGAGAGAATTCAGTTCGGTGAAATCTATCTTCACCTTCTTGCTCTTCTTGCTCTTGGCATCAGTCAGGTTGATGCGGTAATAGTGAGTACTGTTGGCGTTGCGGTAATAGTCTGGCTGGAATTCCTTGCCATCCAACTTCAGGGTAAGGAGATTGGCTCCTGCACCTGTAGTCACGCCGTTCGATTCACCCACGGTGATATTGCTCAATCGGGAGTCGATGTTCAGCGTAGCCTGGTTCCAGGTCTGTGCACCTGTACCCGCCATCACCAATGGTCCATACATCAGGGTTCCAACCCAGGATGTCTTCAGCGGAGTACCGTCCAAACTTGCCACATCGCTCGAAAGCTTGTCGGCACCATATTCGATATGCTTGCTGAATGGCATGTCGATTTCTACGACATCTCCCACCTTCCAGTGCTTCTGCTCCAGTTCTACATAGGTGCTAGGCTGATAGCTCTTTGCCACTTCCTTGCCGTTCACCTTGATGGAGAAACCTTGAGTTGCCCAGTATGGCACACGGAGTTTCAGGGTGAAATTACCCTCGCCTTCCGTTATCTTGATGGCTGAATGCTGTGCCGGCCACAGGCAATCCTGCTTGATGGTCACACCCTTCTCCTTCCAGTGGAGGGTGGTTGGCATATAGAGTCCCACCCAGAGGGTATGATCGTTGGCAAAATAAGCCGACTGCTGGTACTTGGTATGGTTTTCAGAACCTGTACCACCGCAGCAGGAGCTCTGAGGAGTCTCGTTGCCGAACGGTTTGGTGGCATTCAGACCTACTGCATACTGATAGCAGGTCTGATACTGGTCCGGATTGAGGGAACCGATAATCTGATTGTACAGCGTGCGCTCGATATAGTCGAGATACTGCGCATTATCAGGGTTATAACAGTTCAAATCCTTGCTCAACTTGACGAGGTTATACGCACAGCAGGTTTCGTTGATATCCGGATAAGCCTCCGATTCGCCTTCCTGCAGTCCATTGGTTGCCATACTCAGAATCTGGGTATATGGCTGGCGGAACATCTCGCCATTTCCTACACCACCCATCGCATACATGTATCTGCCCTGCACCAGCCTCCAGAAGTTCTCAGCCAGATTGTAATAGTATGGCTTCTGATTGCTCTTGTAGCTGCGCAGCGCTCCGATAATCATCGGAATATGCTGGTTGGCATGGCGGGTGCGGATGTCATCGATGTTCTTGCTCAGGGGATCATAGAACTTAGGCGCATCGAAACTGTTGGCTGCCTCGAGGAGCTTTGCCTTTTCATCCGGATTGGAAACCATTTCAGAAAGACGGGCGAGCGATTCACTCATACCTCCCACCTCACCGGCGATGTACATGTCCCACATCTCGTAGCGGTTACCCGGCTTGGCTCTGCGCTCGTCCTGGGTGCCGTCCTGCTTTACGTAAGTGCGGTAGTGCATGCGGTTCCATACCCAGAGTCCCATATCCTTGGCGATGAGGAGAGCCTTGTCGCAGATTTCCTTATCATCAAAGTAGGTAGTGATGTCTATCAGACCGGCAAGCTGCTTGTGTACGCTATAATAAGGTGCCCAAACCCAATCGGAGTTGTTGTAAGCCCGATACATTTCAATCAGAGCACAATGCTGAGCCGGAATGGCGTTGATATAGCCGTAGCCATAAAGTTCAGGGTGCTTCTTATACTCATCAAAAGCAGCCCAGGTGCCCTTCATCTCTCTGAGTTCTGCCTCAGGAGCGAAATCACGAGCCTCCCAGTTGCGCTTCAGTTCCTTATTATATACGAAGGTCTTCTCCTGACACTCTCGCAACTCATTCACCATTCGGGTGATGTTCTTGCGGAGGATTGCCTTCTGTTCAGGATTAGTTGCCACGGCGTATGCCTGTGCGATTGCCGACATATAGTGACCAGATCCATGACCCTTGAGCTTGGTATCCGGCGAATCCCAGCCATCGCTCTTGGTATAACCCTCGGTACTGAGTCCGTAGGTATCGCGATAGTTGTAGAGCTGCTGGGTAACATCCCAGGAACAGATCTCACGGAGTGCCTCATCGCGGTTGTGGGTGAGTCGGTTGTCACCATCTATGCTCACATCAGCGAGTGAGAAGGTATGAGCCACTTCCTTTTCTGGAGTCTGATAGCCTTCAGCCACCACCTTGATTTGTGCCTTGACAGGATAACCATTGTCGGTAGTCTCATCACCAATCACAAAACCACCTATCTCATATTGGCTCCCGGCAGGATGTTTCTGCGCATCAGCCTCAGCCTGCTCATCAGCAAGCGGAGCGTTAGCCCAGCGTACCTGTCGATACTCTGAATAACCATCAGAATAGGTTACCCATACGAGATTAGGAAGTCGGGGAGCTGTGCCCACCGGACAATCCACTGATATTGCCTCCACCTTAGAGATAGTGCGATAAACCGTGGCTGCTGTTGTCATTCCAGGCAAACAAGCTACTCCTATTAATAATGTGAACTGCTTTAAATCCATATCTTCTAGGTTTATTATTGTTTCGTTTATTTTCTGGCTGCAAAATAACAGAAAAAATCAACGAAGTCCTAAAATTATCGTACATAAAGATGCAACTATCGTCTAACAGGGGGCTTTTGATACGATATTTTCATCATTTTGGACTTTCTTTGCATTACATAAACAATTCTATTCGTAAATTTGCAGCAGAAATAAAAACTTGTGGTAATCCGGTAATACAGGCATTGCCACCAAGCGAACAACAAAACGGACAAAACAACAATAAACCTAGAAAGTTATGGTTAAGAAACTCTTTTTCATCGCCACCTTATTATATATAGGGGCAACAGTATCGGCAGAGAACTATCTGGTGAAATCACCAGATGGTAAAATCGTAGCAGAACTCAACACCAACAAGTCTCTCTCTCTTCAATTTAAATACAATGGCTCCATTCTTTTACAGGAGTCTTCAATAGGTGTAACGCTGAACGATGGAATGGACATGGGTAAGAATCCGAAGGTAGTAAGCCACAAGCTTAGCAACCATAAGGAAACCATCCATGCGCCATTCTATCGTCAGCAAAACTTTGAAACAGCTTATCAGGAACTGAATCTGAAACTGAAGAATGGTTTCGGCATCATCCTGAGAGCTTACGATGAGGGAGTGGCTTACCGATTCTATACCCAGCGAAAAGGCAAGACCATCATCCTGAATGAAACCGCCGCCTACCAGTTTGGCAAGGACAAGAAAGCATGGTTGCCATACACTACGACTCCAGAAAAGCCTTTTGCCATGGCTTTCCAGAATATCTATCACGAGACTCAGCTCGATACCGCTAAGCAGGATTTAGCCTTCCTGCCAGCTACCATAGATTGCGGCAAGGCAAAGGTTACCATCCTGGAGAGCGACTTGGAAAAGTATCCAGGCATGTGGCTGAAAGCTAACAGCAGCGAACAGGATAAAGAGAAAGGAATTCTGAGAGCCGCCTTCGCTCCCTACCCTAAGGAGATGGCTTACTACCCTTGGCGACACATGAGCCACGTAAAGAGCACCTGCGATTACATCGCAACCAGCACTGGCAAGCGCAATTATCCTTGGCGCATCTTTGCCATCACCGAGCACGATACCAAGATGCCAACCAGCAATCTGGTGTACACCCTGGCTGCTCCCAACAAGATAGGCGATACTTCCTGGATCAAACCGGGCAAGGTGGCTTGGGACTGGTGGAACGACTGGAATCTGAAAGGTGTGGATTTCAAGGCAGGCATCAATTTCGATACTTACAAATATTACATAGATTTTGCTCATAATCACGGCTTGGAATACATCATCCTTGATGAAGGATGGTACAACTCGAAAGAGGGAAGTATTCTGAAACCAATAGACGATATCCAGTTGCCTAAACTCATAGAATATGGTAAGAGCAAGGGCGTGGATATCGTGCTTTGGGCAGTCTTCAACGTGATGGACGAGAATCTTGAAACCATCTGCAAGACCTATGCTGATATGGGCATCAAGGGATTCAAGGTGGATTTCATGGACCGCGACGACCAGACCGCCATCGAAATGGTGGAACGCCTGGCAGACTGCACCGCCAAGCATCATCTCATTCTCGACCTGCACGGCATCTACAAGCCACACGGCTTGAACCGCACCTATCCTAACATCCTCAACTATGAGAGTGTCTTCGGTATGGAAGAATGCCGCTGGACAGAGGCTAAGAATGACATGCCACTCTACGACGTCACCTTCCCATACATCCGAATGATGGCAGGACAGGTGGATTTCACACCGGGAGCGATGAGAAACGGAACCCGCGACAACTGGAAGGCTATATACACCAAACCAATTTCGATGGGTACCCGATGCCACCAGGCTGCCTGCTACATCGTGCAGGACAGTCCGTTTACGATGCTTGCCGACACTCCTACCAACTACGAGGCTGATGAGCCATACACCCGATACATCGCTTCATTGCCAGTAGTCTTCGACAAGACCATCGTGCCACAGGGCGAAATCGGAAAGTATATCGTTACCGCCAGAAAGAAGGGCAACGACTGGTATGTAGGCGGTCAGAGCAACTGGGATGAGCGCACGCTCACCCTAAAGTTTGATTTTCTCCCAAATGGAGATTACGAAGCAATCGTGCTGAAGGACGGCATCAATGCCAACCATGATGCCGAGGATTACAAGATAGAGAAATCCGTTATCAATCAGAAATCGGAAATGAAGATTCATCTTGCTTCTGGCGGAGGATTCGTCATTAAACTCATTAAGAAATAAATATTTAGAAAAGAAGTTCATATGGTTAGTAAAAATATAATTGTAACACTATTCGTAACTGCAGCTGCGGCAGCACCTGAGACAGGTGCTGCCCAGAAAGCTGCCTACAACACTCCGGGAGCCGGCAACCCTATCCTGCCTGGTTATTTTGCCGACCCAACCATCAAGAAGTTTGGTGACACCTATTATATATATGCTACTACCGATGGTAGCGGAGCCGGTTTCGGACCGGCACAGCTCTGGTGTAGCAAGGATTTCAAGAACTGGACCCTGATGCCGATGAACTGGCCAGACAGCCACTGGATCTGGGCACCGGATGTAATGCAAAACGAAGCCGACGGCAAGTATTACTATCTCTACTGCCAGCCTTGCAAGCTCCATCTGGGTGTGGGCGATACACCTCGTGGTCCTTGGAAGAACGTGCTGGGCGAGAGCGAAGCCGTGCTCGTACCGGATAGATTCGTAAAGAATGCCATCACCCTGGATGGTCAGACCTTCCGAGATGATGATGGTTCGGTCTATATGTATTGGGGCACCTGGGGCATCTACAAGGGCTTCGGTTGCGGAGCAGGTAAGCTGAATCCTGATATGAAGTCGTTCAGCGAAACCAAGCTCATCCCGAATACCGAGGTTACTCACTTCTTCGAGGCTCCTTTCGTCTTCAAGCGCAACGGCATCTACTACTTCCTCTACTCCTGCGAACATTGCGAGGATGCCAGCTACCGCGTAGATTACGCCACAGCCAAGAGTCCACTCGGTCCTTATACCTACCACGGAACTATCCTCAAGACCAATGCCGATGGAACCGTTCATGGTCCGGGACACAACAGCGTGCTCCAGGAAGGTGACAACTACTACATCGTATATCATCGCCACGACAATCCGCATTCCAACCGTGGATTCCATCGTCAGGTGGCAATCGATAAACTCGAATTCAATGCAGACGGTACCATCAAGGAGGTCATTCCAACCCACGAAGGTCTCGATCTGAAGCCAGAAATGAAGGTGGCAAAGAACCTCGCATTCGGCACCAAGGTTACAGCCTCTTCCTATTACGACAACGACTTCCGTCCGGAATATGCGGTTGATGACAACAACGGCACACTCTGGCGCCCTCGCACCACCGGACCAGCCTGGATTCAGATTGACCTGGGCAAGAAGCAGAGCATCAAGAGCATCTGGACTCAGTTTGAATACGGAACACAGTTCTATCAGTATCTCATCGAGACATCGAATGATGGCAAGCACTGGCAGACCTTCTCCGACAAGCGACAGAACCGTCTGGCTGGTTCGCCGATGGTAGATTTCGGAAATGCCAAGGCGCAGTACATCCGCCTCACCTATACTGGCGGACAGAAGAATGGTTTCGGTGGCGCCATCTGGAACATCAAGGTTTACGGTTCCGCAGAAGATTCTGCCCCACAGCAGTGGCTCGGTCTGACAGCAGCCGATTTCGATGGTACAACCTGGCATAACAACGAGGGAATGCTTGCCGGCAAGTTCTCGCTCCTTCAGGGCACCGCCCTCAGAGAGCGCATGGCTGGCAAAGATGCAATCACCCTGCAACCGGGCACCCAGCTGGTGATGACTCACCCGCAGCTCGGCAAAGCACGCAAACATACCCTCACCGCCCAAGTTTTCGACAACGGAAGCTGGCATCAGATAGATGAAAACGATCCTCGACTGAATCTTTCTGAAGGAAAACTGGAAATTCTTGCAGGCGAAAAACAATTTACCCTCACCAATCTCCGTTATTATAACTGGGAACAGGAGGCGGCAGAAAAGGCTTTCGATGCCCAGAGCAGCATCGTGCGTGAGGCAGTAGCCGACAAGAACAGTCAGGGACTGGTGGTAGATATCAGCGCTGACTACTACAACGAGGGCGATACCGTGCCTTACATCAAGAACGGCAGTCCGCTGGATGTTCACCTCAAGGGCGAGTTCGAGACGCAACACGATACTGCAGCCATCATCAAGACCATAGAGGGCAAAAAGGCATTCGCCTTTACCGGCAAGGAGAGTTATAGAAGCAACTTCATACTCCCAGCCACTATCCGCGACAACGCTCCATACACCATCGAGGCATGGATTCTGAATCCGGAGATTGCCGAGAATGAATGCGTAGCCGATTTCACCTCTTCTCACGATGAACTGGAAAAGCTGATGCTGGTAAACGGCACCGAACCACGCTGCGGTGTGATGAACCACTACGGATGGTATGAGGATGCCGGCTACAAGGAGATGAAGACCCTGGAAGGCAAGTGGCAGCACGTATATGTCTGCTTCGACGGCAGAATCGAGAGCATCTACATCAACGACAAGCTTATCAGCCAGAAGGATATCCAGCTCCTCGTCAAGCCATCGCAGTTTATGCTTCTGGGCAAAAATGCCGAAGAGGCATGGCCTTTCTCAGGCTATCTGCACTCATTGAAACTCTGGGATGAATACATTCCTTACAAAAGACAAACAAAATAAACTAGCAATACATGAAGAAGATTTTAGTAACATCAGCCTTGGCAGCATTGGCATTGATGCCTGCCTCGGCACAGAAAGTGAACAAGAGTTCGGGTGGTTATCCTATTACACCGGTGCCTTTCACATCAGTAAAGGTTTGGAACAATACGTTCTGGGGACAGCGTATCGAAACCTCTCGCAAAGTAACCATCCCGCTGGCTTTCAGCAAATGCGAATCAGAGGGAAGATACAAGAACTTTGAGCGTGCCGCTCATCCAAGCGACACCTATGATGTAGGCAAACTGATGCCCTACAGTTTCGACGACACCGACCCATACAAGACCATCGAGGGTGCCAGCTACGTACTCCAGACCTACCCAGATAAGAAACTCAAGGCGTATATCGACAGTGTGCTCGACATCATCGCTCCGGCTCAGGAGGCTGACGGTTACCTCTATACCGCCCGTACACAGAATCCGAAGCATCCTCATTTCTGGGCTGGCGACAAGCGCTGGAGCAAGGAAGAGGATCTAAGCCACGAGCTCTACAACCTCGGTCACATGGTAGAAGGTGCCGTGGCTCACTGGCAGGCTACTGGTAGCCGCAAGTTCCTCGACATCGCTATCCGCTATGCCGACTGCGTGGTTCGCGAGGTTGGTCCTAACCCAGGACAGGCTTGCGTGGTACCGGGACATCAGATTGCCGAAATGGCACTCTGCAAGCTCTATCTCGCTACAGGCAACAAGAAATATCTCGAAGAGGCTAAGTTCTTCCTCGACTATCGTGGCAAGACATCTATCAAACAGGAATATTCTCAGAGCCACAAACCGGTTTTGGAGCAGGACGAGGCTGTAGGTCATGCCGTTCGTGCCACCTATATGTATGCTGGTATGGCAGATGTAGCTGCCCTCACCGGAGATACTGCCTATATCCACGCCATCGACCGCATCTGGGACAACATCGTGAGCAAGAAGCTCTACATCACCGGAGGAATCGGAGCCACCAACAACGGCGAGGCTTTCGGCAAGAACTACGAGCTGCCTAATATGAGTGCCTACTGCGAAACCTGCGCAGCTATCGGCAATGTTTATGTCAACTACCGTCTCTTCCTTCTCCATGGCGAGAGCAAATATTACGATGTATTGGAGCGTACCCTCTACAATGGTCTCATCAGTGGTGTGAGCATGGACGGCGGCGGCTTCTTCTACCCTAACCCATTGGAGAGCATGGGGCAGCATCAGCGCCAGGCTTGGTTCGGCTGTGCCTGCTGCCCTAGCAACATCTGCCGTTTCCTGCCATCCCTCCCAGGCTATGTATATGCCGTAAAGGATAAGAATGTATATGTCAACCTCTTCCTCAGCAACTCTTCTTCTCTGAAAGTGGCTGGCAAGAAGGTGGCTTTGAGTCAGGATACACAGTACCCTTGGAACGGCGACATCGCCATCAAGGTAGATGACAACAAGGCAGGTCAGTTCGGTATGAAGATCCGCATCCCGGGCTGGGTAAAGGGTCAGCCAGTACCATCAGACCTTTACTACTACAGCGACGGCAAGCGACTGGGCTATACCATTACCGTAAACGGCAAGAAGGTAGAGGCTAAGGTAACAGAGGATGGCTATTATACCATCAACCGCAAGTGGAAGAAGGGCGATGTGGTTCGCGTTCACTTCGATATGGAGGCACGCACCGTACGTGCCAACAACAAGGTAGAGGCCGACCGTGGCTGCATCAGCATCGAGCGTGGTCCTATTGTATATTGCGCAGAGTGGCCAGACAACAAGGGCTTCGACATCATGAGCATCCTGGAGAACCGCGAACCTCAGTTCGCTGAGGGCAAGCTCTCGTACGATGGTTTCATCGACCCTAAATATAAGAATGTACTGACACTCTACAAGGGTCAGAACATGGAGACCTTGACTGAGAACGTGCAGACCCTCGCCTACGACAAGAGCGGCAAGCTGAGCACCAAGGACCAGACCCTGACTCTCATCCCATACTTCGCCTGGGCTCATCGTGGCAACGGCAATATGAAGGTATGGTTACCACAGGATGTCAAGGCAGCAAAGCCATCAGCTCCTGCAACTCTCGCAGCTCAGGCTAAGGTAGAATTCTCTTCTCCTGTGCCTGCCAAGAGCAGTATCACCGACGGACTGGTTCCAGCCGATGAGAACGACCGTTCTGTCCCATACATCCACTGGTGGCCTAAGAAGAACACCACAGAGTGGATTACCTACACCTTCCCAGAGAGCAAGGAGATCAAGACCAGCACCGTATATTGGTACGACGACCAGCCATGGGGCGGTTGCAAGGTGCCAGACAGCTGGAAGCTCTACTATCAGGACGAGGCAGGCAACTGGAAGGAAGTTCCAGGAGCCGATGCTTATCCATGCAAGCGAGGTGTAGCCTGCATCGTGAATTTCGACCCAGTGAAGACCAAGGCTGTAAAGCTCGAACTGAAGCAGCCAGAAACTCTGTCCTGTGGTTTGTTTGAGTGGAGCGTGAAGTAATAAGACTTATTTTTAAATATTTTTTTTCAAGAATTGCCATATTGCCATATCAGCCAGTAATCTATCTGATTACAAAGCTGTTAGGGGTATGGCAATTCTTTATTTTTAGGGGTTATCTGCCATATATTGCCATGAACAATCTTTATTCATAACTTCGCCATCGATGCGGAAGAAATTACGTCCCGACGTAGCATCTGATACATCGCGACGTAACAACAACTGCGTCACGACGCAGCATCAGATACGTCGCGACGAAAATGAGGGTACTAATTCTCACTATAACAATATATGGCAATTCCCGGCGCTTTTCCGAGAATTACCATACGTACTTTTACGCTGAGTATCAACCATTTGCACATACAATATGGCAATTAAAACAACGCATTCAAACTTTTTTTTTATTTTTTCTTCACCAGTCTAATGACAAACCCAGACCAAAGGCACCATACGGCAAGTATTCCCATCACGAAGATAAATATATATGTAGCAATACTACCTATGAAGATTCTACCGCTATGAGCCTCCAGAGCCACATTCCATAATGACATGGGCAGTTGGTTCATATAAGCGGGTTGTGGCGCAAAGTCGGTTCCTTCATTATACTCAGCAATGACAGGCGTATCAGAGAAATCCTGGCTCATACCTGCTATCGCCTTTTTTCCGAATGGTGCGCCAGCGTTCTTTAAAGCAGCTTTCCCGGTAGAATAATCAACGGTTGTCCCCTTTACTCTATCCCAAACAAAGAGACCACTAAACGAACCGCAATACCATTTACCATCTTTGTTTTGCTGAAGGACATTCAATCCCATAACGCTGACTGGTGGAGTATTGGAGATGGACTCCAACTTTCCTGTCTGGAAATTCACGGAAAAGAAACCATCCGAAGTTGACAAGAGCCAGTCACCGAACTTTTCATCATAACGCACCACACGGAGTTTGTCATTCCAAGGGTTCTTGCTATGAAGCGTCGTCCCTGGAATAGACGGCATCTTGTTCAACACCAAGGCTATCATCACAGGTGGACGAAGGCACCAACCTGTCAGGGCTATCAACAAAGTAAGCATGATGGTATATCGGCCTATTTTGTCATGCCATTGCAGCGAAAAGCGAAGCAACCTCTTCTGTTTAGGCTTTAACCAGAAGATAAGACCTGAGATGCAGAGCAACACCAGGATGATGGCAATGCCATCTACGATGAGTTTACCAATGCTGCCAAACAACTCTCCACTGTGAAGCAGCCATATCGTACGAAAGACTGTAACCTTCCCATCATACTCCTTTGGCATAGGCAATTCTATCCGGTGGAAGTTCTGATAAGGTGGCAAGGAAACATAAGCATAGGAGCGGCTGAGAACCAAAAGCGTATCTCCATGAGCAGAAATGTCGCTCAACTTCTCTTCCGGCTCTGTCGGAAGAGTTACGCTTTTCCATATTTTGTGACTCCCCAACCGGTAAAGTGCAAATGGAGATACCGACCAGACAGAACCATCATCCGTTCTGATAACATTTCTTATCTGTCGGCAGTCTGCTCCTGCTGGCATCCCCTTATTAAAGTCCTTGAATGTGGATGCTGTAGAATCCGTTTGCCAGATTCCCCCGTTTCCATACAGCAATATGGCATCATCCAAAGCAAGCGTTCCTCTCAGCAACCCGCCATTCCAATTCTTAAATTCATAGCGACTTGGCAGATATTTCCTGCTCACGTCCACATCTTTGATAAGCGAACGGTGGTTGAGCAAAATACCCGACAAGCAGAACATCAGTATGAAAAAACTCATACCGATGCCTAACCATTTATGTTGTTTTCTCCAAGTTATTTTCTTATTTAGCATATTCATAATCATTATTACTATCTTGAATCAGGCTGCAAAGGTACATATTTCTAAGAAGGTATGCAATACCTAAAAATAATGATAATGAGGATGCTATTACAGCCATTACATTAAGAGTTTGGTTAGCATGTTTAAGGCAAGAACTCATAAAACGCTCATTTTAAGCTATTTGGAATCTTTAGTATGATTTTTTCCTTAAAAAATTTGGTAGTTTCAAATTTTCGCCTTATCTTTGCACCCAATATCAGAAAAATCTCGGGGTTGACTGGATTTGACGGCGAGATGAAATGGTACGTAAGCATGCGGAGGCTCGTTGGCTACCTCCTTAATCCTAGTGAACAAAAAATTAATTGGCGAAAATAACTACGCTCTCGCTGCCTAGTCGAAGTATAGTAAACTAGCTTTATTCCAGCACAGGGTGCTGGAACGAGACATCGCTCAACGGATGTTGTTCCGAATCTTGTTGATCAAGCGGTGCAGGTAAATCGGAAATAGTTCATGTACGCCTCGTTGCATGGATGAAATTTTAGAGGATAAGGGTATGATTGGTGGTCCAGGTCCTGTCATGCCTCGAAAACCGAAGGCTGGAATAAGCATGTAGAAAGCGTATGGTTTCCTTGTGCGGACGAGGGTTCGAATCCCTCCAGCTCCACCCTATTTGATAGAAACAAAAAACTCGCAGATTCTTTCTTTAGAATTTGCGAGTTTTTATTTTGCTGTTATTGTTTTCTCAAACTTTCACGATACTTCAGAGGTGACATGTGCAGATGCTCTCTTACATATTTACCGAAGAATGAGGTATTGGAGAAGCCCAGTATACCTGAAATCTCCTTGATTGTTTTCGTTGTAGAACGGAGATAATAGGTGATATCAGCAAGCGTATACTCCGTAATCCACTCGATGGCTGTCTTGCCGGAATGGCGCTTGCAGATGATGGAGAGATATTTGGGCGTGATGCAAAGCTGCTGCGCAAAATATTCTACAGGCTGATGCTTGATTTCGCTCTGCTGCAACATCTCCAGGAACTTATCAAAGAAATCGCTGGCACTGGTTCCCAAAGTTTCTTTCGGGAGATCTGTCAGCAAAAGATTGCTCACGGCAAGGAGAGCACTCTTCAGGAGCGTCTCCACTATCTCACGGCGATAAGGTTTCCATGAACTGCGATCGTTGAACTTCGGATCCAGACAGAGGCGCACCAAGTCGGTAAACTTAGAATAGAACACCATATCCACCTCGTTCATCTTCAACACCGAAACCTTGCTCACATACATGGCACGGTTCCATACCGAGATATGAGAACGAAGAATACCAAGCAAGCCGTGATTGCTGACACACATGGCTGTGCATGCAAAATCTTCCGACACCTCTTTGATGTCGAGAATAGAGTTAGGCGGACTGATAAATATATCGCCCTTCTCCACGGTGAGTTCCCGCCCGTTGAGTTCAGCTCTCAGGCTGCCTCTCTGACAGGATGCGATCATGTTCATCTGGAATCTCATAGGGTCGGGGTTCTGCAACACCTTGACATTATCTATAATCAAGATGTCCTCATCCAGATAGCTCGCACTGATTTCTGCACTCTGTGCGAACTCACCTTCTTCGATACGCTGCCTAACGTCCTTCTGTTCTTTCATTAATATGTTTTTTAAATTTCTTCACTCTTCGTTCTTCACTCTTCCCTATCAAAAAGCCTCTCTGTATTTATTTTCGTCCTTATCCTCCAACATAGAGAGATAACTCTGATAGCGGCTAGCTGCAATATAATGTTCCTCAACCGCCTTGATTACCGCGCACCCCGGTTCATGGGTATGGGTACAGTCAGAGAACTTACAATCCTGAGAGAACTTGAAGATTTCCTTAAAATAGCTGGTCAACTCTTCTTTTTCGATATCAAAGGTACCAAAGCCCTTGATGCCCGGAGTATCAATGAGATAACCACCTTCCGGCAGTTCCAGCATCTCACTGAAGGTTGTGGTATGCATTCCGCTATTATGCGCCTCGCTGATTTCTGCGGTACGCTGCTCTGCATCAGGAATGAGCTGGTTGATGAGGGTTGACTTTCCTACCCCGCTGTTGCCGCTCAACAAAGATTTCTTATCCTTGATAAGAGGTCGCAACAGTTCAACACCTTCGCCTGTAGCTGCCGACAATTCGATACATTTATATCCGATGGTTTCATAGAGCGTACACATCATCTTCTCGTAATGCAATTCTTCTTCTGAAAGTATGTCACTTTTATTGAAGATGATGATAACAGGTACTCTATAGGCCTCAGCGCCAGCCAGGAATCGGTCGATGAAGGTAGTAGAAGTCTGCGGATAATTCACCGTTACCACAAGCAGCGCCTGGTCTACATTAGCTGCCAGAATATGACTCTGCTTACTGAGGTTAGGTGATTTACGAATGATATAGTTTTGGCGGTCTTCGATAGAAGAGATAAATGCCGTACCCTCCTGGTTGGTAATAAGCTGCACATAATCACCTACAGCCACAGGATTGGTGCTGCGGATGCCCTTCAATCTGAAATTGCCCTTGATTTTACTTTCAATCAGCTGGCCATCGTCTGTCTTGACGGTGTACCAGCTGCCTGTATTTTTAATAACGAGTCCTCTCATTCAATACTGCGTTAAATTAATATTTAATCGTCTATAAATCAATAACTTATATTAAGAAATGCTTATGAAAACTTAACTATAAAAAGTTGGTCAAGTCACTGATTTTCAGTAACTTTGCAAATCACGACAAACGCAAAATTATATGAATACAGGACTTGACCAATATATGGATATCTTTAAAGATGCAGTTGAAGATT
>ERZ827450.29-NODE-29-length-153501-cov-4.808043_pt1 | contig 153501 bp, 142 predicted proteins | sample MGYA00519773_ERZ827450 | MGnify/ENA primary metagenome ERZ827450 (study PRJEB31778, sample SAMEA3449306) | human gut metagenome | biome: human gut; feature: human-associated habitat; material: faeces | place: United Kingdom | collected 2010/2012 ...
GTGTCCCCGGGGGTTATTTTATACCCATTTACGCTGTTAAATATGCAGCACGGCGGTGGCAAAGCCAAAGTAGATCAACAGGGAAATCGCGTCCACAATGGTGGTTACAAAGGGGGATGACATCACCGCCGGATCCAGTTTCAACCGTTTGGCGATAATGGGCAGAGAACAGCCGATCATCTTAGCCAAAGTGACCTCAACAATCAGGGTCAGGCTGATCACCAGATCCACCTTCAAGGTCACGCCGGTCATACCCAGCATCAGTCGATCCACCAACAGTACCTTGACAAAGTTAATGGCCGCCAGGCTGCTGCCGCAAAGCAGACCCACTCGCAGCTCTTTCCATATCACCTTGAAAATATCCCGCATATCGATCTCGTTAAGAGACAGGGCGCGAATTACGGTAACGCTGGCCTGACCACCGGAATTGCCGCCGGTGTCCATCAGCATGGGGATAAAGGAGGTCAAAATAATCATACTGGCCAGCTTGTCCTCAAAGCTGGTGATGATGGAGCCGGTAAAAGTGGCGCTGACCATCAAAAGCAGCAACCAAGGAATCCGGGACTTCCAAGTCGCCAGCACGCCGGTCTTCAGATAAGTCCGCTCCGTGGGCACGATGGCGTTCATCTTTTGAATATCCTCGGTGTTCTCCTCCTGGATAACATCCATCGCGTCGTCTACGGTGATGATACCCACCAGTCGCTCTTCCAGGTCCACCACCGGCAACGCCAGAAAGTCGTATTTGCTCAGCTGGGCAGCTGCCTCCTCCTGGTCGCTAAGGGTGTTCACATAGATCACATTGGTCTCCATAAACGCCTCGATCCGGTCGTCCTGATCGTGGAGCAGCAGTTCCTTCACGGTGGTCACGCCCAGCAAATGGCGGGAGGCGTCCGTTACATAGCAGGTATAAATGGTCTCTTTGTCCACACCGGTGCGGCGAATGCGCTTAAAAGCGTCCTCCACGGTCATATCCCGCTTTAAGTCCACAAACTCCGGAGTCATGATAGAACCGGCGCTGTCTTCCGGGTAGCGCAGCAGGGTGTTAATGGAAGCGCGGGTTTCCACATCCGTGTTGCGCAAAATGCGCTTCACGACGGTAGCGGGCATTTCCTCAATCATATCCACCGTATCGTCCAGGTACAGCTCGTCCAGCACCTCTCGCAACTCGTTATCGGAGAAAGCGTGAATCAGTGCCTCCTGGTTGTCCGGCTCCAGCTCTACAAAGGTGTCTGCCGCCTCTTCCTTGCCCAGCAGGCGAAAGAACAGCAGCCGTTCTTCGTTGCTGAACTCCTCTAAAAGCTGGGCAATATCTGCCGGGTTCAACTGGTTTAAAATGGTTTTAATGGCAGAGAACTGCCGTTTGGTATGAAGATCCTCAATTTCTGCTTTCAGCTCTTCTAATTCCATAGGCGCGCTCCTTTCTGCACTTATTTTTATTCTTTACATCCCGGATATAAGCGGATTATTGCTCCGATCTATAAAAGGACGGCTCGTCCTCGTCTGTGACCCGGGCAGTCTTGCGGGCGTGGAATGCCAAAAGAACAATCAACACTGCCAGACCGCCCACGCCGGCAGTCGCCGCCATCCGAAAGGCGGGCTGCTGGTAAAAGCGGGTGCCCTCCACAAAGGAGGTGTAGTCCTCCTGTGCCATCTCGGCACGCACCTGTTCCACGGTCTTGTCCACCCGGCGCACCTTAATGGTATAGGTGCGCACCTGGCCGTCCGAGGCGGTCACCGGCAGGGTCAGGTCGATCTCCTGCCCCGGCGCCAGCGTCATCTCCACCGGTGCGCAGTAGGCGTTAATATCCTTGGTCACCGGGGTAATCATCAGCGAGGTCAGGTCGCCGGGAATATACAGCTTGTAAGTGGTATCGTCTTCATTCATCTCCGGCACCAGCTCACCCAGGGTGCAGGTGATCGAGTCCAGGTGGTTCTCGCTGTTCTTAACATAAGCTGCGGCGTTCTTGTAAGTAAAGGTATATTTGGCGGAGCCGGTGTCATAGCTGAGGGTGACCACCACCGCCGTTTGATGGTTGGTGCTGTCCGTATCATAGGTCACGAACAGGTTGCCCTCCCCCTGCACCTTGTAGCTTTTCAGCTTTGGCGACACCGCCGCGTTGTCCAGCACCAACTGGTACTGGTACACATCGCTCTTAAACTGCCCCACAATGGTGGCGCCGGAAAAGGCAATGCGCTCCAGCACCGGGGCCTGCGCCGCAAAGGCAGGCAGGCACTGACCCAGCAGACACAGGGTCAGCAGCAGGTATAAGAACTTTCGCTTCATAAGGTCACTCCGTGATCAGGTAACAGGTGCAGCCACGGTCATCCAGCAGCTGCTTCACTGCCCGACGGCTTTTCTCCGGGCAGGTAATGGCATAAATTTGGTTTTCATTCGGGTTTTGGGTGCACTTATCGGCCACTTCTTTTTTCAGGTCCGCCGTAGCGGTAGAGGTGATGTTTACCGCCACCGGTTGCAGAAATTTTACATCCTGCCCCAGGTCGGCAGTCAGTCGCTTGGACAAATCGGCAAACCCATTGTGGTTAAAGGTGCCCGCCGCCTGCGGCAGCTCCGTGCCCTCCAGCACAAACACCGTTACCCCGGCGCGGACGCTCTCCTCCACCAGCGAGCGAATGTAGTTGTAAACCTCCGTGCTGTCCGGGTTCAGGTAGCGGTTGCCCGCCGGATCTGTGTAAGCGGTTTTGCCGCTCTTCACCGCCCAGGCCGGATTGGCAGCGGTCTGCACATTGTCCGGATAGCACACAATGTGCCCCAGCACCAGCAGGTCATTCTTGCCCAGCTTTTGACAAGAGGAGCGCAAATCCCCGGCAGGGGAAGATACTGCCCCGGCTGCCGCCACAGTACCCAGGGTAGAGGCGTAGCCCACGGTGCCGTCCGCCCGCTTAATATCAAAGCAGGCAGCGGTATAGCCGCCGGAGGACAAATCGTCCATCATGGCATCCAACATCACCGCACCGTCCAGGGACAGGCTGTCCACCTTGGCTGCCTTGGCCTCCAACGCCACAGTGCTGATGGTGTTGCCGTCCACCGTGTCCGTTTGGGCGGCAGGCATGGCGTGCAGATCCATCCAGGCGTCCATCAAAATATAGCCCGCATACAGCAGCACCAGCCCCAGCAGCACCAAAAGTACCCGGCGCACCACCTGACCGGGCGTGGCCTTTTGAAACGCCGGGCCTTTTTTACGCCGCTCCCGATCCAGCTCTGCCTGACCCGCCTGGGTGCGCGGTTCGATGTATTTGTCTGCAAAGTCAATGGGGCGGCCCACTTCCGGCTCCGTCCATTTTTGACCCCGCTTGTCATTACTGTAAAATCGCTTTTGCTTTTTCTTCATCTTGCCTTATTCCGCAGCCTGCTGCGCCGCACGGCACAGACCGGCAATGGTGGCTGCCGGGTCCGCACTCTTAAATACCGCAGACCCTGCCACAAACACATTGGCCCCGGCCTTGGCCGCTGCCTTTACCGTCTCCAGGTTAATGCCCCCGTCCACTTGCAGATCCAGGTGGGGATAGCGGCTGCGCAGCAAAGTGAGCTTTGGCATCATATCTGCCATAAAGCTTTGGCCGCCGAAGCCCGGCTCCACAGTCATCACCAGCACCATGGCCAGCCGATCCGCATAGGGCAGCACCGCCTCTGCCGGCGTGCCCGGCTTAATGGCAATCGCAGGCTTACAGCCCCGGGCAAGGATCTTGTCGATCACTGCGCTCGGGTCATCGTCGCTCTCCAGGTGGAAAGTGATCAGATCCGCACCGGCGTCGGCGTAATCGTCAATATACCGCAGCGGCTGGCTAATCATCAGGTGCACATCAAAGGGCAGGTCGCACACCTTGGACAGCCCGGCGATCACCGGTGCGCCAAAGGAGATATTGGGCACAAAATGCCCGTCCATTACATCCAGGTGCAGCAGATGAGCGCCCCCGGCGGCGCATTTGTTGGCCTCTGCGCCCATGTTGGCAAAATCGCAGGCCAGCATAGACGGTGAAATCTTCATATCCATACAGAATTCCCCTCTCGGTAACGGCAAAACTGCCGGTTTGCGTTCGTGCTCTTATTATACGCCCAAAAGGGCACAAAATCAACAGCAACGCCTACGAAATATGCCTTGACGGCGCACCCGGTTTTCGTTAGAATAGTACAAAACAGGAGGTAACTGAAATGGAACTCTCCCCTATCTGCAAAAAAGAATATCCGGCGCTGCGGGCACTGTATCGCAGCGCGTTCCCGGCAGCGGAGCGTATGCCCCTCCCCCGCTTCTTCGCCCTGCAAAAAAAGGGGCAAGCGGAAATTTTGGTGCTGCGCACCGGCGGCGCCTTTGCCGGGCTGATGATCGTCACCTTTGCCCCCGGCTACGCCCTGCTCAACTACTTTGCCGTGGAGCCGGACTGCCGCTCTATGGGACTTGGTTCCCGGGCGCTGCCCGCCTTGCAGCAGCGTTATCCCAATCGGCAGGTGGTGCTGGAGGTGGAGCCGCCGGATCATACGGCACCCAACGCCCGGCAGCGGCAACGGCGGCTGGATTTCTATGCCAAAAACGGCTTTCTCCCCTGCAACTTGCCGGTACGGCTGTGCGGCGTGGCACTGGATGTGCTCACGCCCGGCGGGCAGGCACTGGATTTTGCCGCCTATCAAGGGTTTTATCGCCCGATCTTTGGCCGTCTGGCGCCCCTTTTTGTGCAAAAGCGCCAATAAAACGCCGCCGGGCCAAATTCTCCTTGTATTTTGGCCGGGGGTGGTGTAGAATAGTTGCGGATTTTTAGATACAATAGATAACAAAGCCAGTAACGGAGGATTTCTCTATGATTCAAGCCAATAATGTAACCGTGCAGTTTGGCGGTCGCGCCCTGTTTGAGCGGGTCAATGTGACCTTCTCCAAGGGCAACTGCTACGGCATCATCGGTGCCAATGGCGCAGGCAAGTCCACTTTCTTAAAAGTGCTGGATGGCGAGCTGGAGCCCCAAAAGGGCGAGGTGGTCATCACCCCCGGCGAGCGGCTCAGCGTGCTCAAGCAGGACCACTTTGCCTACGACCAGTACCAGGTGGTGCGCACCGTGCTGATGGGCAACCCCCGTCTCATTGAAATTATGGAAGAAAAGGACGCCCTGTACGCCAAACCGGACTTTAGCGAGGCGGATGGCGTGCGCGCCGGGGAGCTGGAAGCGGAATTTGCCGATATGGACGGCTGGAACGCAGAGAGCGATGCAGAGTTTATGCTCAACAAGCTGGGTGTTACCGACGAGTACCACTATATGACCATGGCGGAACTGCCTGCCAACTTAAAGGTCAAGGTGCTGCTGGCGCAGGCCCTCTTTGGCAATCCGGACATTTTGCTGCTGGACGAGCCTACCAACCACCTGGATCTGTCTGCCATTCGCTGGCTGGAAAACTTCCTGCTGGATTTTGAAAACACGGTAATCGTGGTGTCCCATGACCGTCACTTCTTAAATAAGGTCTGCACCCATATCTGCGATGTGGACTTTGGCAAAATTCAAATGTATGTAGGCAACTACGACTTTTGGTACGAGTACACCCAAATGCGCCAGCGCCAGGCTCGAGATCAGAACAAGAAGAACGAGCAAAAGATCAAGGAACTCCAGGCCTTCATTGCCCGCTTCTCTGCCAACGCGGCCAAGAGCAAGCAGGCCACCAGCCGTAAAAAGCAGCTGGACGCTTTGGAGATGATCGACATGCCCGTGTCCTCCCGCCGGTTCCCCTTTGTGGACTTTAAGCCGGATCGGGAGTGCGGCAACGACCTGCTGCGAGTGGACCACCTGACCAAGACCATCGGCGACCGCAAGGTGCTGGACGACATCAGCTTTGTGATCCATCCCAGAGAGAAGGTGGCCTTTGTAGGCGCAGATGCCATGGCCAAAACCACCCTGTTTAAGATCATTATGGGCGAGATGGAGCCGGACGAGGGCGAATACAAGTGGGGCGTGACCACCACCCAAAGCTACTTCCCCAGCGACAACAGCGCCTACTTTGACGGCGTGGACCTGACCCTGATCGACTGGCTGCGGCAGTACACCACCCAAACGCTGGAAACGGACATTCGCTCCTGGCTGGGTCGTATGCTCTTCAGCGGCGACGAGGCGTTAAAGAAAGCCAATGTACTCTCCGGCGGCGAGCGGGTACGGTGTATGCTGTGCAAGATGATGCTCTCCGGCGCCAATGTGCTGGTGCTGGACGAACCCACCAACCACCTGGATTTGGAGTCCATCACCGCCCTGAATGACGGCCTGATCCGCTACCCGGAGACCATTCTCTTTACCTCCCACGACCACCAGTTCGTGCAGACCGTTGCCGACCGGATCATCGAGGTCAGCGGCAATACCCTGCTGGATCGCAAGGGCACCTACGACGAATTCCTGGCAGACTTTGACGAGGATCAGCTGAAGAAATATTAAGCAAAACGCATAACATAAAAGAACAGGAACGCAGATCTATGCGTTCCTGTTCTTTATATATATCGTACTTTATACCATCATTCTGCCGTTATGCGAAGCAGGAGGGCACCGTGGGCGGGGACGGTGGCGGAGAAACGGTTTTTGAAGGTACCCAACGGCTCGCCGGACCAAATCTCCGTCAGGTCGCAGGGGGTATCCGGCAGGTGCAGGGCGGTCAGGTCCAGGGTTTGGCGGGCCGGGCGGTCCTGGGTATTAAACATGGCGGCGTACTTGCAGCCCCGGCCGCAGGCCACCCACTGAATGGTGCCCCGGCCGTTGGTTTCTCGCCGCAGCAATTCCCGGGCGCCGTAAGAGGTAGCGTGCATTTGCAGATAATCCCCATTCGTCAGCATAGCCAGCACATCGGCGGGCATCTCCGGCAGATCACCGCCCAAAAACAGCGGACTGCGGAAAATGCCCCACAAAGTGAACATGGTGCGCACCTCATCCGGGGTAAAATTGCTCATACGATTCTGCGCACCATGGTAGGGAGCATCCTTGCACAGGCGGCCCACCGGCAGCATATCGCAATCCGGCCAGCAGCCGGGGCCGGGCACGCCCTCCCAGGTCTTGCACCGGTCAAACATATCGTGCAGCTTGTCCCACCGGTCCCAAAAATCGCCGGTCATACGCCACATTTGGGCATGGCGGCGCAGATGGGGCAAATTGGAAATATCTGCCGGGCCGGGAGAGAGGGATAAGACTACCTCCCGCCCGCAATTTTGCAAGCTGCGGTGGAGCATTTCAATCTCATGCCGGGCGTTATACGGATCGTCCCACTTGCGAAATTCCGTGACGCAAATATCGTCGCACTTAATAAAATCCACGCCCCAGTCGGCATACAACCGACAAATGGAGTCATAGTACGCTTGGGCTGCGGCATTGTCCCGCATACCGTACATATCCGTGTTCCAGGCGCAGACGGAGAAATGATGGGCTGCGTCCCGGGCAGTATAATCCGTGCCCAAAATAGGCGTATCCCGGTGCACCGCCTGGCGGGGAATACCCCGCATAATATGAATACCAAAGCGCAGACCCAGAGAATGGCAATAGTCCGCAATGGGGCCAAAGCCCTTGCCCCCGGCTGCGCTGGGAAAGCGGTTCTCCGCCGGTAACAAACGCCCGTAGTCGTCCATACAAACCGGGACAAAATTGTTATACTCGTTGCCCTTTGCCTGCGGCTCGTACCACTGAATGTCGCACACCAAGGTGTTCCACCCATAGGGCAGCAGGTGCGCCGCCATAAAGCGGGCATTCTCACGCAATGCTTCCTCCGTTACGCCGGCGCCGTAGCAGTCCCAGCTGTTCCACCCCATAGGCGGGGTGGGTGCAAGTGTCTTTTTCATACCATTCACCTCAAAAAAGCCGCCGGTAATTGCCCGACGGCGCTGTTTTTTATTACAGTTCCTTAACCATACGAATGTGGGGGCAAAACTCGTCCAGATAGATCTCCCCCACCGAGGTAAAACCGCACTTTTCGTAAAAAGGCTGTACCCGGCACTGGGCAGACACCTCAATGCCTGCAGCGCCCCGGCGGCGCAGTTCTGCCTCTGCCAAGTCCATCATTCGCCGCCCTAAGTGCAGCTGGCGGGCAGACTGGATCACCGCCACCCGGCCGATATGCCAGCGGGTGCCGCCGTCCTCCGTAAAGGCACGCAGCGTGCCCACCGGCCGGCCGTCTGCAAACAGCAGCAGGTGCAGGGCGTGGCGGTCAATGGCGTCAAATTCCTCCTGAAAGCCCTGCTCCTCCACAAAAACCGCCTGGCGAATGGCCGCGGCCTCCGGGGGCAAAGCGTCATAAAATGCGTGGGTAAATTCCATTACTTCAAATACTCCCAATGCTTGTCTTTTTCGCTTAGCTGCAAGGTCATACCCGGGGGAATGGGCCACTCCACGCCGATCTTAGGATCGTCCCAGGGAATGCCGCCCTCATCGTCCGGGTGAAAAAAGTCCGTTACCTTGTAGCAAAATTCCGCCTGCTTCGACAGCACCAAAAAGCCGTGGGCAAACCCGGCAGGGATCAAAAACTGCTTTTTGTTCTCCGCAGAGAGCACCTCGCCGTGCCACCGCAAATACGTATCGCTGCCCGGTCGCAGGTCCACCGCCACATCAAATACCGTGCCGCTGACCACCCGCACCAGCTTGGTCTGGGGATAGCGCAGCTGGCGGTGCAGCCCCCGCAGCACGCCGTAGGTGCTGCCGGACTGGTTGTCCTGGACAAAATCATAATGAAAGCCCAGGCTCTCCATATCCCGCTGATTGTAGGTCTCCATAAAATAGCCACGGTCGTCGCCGTGCACCGTGGGGGTGAGCACTGCCAGCCCGGCAATGCCGCCCACATTCTGCTGTGCCTGCATTTGGATCATACTTTTTCTTCCTCCAATGCCTGTAAATACCGCGCCAGTGCGTCTTGCCACTCCGGCAAGGGGGTAAGGCCCGCTGCCGCCAAGGCGCTGCAATCCAGCCGGCTGTTCAGCGGTCGCCGAGCCGCCGTGGGGTACGCTGCGGTAGAGATCGGCTCCAATTCTATCTCTTTCCCGGCAAGGTCAAAAATCCGCCGGGCAAAGTCGTACCAGCTCACCGGTTGACCGCTGCCGGCGGCGTGGAACACACCCTGTGCGTTTTGCTCTGCCATTTGGCAAATGAGCCGGGCCAAATCCACCGTATAGGTGGGGCAGCCGATCTGGTCGTCCACCACCGACAGGCGGGTGCGGCGCTCTGCCAGGCGCAGCATGGTCTTTACAAAATTGTTGCCGTGTAGGCCAAACACCCAGCTGATCCGCAAGATGGCGTGGCGGGGCACCGCCTGCGCCGCCTGCTCGCCCAGCAGCTTGCTGCGACCGTACACATTCAGGGGCGCCGGGCGCTCCGTCACCGGATGGGGCGCCGTGCCGCTGCCGTCAAACACATAATCCGTAGATGGGTACAGCAGCCCGCAGCCTGCTGCCGCGCAGGCGTGCGCCACATACGCCGTGCCCGCTGCATTAACAGCCATACAAATTTTTTCTTCCGTCTCTGCCCGATCCACCGCCGTGTAGGCCGCGCAGTGCACCACCCAGTCCGGGCGATAGTCGCCGATGGCAGACTCCACCTGCGCCGGGTGGGTAATATCCAGTTCCGTATGATCGGGGGCCCATACCTGCCAACCCTTGGCCGCGGCTGCCTGTGCCACATCCGTACCCAGCTGGCCGCTGCTCCCTGTTACTAAAATTCGCATTTATTCGCCTAACCGCTCTCTGTACATGGCCTGAAAATAATTTTGATATTCGCCGCTGAGAATGTGGCTCCACCAATCCCGGTGGGCTAGATACCACTCTACCGTGCGGCGCAGCCCGGTGTCAAAATCCGTCTCCGGCTGCCAGCCCAGCTCTCGGTGAATTTTCGTAGGATCAATGGCATAACGCCGATCGTGACCCGGCCGGTCGGTGACGAAAGTGATCAGACTTTCCGGCTTGCCCAAAGCGGCCAGCACCGCCTGCACCACCTGCAAGTTGGTGCGCTCATTATGCCCGCCGATGTTATACACTTCTCCCGCCGTGCCTCGGCGCAAAATCAGGTCAATGGCGGCGCAGTGATCCTCCACATACAGCCAGTCCCGCACATTCTCGCCGGTGCCGTACACCGGCAGGCTTTGATCTGCCAGCGCTCGGGTGATCATTAAGGGAATCAACTTCTCCGGGAAGTGGTAGGGGCCGTAGTTGTTGGAGCACCGGCTTACCGTGACCGGCAACCCGTAGGTGCGAGCGTAGGCCAGCACCAGCAGATCCGCCCCCGCCTTGGAGGCAGAATAGGGGCTGGAGGTGTGTATGGGTGTTTCTTCCGTAAAGAACAGATCCGGCCGATCCAGGGGCAGATCGCCGTACACCTCGTCGGTGGACACCTGATGATACCGGGTAACCCCGTGACGGCGGCAGGCGTCCAGCAATACCCCGGTGCCCAGCACATTGGTCTTTAAGAACAGATCCGGCTGGGTAATGGAGCGGTCCACATGGCTCTCCGCCGCAAAGTTGACTACATAATCCGGTTTCTCCCGCAAAAACAGGCGCTCCACCGCCTGCGCATCGGCAATATCCCCCTGCACAAAGCGGAAGTTGGGGTTCTCCATCACATCCGCCAGGGTCTCCAAATTGCCCGCATAGGTCAGCTTGTCCAGGCAGACCACCCGATCCTCCGGGTGGTGGGTCAGTTGGTAAAATATAAAGTTGGCACCGATAAACCCGGCACCGCCGGTCACAAGTACAGTCATCCTCGCACCTCAGTATTGTATTTCGCCCTGCACCACCGCCTGCAAGTAGGCGCCGTATGCGGATTTGCCGTAGGTCTTGGCCGCCGCCGCCAAATCATCGGCGGTGATCCAGCCGTTAATATAGGCCACTTCCTCCGGGGAGGAGATCTCCACCCCCTGCTGGTGCTGAATCGTACGCACAAAGTTGCCGGCCTCTAACAGGCTGTCCGTGGTGCCGGTATCCAGCCAAGCGTAGCCCCGCCCCAGCAGTTTTACATCCAGATCCCCCGCCTGTAAGTACAGCCGGTTCAGATCGGTGATTTCCAGCTCACCCCGGGCGGAGGGGGTCAGTCCTTCGGCGTAGTCCACGCACCGATTGTCGTAGAAATACAGCCCGGTGACCGCATAATTGCTCTTGGGCACCGCCGGCTTTTCCTCCAGCGACACCACCCGGTTCTCCCGGTCAAACTCCACAATGCCAAAGCGTCCCGGGTCCTCTACATGATAGCCAAACACGGTGGCGCGATGATTTTGCTCTGCGTTCTCCACCGCGCTTTGTAGCAGCCGCCGCAGCCCGGCGCCGTAAAAGATATTGTCCCCCAGCACCATACAGCAGCAGTCATCGCCAATAAAGTCCGCACCCAGGATAAAGGCCTGGGCCAGCCCGTCCGGGGAGGGCTGCTCCTTGTAGCTGAGCCGCAGACCGAACCGGGCGCCGTCCCCCAAGAGAGACTGGAATCGGGGCAGATCCCGGGGCGTGCTGATTATGAGAATATCCCGCACCCCTGCCAACATCAGCGTGGTCAGCGGATAGTAGATCATCGGCTTATCATACACTGGCAGCAGCTGCTTGGAGGTGATCTGGGTCAGCGGATACAACCGGGTGCCGCTGCCCCCTGCCAAAATTATACCTTTCATACCATTCCCCTTCCCGGCCCGCGCCGTCTGTCTATTTTCTATACCTATTATAACTCTACCATACCCCGGCTGAAAATGCAATAAAAAGCGGCTACTGCACAAAAAGGAAAAGCCCCCTTGCACGGCTGTGCAAAGGGGCTCGGAACAGCAAAATCAATAATTCGTTGTATTGATGTAAGTAACGATAATATGATCGGGTGTGTTATTGTAAAATGCTACCGCAAGCATAACCAAATCATTTGTGTCCTCATTTATAAACGAGTAATAATACAAGCCATCTTCATCCCGCTTATCGTCTTCTCTATAGAATTCATATCCATAATCCTGCAATATATCGTAGTAATCATTCAACCAATCGGCGCTTTGACTGACCACCGCATCATAAGAATAAACACAGAATACTGTATCGCCATCTCCTTTATTGTCGTAGTCAACCAGCGGCACATTAAAGTACGCACCAAAGTCCGGTACATTGTAATTCTCCGGGTAATACTCCGGCACTGTTACTTTGCAGCTGATCCGGTCGTCTGCGGTTTTGGCCGTAATGGTGCACTGACCGGAGCCGTTGGCGCTGATCTCGCCGGAGCGGTTCACCACCGCCACGGTAGGATCGCTGGTCTGCCAGGTGATCTTTTTATCCGTGCCGGTGCACTTTAATTTGTAACCCTCACCGTTAAAGAGGGTGATTTTGTAGGCGTTCAGGCTCAGCCCGGTTTTGGTGGTGACGGAGGAAGCCTTTGACCAGCTGCTGTAATAGTTGGTCTTGCCCACTTTTTTATAGGTGCGCACCCGCACATAGTATTTTTTAATGGGTTTGCCGTTTACTTTCAGCGAGGTGGTGGAATTCTTGCTTACGGTCTTGCTGCCGGCGGATTTGAAGCTTCTGTTCTCTGCATACTGCACCTGATAGCCGGTGGTTTGGGTGGCCTGCTTCTTCCACTTAACGGTAAAGGACTTTTTACCGGCGGACACAGAGGAGACGGCAGTCCCCTTGGGCACGATCTTAAAGCTGGCGCTCTTAGTGCCCTTGTACTTACCCTTGAATTTGACCTTAACCGTATAAGTGCCCACATTTTTTCTGCCGGAGGGGTACTTGACCGTGTAATACTTGGCGGCGATCTTTTTGCCCTTCTTGTCCTTGGCGGTCACCTTAGGCTTCTTCACCTTGCCGTCGTAGGTGTAAGTGGTGGTAGACAGCGACACGCTCTTGGCCGTAGTGGCGGCATAGGCGGTGATCTGCACGGCGCCTACCATACAGACGGCCATCATCAGCGCCAAAAGAATACTGATTTTTCTTTTCATTTGCATTTCCTTCTTTCTGTTGTTCTTTCTGGTTCCGCATAATTGCACCTATACAGGTGCAATCTTAGAATAGCACAAAGATACAATAAAGTCAACGCAAATTGTTCTTAAATAGGTGCAAGAGGTTGACCATGAATATTGAATTTGAAAAGCAGATGGGGCGGAATATCCGCCATATTCGGGAAGAAAAGGGCATGACCCAGGAGCTGCTCTCCGCCAAATTGCAGCTGGCCGGGTGCGACATCACCCGCAGCGCCGTGGCCAAGATCGAGGTGGGGCAGCGGCATATTTATCCGGACGAGATCAGCCACATTCGGCAGATTTTGAGCACCACCTATGAAGAATTATTTGAACGGCAGTATAACTGACGCTGCCGGCAGGCGACGGTGCGCGTTTGTTGACTTTTGGCGGCGTCTATTATACAATAATCCGGCAAAAGCAAAGGATGATCTGCGGCTGTGTGCCGAGAACGGAGAACAAAATGGGCCGAGCCTCTGTGTTTGAAAATCGAAAATGGGTGCCCCTGTTTGCCGGCAGCGCGGCGCTAAGCTGGGCCTGCGCCTTTCCCCTGATCAAGCTGGGTTTGGCGGACTTTGGCATCGCCGGCACAGACACCGGCGGCAAGGCACTGTTCGCCGGAGCGCGGTTCTTGCTGGCCGGTCTGGTGGTGCTGGCGGTAGCCAAGCTGTGCGGCCGCTCCTTTGCGGTGCCCCGGGGCAAGACACGGTGGCAGCTGGTGCTCTTTGGTCTGGTCAACACGGCGCTGCATTACTTTTTCTTTTATCTGGGCGTATCCAATTCCCCCGGTGGCCGGGCGTCTATCCTGGACAGCCTGGGCACTTTTCTGCTGATCCTGGCAGCCGCGGTGGTGTTCCGGGAAAAGCTCACCCTACGGTCGATTTTTGGCTGCCTGTTGGGGTTCTCCGGCATTGTGCTCATCAACCTGGGCAGCACCGCCGGGCAGTTCACCCTCTCCGGCGACGGTATGCTGCTGTGCAGCAGTGTGTGCGCCATGGTAGGTGGACTGCTGACCCGGGTGGTCACCCGCAAAATGGACCCGCTGGTGGCTACCGGCCATTCCCTGGCACTGGGCGGTGCGCTGCTGATCCCTGCCGGGCTGCTGATGGGCGCCCACCCGGTGGGTGTACACCTCAAGGGACTGCTGATCCTGGCGGCGCTGGTGGCAGTGTCTGCCGTGGGTTTTTCGTTTTACAATCAACTGCTGCGCTACCACCCGGTGGGGCAGATTGCCATTTATAACGCCTTCATTCCGGTACTGGGGGTGGTGCTCTCCTGCCTGCTGCTGGGGGAGCCTTTCTCCTGGCGCTATCTGCTGTCCGGCGCACTGGTTACCATTGGGATCTGCGCCGTAAATTTGCCCGGCAAAGGCAAGAATTGACAGCTAATGCCAGGTATGGTATGCTATGGGTGCAGCGTTCTGCACATTTTTTAAGAAATGAGGAAGTACCAAATGGACCAGTACAATCAGCAAAACCCGAACCCTCAGGGCAATTATCAACAACCCTATCAGCCGCCCTATCAACCGGCGCCCCCGGCCTATGATCCCACCACCCAGGTGATGAGCATTGGCCAGTATGTGGGTATGTTCATTCTCTCCGCCCTGCCGGTGGTGAATTTGATCTGCTGGATCGTGTGGCTGTGCAGCCCCAACACCAATAAGAACAAAAAGAACTTTATTTGGGCCAACATTATTGTGTGGGTCATCTCCGTAGTGGCAATGTCGCTGTTTTATGCCGTCGTCGGCACCGCCGCTTTCAGCGCCCTGTCCTCTCTGTGACCCGGAAAGGACCGTTCCATCATGTTTACACCCGCCTTTGACCAAAGCAGACTGTATCAGCCGATGCGCTATGCGTATGGGCTTCTTCTGCTGCGTTCATTTTCGGTGTAGACGATCTGTTAAACTGCAAAACCCGTTGATGAACTATCATCAACGGGTTCTTTTTTTGGAGGAAATGTATGAAGTTGGTACTTTTATTCGGCGACTGCGCCGTGGGCAAAATGACCGTGGGACAAGAACTGGCCAAGATCACGGACCTGCGCCTGTTTCACAACCACATGACCATTGAGCCGGTGCTGGAGATCTTTGGCACATACGAACCGGCGGTGATCGAAAAACTGCGGCAAACGGTGTTTGAGTCATTTGTAAAAACAGACCACTATGGCCTGATCTTCACCTTTATGTGGGCCTTTGACTGCCGAGAGGACTGGGCACAAACGGCGCAGATCGCCGATTTGTTTCAGCGGCATGGGGCAGAGGTGTATTATGTGGAGTTGGTGGCGCCCCAGAAAGTGCGCTTGCAGCGCAACACCACGGAGAACCGGCTGCGGCACAAACCGTCTAAGCGAAATATCGCCCTCTCCAACCAGCTGCTGCGCCGGGACAACCGCAACCATTGAATGGTCAGCCGCCCCGGCGAGCTGCCTTTTGCCAATTAGATGAAGATCGACAACACCCACCTGTCTGCCGCCGCTACCGCCGCGCAGATCAAGGCGCATTTTGATTTGTAAAATCCGGATACCAAAACCTTGTGGGGCATACTGTGGGTATCGTGCTCTACAATTTCAACCGATTTGCCTCCCTTGTAAAGGGAGGTGGCGATGCCGCCAGGCATTGACGGAGGGATTGATACATACTCTCAAAACAAAAAGCCACCGATCATCGGTGGCTTTCTGCTTTGCTATTCGTCGTAATCTTCGATTTCCTGTTCTTCCTCTTGTCTCTGTTTTTCCCGGGCTTCTTCCCGCTTGGCTTTGCGGGATTTGATGATCCCTGCAACCAATGCAATCACAGCTGCTGTGGCTAAGGCAATGGCAAGATAAATTAAAATATTCGCTACGGTGGAACGGTGCGTAGGCGCCACCGCTGCGGTGTATGTACCGTCGGTGAGCACGGCTGTGCCGCCGGTTTGTACTGGCAGTTCTTCCTCCGTATCACCGGTGCTTGTCCCGCCGGTGTACGCAAACTTACTCACCGTTTGGGCGCTGCTTTTCCGTGCGCTTTTGGCCGTATGGGGCACTGTGCCGGTGTAGGTAAATTTGGTGGTGGTCTCTTTTTTCTTTTTCGTTGTGGTTTGCCGGGTTGATTGCTTTGTCCTGGCGCGCGCATTGCGACTTGCAGTCGTCTTTTCCGGCAAAGTGTAGTCGAAAGCAGCGTGCTTCAAAAGGCAAATGCCCCGCTCGCCGCAGTTGTAATCCAGCCGCACCGTCAACGGTCCGCACAGGCTTTTATCCAGCGCAATGGCAAAGTAGGCATTGCCGTCTGCGATGCCGTAACCGCCGCTGTTTTCCAGTATTTCCACCTGCATATTGCAACTGCTGGCAATGCCGTCGTAGCTTTGCAGCGCCTTGTTTGCGCCGGTTGTAAATGTAAATTTCCTAGTGGAGAATTTTGCAGAGGACACCTGCAAATTCAGCGCAACGGCGGCGGTATTCGCCCCCGGTTCCACCTGCTGATCTTGCATACTCACCGCAAAATACAGACAATGATTGTCCGTGTCGGCATAGATTTGGTAATAGCCCATCGCACCATCCGCCCGGAATTCCGTAACCGGCACATTCTGCCAAGGCTCCCGGGTCAGGTAGGCGCTGTCCACCGCCGGCGAAGCTGCGTAGGCCGGCACCGCTGCCCACAAAAGCGCCAAAAGCGCCGCCAACACAGCCAAAATCCGCCGACCCATAACCATACCTCTTCTCTCTCTAAAAAACTTTCTAATCGGTTTTATTCTACCCATTTTCCCCTTTTTCGTCAAGGGATTTGGAGAATTTTTTCTGTTTTTCGCCACTTTTTCGCCACAAAAAAACAACCACCGGCAATAAATCCACACAAAAAAGGCTCCCGCAAAAGCGGAAGCCTTAAATGCATTATCGTTTTTACCTGCAAGTCATCGGGCACCATTTATTCCCGATTAAAGAATAAGGCGCAGGCAAGTGGAAGAAGTGATCAACTTTCCCTACAACTCTTTTGTCAAAAAGAATTTTTGCGCAGACTTTTATAGATGAAATTAATAATTATATCATCCGGTATAACACCAAAGTATGAAACAATCTCTGGGATTTAAGAGCCCGGTAAAGTACAGACATCGTCTTGGATTCGCTGTTTAAACAGTCCAAGAATATGTCTGCACCCCCGAACCGAGATATTTAAAATCTTTATTTTTTACTGTTTTCAATTGCTTGATCAATAAGTTTATTAAGTTGCTTTGCTTGTGATGATGAAGTTATTGCACCAACAATTGGCTGACCTACAATATTTCCGTTTTTATCAACTACATACGTTGTTGGATATGAATAAAGACCTGAAGCAAATTTTCCGGCCTCACTGTTTGAATCAAACCAAATATTTTTGTAGGTAATACCTTTTTTGGTCAAAACATCCTTAGCCTCAGATATAGCAGTCTTGTCACCGCCAAGAGTAAATGAGTTAATACCTATAACGGTACCACCTTTTTGTGCAAGTTCTTTATTAAGCTTTTCCAAATCGCCAAGTTCGCCTACACAAGGATTACAAGTAGTAAACCAAAAATTAATAACAGTTACTTTGTTAGATGAGAAGATGTCATCACTGTTAACATCATTTCCGTCAAGGTCCTTACCCTTAAAGCTTGGGAACTTAGTAAGTTTGCTATTGTTGCTTACCATACCTGAACTTTCAGCGTCAACACTTTCGCCCTCGCTCGGCTTACTGCCACAGCCCGGATATTTTTGTTCTAAAATTGTGAGTTTACCCTCAATTTCTTTAATTTGATTTGCACCGTCTTTAAGAATTTTCAACTCATCTGCGGTAAAGTTATCTTTACCGTTTTCAATAGTATTGAGCAAAAAGTCGCCATAATTTGTTCCGTCTTCAATCTTAGAAGAGTCCTTATTTGCTGACATAAACACTTTTTCCCAAAGCTGTGAATTACTTGATAAAATTTCATTTTCTTTTTGCATAAGCTTTTGATAAAGTGCAGTTGCGTCCTCTAAATCGCTTGGTTCACTTTTCATTAAAGATGAAATATCAGCCGTATTATTTGACTTAGATTTGTCGTTATTTTTAGTTGTTGAACAAGCAAAAAGGCTAACCATAAGCACTAAAACCATAAGTATAGTTAATATTTTTGATTTTTTCATAATTATTATTCCTCCGTTGTTATATCTTTTTTGTTATTTGTTTTCATATCTGTTTTGTTATTTTCTTTTACAGTGTTGCAAAGATTTTTTTCAGGCATACCAAATCCGTAGTGAAAGCTTAGTGCATCCGTAGGACAAGCAGTTATACACTTACCACAACGAATACACTCAGTGCTGTTTGGTGTTTTTATTACATCAACATCCATTTTACACGCTCTTGCGCATTTGCCACAAGACACGCATTTATGCTCATCAACCTTTATGCCAAGCAACGACACCTTGTTCATCAATGCATAAAAAGCACCGAGTGGACAAATCCACTTGCAAAACGGACGATAGAAAACCACACTCAGTACAACTACAATAATCAAAATAATAAGCTTTTGAATAAATTTATTTCCTAAAGCCGAGCGTATACCCTCATCAATAGCAGACAATGGAATTGCACCCTCAAGCACACCCTGTGGGCATATATATTTGCAAAAGAACGGGTCGCCCATTCCAACATCATTAACCACAAGTACAGGCAGCAATACAACCGTCAACAGCAAGATGACATATTTTAAATATGTTAAAGGCTTTAGTTTTTTTGTTGAAAGCTTTTTACACGGTATTTTATGAAGCAAATCTTGAATCCAACCAAACGGACACAAAAAGCCACAAATAAATCGACCAAGCAACACGCCAAGCAAAATTAAAAATCCTGTTACATAGTAGGAAAACTTAAATTTTGATGAGCCTACAACAGCCTGAAACGAACCGATTGGACACGCACCCGACGCAGCAGGACAAGAGTAGCAATTTAGCCCCGGTACGCACACAGCCTTGCCATTGCCCTGATATATTCCGCCTTTAAAAAAATTAGGTAAATGAATATTTGTCAAAAGCGTTGCACCTGCCTGAATACAAGTACGAAAACGGCTTACAAGCTTTGAAACATTCTTTTTTCTTTTATCCAATTCCAATACACTCCAAGCATAATCTTATTGCTTTACTAAGCACAGTGTCTGCCTCACCACGCATTGCTCCATAGCACAGCATAACCACTCCGGCAACAAGGAAACCGATTTGAGATATTGCTTTTTTTACTTTGAACAATTTAACCACTCCCTTCATTTTTTGCCTTATTATATCACGAGCGATATAAAATCCTTGTTAAGAAAGAAATTTAACATAGATTTTATTTTTTTATGTTATAATCTATAATAAAGATATTTTTCCAAGTGACAGGAGATATTTATGCATATTTTAGTTGTTGAAGACGAGGTTGCTCTTTGTGACACAATCGTAAGAAGTCTTAAGCGTCTTGCTTACAGTGTTGATTATTGCTATGACGGTCAAAAGGCATTAGATATGCTTAGTGTTGAAAGTTTCGACCTTGTTGTGCTCGATTTAAACCTACCTAATGTTGACGGAATGACCGTATTGAAAACTCTGAGGCAAACAGACATTGACACAAAGGTTTTAATTTTATCGGCCCGTTGTGAGGTTGCAGACAAGGTTTTAGGATTAGATGAAGGTGCAAATGATTATTTAACAAAACCATTTCACTTAGATGAGCTTTCGGCAAGAATACGAAACCTTACCCTTAGAAAGTTCACTCAAAACGATATTGTTTTAAAATGTTCAAATCTTTCATTTAACACAAAAACACGCAAAGCAGATGTAAATGATGAAGAATTATCTTTAACTCGCAAGGAAACAGGAATACTTGAATATCTAATGTTGAATCAAGGCAGACCTGTCAGTCAAGAGGAGTTGATTGAACACGTATGGGACAGCAGTGTTGACAATTTCAGCAACTCAATAAGAGTGCACATTTCATCATTAAGAAAAAAGCTTCGTAATGCATTAGGCTATGACCCTATTCACAACCGTATAAGCGAGGGTTATGTAATGGAGGAGAAAAAGTGAAAAAACTTTCTTTACAATGGCGAATAACCTTAATGACCACCGTTTTAATTTGCATAACTTGTGTGCTAATGAATTGTTTAATCGGTTTTTCAGGCAAACGATATATGGATTCAATAGGCAACGGAATATCAGCATATAGTGAAATTGATAAAGGCAAACCGAGTGCATTTAATCCGGAAAATGAAAATCTCGACCGTGAGCTTACCATTATTATCAGTGGTGCACAAGCTTCATTCAATACGACTAATTGGTACATAACAATTGCCGTAAGCGTACTTGGTGGTATACTTGCATATTTTGTCAGTGGTCGTGCTTTAAAGTCGTTAAAAAGTTTTGCCTCTCAAGTAGAGAATATACAGCCAAACAATTTGGCAGATATGAAAATAAGCGCCGATGTTTTGCCTGAATTCAAACAGTTTTGTCAATCCTTTAACAATATGCTTGACCGACTCGACAACGGTTTTACTGCTCAACGGCAATTCACAGGAAATGCAGCGCACGAGTTAAGAACACCACTTGCCTTAACTCAAGCACAAATTGAACTTTTTTCTGTTGAGCACCCAAATATGAGCAACGATACAGCAGAATTTCTTGCACTGCTGCAAGAGCAAAACGAAAGAATGTCACAAATGACAAAAACTCTGCTTGAAATGAGTGAGCTTCGTACAGTCGAGTGCAAAGATACAATAGAAATTGCCCCTATGATTGAAGAAATATTTACCGACCTTGCTCCCCTTGCAGAAAAAAAGAATATTCGCCTTGAATACAACGGCAATGGTAGGATGATAGGCAGTGACACCTTAATTTATCGTTTATTATTCAATTTAACTGAAAACGCAATACGCTACAACAGAGAAAACGCTTCTGTAATTATAACTGTTGACGAAAAGAATAATCAGCTTTATATACGAGTTAAAGATAACGGTTATGGTATACCCGAGCAGTACAGAGAAAGTATCTTTCAACCATTTTTCCGTGTTGATAAATCTCGTAGCAGAGCATACGGCGGTGTAGGTCTTGGACTATCACTTGTATGGGAAATTGTACTTTTGCACAACGGTACGGTAAAAGCTGAAAAGAGCGACAAAAATGGAACCGTAATGCTTGTAACACTTCCAAAAAAACAAACAAATAATTGATTGTTAAGTTTTATATAAATGTTTTAGATAAACTGGATATAAGTATTGCTTGTTACTTAATGCGTTTTTTAGTTGGAATTTATTATTGAAATCGCAATTTAAAGTTAGAAAGATTATTTTGTTCATTGGCGTTTTCTAATTTAATTATATATTAAATATAATGAGAGCTATCGGACTTGATGTCTGATAGCTCTTAATCTTTTGTGAATATTATATTGTTGCCAAAATGTTGCCATTTTGGGTTGCAAAGTTCTCAAATGCCTTATAAATAAAGCGTTTATCGAGGTTGCAGAGTTATTCCCACTCTGCAACAAAGATGTGCTTCTAAACTTTTTTGTTTAGAAATTTTACCTTCTTTTGTTCTTGATTATTTGATGTATCCATATTATCCATCGTTGCCGATATACTGTTATCATTTTGTTATTAATCTTGATAACAGCCGTAATATTTCACAACCTGTTTGCAAGCTTATTATAACAAACATACTATAATAACGCAAGATTAATTCAAAATAGCATTTAAAAAGTTATACTATTATGTCAGCATTTTAGGGTTCTAAATCCCACATAAATACTGCGTTTCAAAGCATCAAAATGAGGGTAGCAATGATATATCATTGTGCCCTCAAAAAACGGCTTCTAAATACTTATTCTATAACTATATCATTATTTATAACAACTTCAATTGAGTTATCCTTTTCATTATAAATCCCTTGAAGGAAAGTTAATTTCATCCCACACGCTTGATTGTTTAATAACAGTTTTCCGTATTTAGTGCTTTCATTTATTTTTATAGACTTTAATTTATTGTTAAATATGACAAAATAGTATTCAACCAAATAATCCTTTTGAATTATGTTATATAGTTTTTCTAATTGTTCAATTGCTCTATTTGAAAAGCTATTTGGAATTAATAGTGCCTCTTCATTAGATATAATACTTTTTGCTTCGACAAGTGTTTTCTTGTCAGATATATAGAAGTCACATTTATATTGTTCAATTGTCTTTTCAGGTAACAAACAATATTCGTTATTATTAGTTATATAACGGTAAACAAGCTTATTAGTTAATGCCGTATTTACAATAATATATTTGTTATCAATATTGATTGCAAACAACGTAAATCGTGTTCTCTTCGTCTTGTTAAGATTTTTGGTAATTAGTACTTCATTTTTATTTAATGTGATGAGTTTGCCTAATTTACAAGTGTTTGGAACATAGCATTCAATAACTACATTTTGATATTCGATATTACAAACAAACCGAGTTTTCCCTTCCGAAATAAACTTAGCTTTAAAAACTTCTAAATTATTGTATCTCATAGTTTTCACCTAAACGAATTATATAACAAAACTTGTTTTTGTGCAACTCACGGTACGATTATTCGGTCTTATTCTGTATAAAGTATTTTTTTAATATTTTTTAATTGCCTTTTTATCTTTTTTTTGTTAATATATGTAAGGAATATTTAGGAAGGAGAAAAAATATGGGATTAGCGCAGAATGCATATATCGAAGCTTCCAATGTTTATGAAACTTCCCTTGAAGAGAATTACAAAAAGAATAACGGTATATTTTACACAGATGTTTCTCTTGCGGAAAAGATGATCTCTGAACTTAAAATTCCTGAAAATTCTATAATATTAGATCCTTGTTGTGGTGCAGGAGTCTTTTTGTTTGCCGCAAAAAAGCGTGGATATGATAGTGTTTTTGGCGCCGATCAGGATGCAGATGCCATAAAATTCTGTATTGAAAACACGCAGGGTGGAACTTTTGCTACTATTGATACATTAGGCAAAAAGCCTAAGGATATACTTGAAAAATTAGGGTTACATCAAAAACCGAACTACATAATTGGCAATCCTCCTTATGCTCCGATCACTGGTGATACTAAACTGGATAGCGATTATCTCTTTACAAGAAAAGTTGCTGATACGGGCAACAATTTATTCATTGCAGCAATAATGCGTGCATTAGAAATAATTGCTGACAACGGTATCATCTCTTATATTATTCCAAAAAATTTTCTTCATGTTTCTTCATACAGTAATCTCAGAAAAGAATTGCTCTCTGATAAAACTATTTTATCTATAATTGATATTGGCGCTTACTTCAAAAATGTAAGAGGAGAACAAATAATAATAACAATCAAAAACTGCGTTTGTGATGAAAAGCACAAAATCAGTCTGAAAAAGTTTTCAAACAACAGATTTGTAAATATGGTAAAAATTCCACAGAAGTTTTACAAAGACGAGATACTGTTGTTTACCTGCTCTGAAGACTTTTCTACATATAAAAAACTCACCAGATCTTATCAACACTTAGGAGATTTACGAAACGGATATGTTGGAAGAGGTAAGTCTGCTTCTTCAGATGCTATATCAGGAAAAGATATTAGAAAATTCGGATATAAGAACAGAGAAATACCGACCGAGGGTAATATCATTTTTCTTCAGAACATTTATAGTGCTGAAGCGGGTGTAATAGCTACTTTTGGTGGAAATCTTGAGGCTTCCCAAACGGTAACTATCTTTACAGATGGTGACAAAAAAATGTGCAGATATATTTTAGGTATATTACACTCTAAACTCATCAATCTCTATTTGATAAAATATTGCTATAATCATTCTAAACTAACAATGCATACGGATGCAAAATATCTAAAAAAGATTCCTCTGCCAAACAACGAGCTCCAAACAAAGTATTTTGATACAATACTCCGTTTAGTAAATGATCTTGAAACAATTGAATATATGAGCCAAAACTGGTTTAATAAACTAGAAGAATTAAATCAAATTGTTTATAGAGCTTACAACATAAGTGACAAAGAAGAAAACTATATTAATACTGAAATCAAAAAGATTCAATCTAAAAGGTGGTACATAAATGAATGAGGAAAAGCGCTGCAACGACCTTACAGGAAAAGAATGGTTGCAAAATTCATTTAGTATATGGCGAGATTTATCTAAAACAAAGGCCGAAAAAGACTTGAAGCATCCAGCTTCTTATCCGGTTTGTCTTTGTGAGAAATTAATCAAGACTTTTGCTAGAAAAAAATGCAAAGTTCTTGATCCCTTTAACGGCATTGGTTCAACAATTGTAGCGGCTAACAATTTAGGCTGTGAGGCCGTTGGTATTGATTTATCTTCTGAATTTTGCTCTATTGCCGAACATAGAATCGCTCAACAAAAATTAAACTCTTCAAGTGATTCTGATATCAAAATCATAAATGGTGATAGTTTTCAGGTCTTAAAATCCTTGCCGGAAAACTATTTTGATTTATGTATTACTTCTCCGCCGTATTGGGATATTCTTAATATGCAAAGAAGTGCAGACAAAAAAGAAGCCGTTAACTATTCAGACAAAGAAAACGATGTCGGAAACATTCCTAATTACGAAAAGTTCATTGAAAAACTATCAGAATTATTTTCAGAAGTACAAAAAACCTTAAAAAAAGGTGGTTACTGTATAGTTAATGTAATGGATATACGCAAAAAAAGCAATTTTTATCCCTTACATAGCGACTTAGCAACCGCAATGCAAAAAATAGGATACATTTTTGATGATATTATAATATGGGACAGGCAGTCTGATTATAACAATATGAGACCGCTTGGTTATCCCTATAAGTTTAGAATCAACAAAGTACACGAATACTTACTAATCTTTATTAAGGAGTAAAGACTAATATGGCTTTATTGGGGCATAATGCTCTGGACATAAATGTTTCTGAAGAAGATTTTTGCTTAATACTTGGTTATTTATGCTCGCCAAACAGAATCGGGTTGATTGAAGCTCAAATTCCTGAGGAAAAAGGCTTTAAATTTGAAGCTGAGTTTCCAAACGAGCCTTATTTCCCCATTACTCAAGGAGAAACAAGCGGAGGAAAGGTTATGAAACAAGGTTGTCAATTGCGCATTTATTTTAACAATATTGACAATTGTCCTTCTGTTCTTTTTCCATTTTTAGGCGTGGGGACGGGCTCATATGTTAAGCGCATTAACAAGGGAAAATTTGTAGAGAAAATTGTAAAACACTATGGTTTTTCTTTTGGAAATTATCAAGATGTTAATGCCATCATCGCAGAGGTTGAAAAGAAACATCCAAACAAGATTGATAAGTTTTATGAAGGATACAACCTGTAAAGAGAAGGAGAATTTATGAGAGAATTATTAGATTTTTTAGCAGATATAAGCGATAATCACGAAGGCTTCTTTATTGAGGCAGAAGGTCGTCCAGAATCAATTAATCGTTTTTTAAACAATTATAACAGAACTCATCCTGCAGTTACAATACATAACGATGGAATTAGAACCTTATCTGATGATGTTGATAAATGGGGCGTAGAGTTACGATTATACGTTCCTTGTACTCCGCCAACTTCTATACGTCGTATGTTTACACGCAACACAGTTTATCGAAACGAATATCCTTATAGGCTTAATAACAATGAAATAATTTATGAGCTATTTGATCGTGGTTTTGCTATTGGATTAAACTAAAGAAGGTGTTTGCATGAATACAGAGATGGCTTATTTGCTCGGATTAATTTGCGGAAATGGTGAAATAAAACGAGGAGCAACCGAAACAACAATAGCAATTGATATTCCTCATAAAAAGCTACAAACAGAAAACAACAACGATGTTAGAATCTATGTAAGGGCCTCTATTACGGATATTAGAAATATTATTGAACCTCTTACTGGAACTGGACTTAACTTCACACAACAAGATAACCATTCCATAATGTCTTTTACAAAGCCAAACTCGGACTACCTGATAAGGGAAATTTTAAGATATATGGGCAGTGCTGTTTCTCATGAAAACATTAGGGTAGCGCAAGATGTGTTCAATTTTACTCGCGATGAGAAAATTGCCTTCTTAAAAGGCTTTGCCGATGTTACAGGCTATATCAGAAGAAGTAATTACTTTATTGCCCCCTTCAAACATCGAGTATATTTAGAGGTTCCGCAAAACTGGTTCTTGGTTGTTGATATTTGTAACTTGCTAAAGGATGTAGATGTACCTGTTCAAGCAATAGATTGGGCTCATCCCAATATGAGAGATGGCAATTTAAAGAAATACAATGAAGGCAAGACTGACTTCTGGAAAAAGGAGCATCAAATCAAGATTTATGCCAATGAATTTCTCCCTATCGGCTTTGCTGTTTTACACAAAAAAGAAGCCCTTCTTGCCTTCGCTGAAGAACTTATTAACGGTTATTCTCATATTGGCAAAGATGCAAGTGACGAAACACATAAATTTTACTGGCAAGGAAGAGGAAGAAACAAGATAAAACCGCATCATCCAAGAGAAATTGATGAGTTTATTCCTGAAGAAATAAGAGGAAATCATTATAACTCATGGAAAGAAATAGCTAGTGATTTAGGATATGGAGCGTAACTGTGAGAGAATTTGATTTATATCCACCTATGTGTGAGTGGCTTGAAAATTACTTGAAAAGCAAATATAAACGAAGTGAAATCATTGTTGTTGATGCTCACAGCGAAAGACTAGATCGTGTATTGTCAAGATACGGGATTGTTTATGATGTTGCAACAGGCATTGATATACAAATTGATGTACTGGGTATTGCAAAAAACAATGACAAGTTTAAACTGTTTTTTATTGAAGCAAAGAAAACAAAACTTACCCTGAGAGATTTAGGCCAATTATGGGCATATTGTAAGCTTGTTGATCCGGAAGAAGCGTTTTTATTGACTTCCGCTGATTTAGGTAGCCTTAATAAGTTGCTAAATGTGTATCACCGTGAAGATTTGCTGGACTTTGGAGACGGAAAAAAGATAAAGAAAATGAAGGTCGGTATTTGGAACATGGATACAAATGCTCCCGATATGCAAAGTCTAATTCCAAAATTATAAGGAGTAGCAAATGACTTTTTTAGAACTTACATACGAAACTTTAAAAAAGGCTGGAATCCCTTTAACAACTCAAGAAATATGGGAATATGCAAATAAATTTGGTTTCATAAAACAGTTAAACTCGAATGGTAAAACACCACTAAAAACTTTGGAAGCAAGATTGTATATTGATATAAGAGACAATTCGGAATCAAACTTTTATCAATATAGTAAACGTCCTTCTAAGTTCTACTTGAAGAATACGGATGTTTCTAAAGAGGCCTTGAAAACTGTTGAAAATAAAAAAGCTGAAAATTCTAATTTTCACGAAAGAGATTTGCATCCGCTTTTGACTAGTTTTGTTTATTCTGATAGACATTTCAAGTGTTTTGCAAAGACAATTTTCCACGAGAAGTCAAAGAGGAAGACAAAGGGCGCAAACGAATGGCTCCATCCTGATATTGTAGGCGTATACTTTCCGTTTAGTGATTATTCAGAAAACACTCGTGATTTTATTGACTCTATTAACAATAGTAGAGTCAAACTATTTTCTTTTGAGATGAAAATCAAAGTTAATTTTTCATCATTAAGAGAATACTATTTCCAAGCTGTATCAAATTCGAGTTGGGCTAATGAAGGATATTTAGTTGCTTTGGATTATGATGACAGTGCAGAATTGCTTGAAGAAATGTTACGTTTGAATAACGCCTTTGGCATTGGCTTTATAAAACTGAATCCAGAAGATATTGAGCAAAGCGAAATATTGGTTCCTTCAAAGCAAAAAGATGATTTAGATTGGGATACTGTAGACAGACTTGTAGACACAAATTCTGATTTTAATAGTTTTATCATCGCTACAAAAGATTCAATCAATTCCAAACGAGCACATGCTGCATATTTCGATAAAATACTTAATGATGAAGAGATAAGGAAACATATAAAAGAACATAAAATGTATTAAAAATGGCGGGATTTTCATCCCGCCATTAGTCATTTATATATTATATCAGTATTTACTATTTCGGTTACTTGCTGTTTGACAATATTCATTTTCCTTACCCACACTAAATCGGACAAGTTTTTCATATCTTCTGATATGCCTTCTTTTTGAATATATAGTTCAGTTAACCTATCATACATTGACTGTGCCAATTCGTCAATATCATGCAGGTATGAGTTTAGCTTGCAGCTTGCCAAAAGAGAATTGTAAAAGATCTTGCAGTGGTGCTTGATATAATCAAGGTGCTGCTGTCCCCAGTGACCAATCTCATAATTCGTTTCGGTGAGATGAGATTAGGGAGGTAAACATCCCCAACCAATGTGTAGTCAAGTCCGTTGTTTTTATCTGTGATTGTCTTTTTCATAATGTGTTATCTTCTTTCCATTTTGATTTTTGCCACTTGCTTCTTCAAGCAGTCTTTCGACATTTTTACTGCCGAGTACCTTGCGAAGCAGACGGTATTCTGTTAACTGATTGTGCAGTTTTCTATTTGTCTTTTGATAGTTTCTGTTTGTATCCCTGAGTTCAAAATTCTCAAAGGCAAAATTTTGATTTGCGGCTCGTAGGGCTTTGTTCTCACTTCTCACCTGCATTAGTTCAACGAGAACTCTCTTAACAAATGCCTTCAGCTTCTCAAATTTTTCCTCAACACGCTCTTTGTAACTCTTTGCAGATTCCAACTTTTGAGGCACTGGGAGTTTGTACTCCTCATCAAACTCCTCATCAGTGGATAACACCGTTACCGTTTCAATCGCTGTTGTGAGGTTTTCAATTTGACCTTTCAAGGTGGAAACTTGCGCTTCCAACTCATCCACTTCCTTGCTCCGTTGTGCCTTTCTGTATTCCAGAACAGAGAGATGCTCGCGCTCATTACCCTGTTGTTCCCACTCAACACCGTGACGTTCCATAATACTCGCAAGTGATTCTTTTTCGGATTGTAACCACGCCATTGTTTCCGTATCGCTCCTGCCAGCGCCACGAAAGCCCTGCTTTTCAAGTGCCTGTTTCATAGAAACTCGGGTATCTAATCCACGTTTGCTGTCGATAGTAAAGGGAATAAAATCAATGTGCAGATGTGGCGTTGCTTCATCCATATGGAGCGTAGCATTGAACACAAATAGGTACGGGTTCTGTTTTTCAAAGGAGAGCATATGGTCCTCTAAAATGGCTTTTGCTATGGGCTCATTTCGAGAACCAATACCCATATCGTTGTGATTGCCAACCTGAACAATTATCTCATAAAAGGGCTTTTCTTGTTTGCTTTTTTGTATATGTTCAAGATAGTTGCCTATCTTTCTGTCGGCTCTTTTTTGCCGGTCATTGTATCTTTGAAGAGCATTATCAAAGAGAATATGATACGCTTCTTCAAGGGAAATATTTTTAAATTCTACATTGTTTTTCGTTCGTTCTCGGTCAACATTTTCGGCGATAAATTTACGATTGTTGTGATCCAAAATGTCCGTACCGAGTTCGATACTGATGCTTGATAAATACATGATTACTTCATCTGCCTTTCATAATATTATTATCTCAATAAGTTCAAGTTCCCTAGCTTCTGTTACTCTTGTCAAGAGTAAAACAATAGCACTTTTGACACTTCGCATCAAAAGTGCATTGCGCTCTGCGAGGCAAAGACATCTCGAACTCATTAAGACACCTCATTCATACAAGACAGTATCGTCAGCGCCATATTCATCACGCTTAAGAAATCATCGTTAACCTGACTGACAGTCTCCACTCTTTTCAGCTCATCGCAGAGGCTCATCAACTCATTTCTCAGCGCCTTATACACTCTTGGATTACCCTGCACTTTAACATCACGCTGCAGCGCTCTGTCAATCAAATAATCCTGCTTTGTTAATCCCGAGAGCTTAACGAATTCGTCAAGGGTATTTGCTTCTTCGGGAGACATACGAAATGCTACTGTCTTGCTTCTCCAACGGTTGTGTTTGTCTAAATTCTTCACTGACATATTAAGCACTCCTTTCATGGTTTAATTTGTTTGCCATTTCATTTTGCTTTGACGGGAACAGGTGTGCATAGCGGTAAGTTATCTCTATGCTTTCGTGACCGAGTCTGTCTGCAATCACTACTGCTGAGAAACCGAGTTCAATCAAAAGTGAAACATGGGAATGACGTAAATCGTGAATGCGGATTTTTTGTAACCCTGTTTCCTTGCAACCTCTTTCCATTTCTCTGTGAAGATAGCTTTTTGAAATCGGGAACAGTCTGTCCGTCGGTTCAATCTCATATTGCATTTTAATATATTCCTGCATTTCTTCCGCAAGGAATTCCGACATCTTAATTGTTCGATTGCTCCTTTTTGTTTTCGGCGTGGTAATCACATCCTCGCCGTGTAAACGCTGATAGGACTTGTTAATGGTTACCGTGCTGTTTTGAAAATCAAAATCACTCGGTATTAATGCAAGCAGCTCACCTAAACGCATCCCAGACCAGTAGAGCATCTCAAATGCGTAATATGATACGGGCTTATCCATCATCACATCTGCAAATCTCAGGTATTCTTCCTTTGTCCAGAAAAGCATTTCCTTTCTTTTTTCGTTTCCCATATTACCCGCTTTCGCAGCGGAATTTGTACGGAGAGCATAGAACCTTACAGCGTGATTGAAGATTGCGCTAAGCTGGTTATGAATTGTTTTGAGATAGCACTCAGAATATGGCTTTCCGGTTTTGTCCTTCTGCCGAAGCAAATCATTTTGCCAAGCAATAACCTCTTTTGTCTGTATCTCGCTGATTTTTCTTTTGCCGAAATACGGAAGTATCTTCTTGTCAATGATATTAACCTTTGTCAGCCAAGTTGTTTCCTTGATTCGTGAGCGTATATCGTTCTTGTATATATCAACGAAACTTTCAAAACTCATATCCATATCTGTGCTCTGCTGCAGGTGGAACACTCGCTCCCACTCTAATGCTTCACGCTTTGTTTTAAAGCCACGCTTGCATTTTTGTTTGTGGTTGCCCTGCCAATCAACATATCTTGTCATGACATACCAAGTTCCGTTTGATTCATTCCTGAATACAGGCACTATTTTTCACCTCCCTTGCTGTAAATTCGTTCATAAAAGTAATCTCTGTTAACTCTGCCTTTAACAGTCAGATAACCCTCGCTTTCAAGCTCCTCGTTCAGCTTGCGTATAATTTTGTACGCATAGGGAACGGATACCTCTAATGCTTCAGCTACTTCATTTACTCTCATAAATCGGTTTTTCATAAAATCACCTCTCTTTTCTATATTAAACATATTTGTTTAATTCGTATTATACTAAACATTCTTGTTTAGCTTTTCTTGACTGTCCTAAACAAATATGCTATGATGTGCTTAACAGATTGTGAAAGGAAAGCAATTATGGCTGTTGGAGATAGAATAAAAAGAGTTCGTCAATTCCGTGGCTTAACTCAAAAAGAACTTGGTAAGCTTGTGGGCTTTGATGAAAAGACGGCGGATATTCGTATTGCTCAATATGAATCAAATACAAGAAAGCCGAAAGAAGAGTTACTTATCAAAATCGCTGACGCATTAGAGATTAATTTCCGTTCACTTTATGAGCCTTACAACTATGCGGCAGAGGATGTAATGTTTACACTCTTTGACCTTGACGAGCATTACAGAATTACTATTCACGATGTTCCTGACGAAGAGTATCCTGATGAAACACATAAAGCCGTTCAATTTAATTATTTTTTGCTTGATGAATTCTTTGAAGAATGGGCATTACGCAAAAAAGAACTTACTGAAGGTATTATCAGCAAGTCCGAATATATGGAATGGAAATTGAACTGGCCAAGCACTGCGGGAGAAGATCCGAGGGTTAAGTGGCGCCACTCGTAAGCCATCGGTATCTCGCAGTAATTGACTTCAATTTCCTGTTATCAAATTGTTATCAAGAGAAAAAAGAAAACTCCCGAAACCCGCTTTGTTGCAGGGTTTCGGGAGTTAATTGTTTAAGATTTTATTATTCCCACTCTACCCCTGTTTTCAAAACCGTAACATTTTCGCAGGGGTAATATTGTTCGTATTATTTCAATCACTTGTATTATACAAAATTCATTGACTATAATACTTCCTGTTGCCATATCGTTGCCACACCTATTATAACAACCATGTTCTATACTTAAACAAGTGAATTTATTTAACAGATATAATTCCTTTAATTCTTTTTGTTATTACACTTGATAAAGATCTTCATGTCATCGATTTAGAAATCAATACGAAAGATTGTAGTGTAAAGACTTACATAGAACACGAAAAATATTTGCTCATGTTGGTCTACAATATAAAATGATAAAAAAACATCATAATTACAACAATTATCAATCGTACGTCTTTCAAATAGTTTGTATTATGACTAAATAACTTGTCAACAATTCAAAGTATTAAAAATATTAGAGCTTTATATAATGCTGTAAAAAACACTTGATTTTTATAGTTTAGTAGTTCTTTGTGGGTAAATGTCTCCCAATATATCCGATGTAACATTTTTTGTTAGGGTTATCTGGCAAAAAATAAATTCTACCACCATTATACTTCCCGGCAAAACTCACATGATCAAAAAAATACTCTTCGTTTCCGTTTGGCATTTTAAATCTTCTAAGTTTTTTTAATTCGTCATTAGATTTTACTGTTTCCGATTCTGTTCTTGCATTCATCCCTAGTTTTCTTGGATCGTAAGAATTGCCGCAACTAAAAAAATACTCTTGAAAACGATCTAATTTTTTCATAACAGCCATTATGTGGTATTTTTCAGAATCAGCAAACAATTGATCTTTAATATTTTCACAAAAAACAAGGTTTGGATATAATTGCTCTCGATTATCCCATAAATCTTGTCCAGATGTAATATCGGCGGAAAGTTCTTTTCTACAAGTTGTAACAATCTCTTCCTGTGGTATACTTGTCCAAATGTTGTCTATAAAACGACTTGAGGTTTGCATTTCGCCATACTCATCTAACGAGGAATACTCTCCAAATATAGTTCTGTTTTTCCAAAATGTGTTTGTAGGTAAACTCAACAATATATTGCTATGTTCCAAAGCGAAAGCACACCCAACAGCAGTATATTCTTTCCCATCTATGGATACATTAAACTCCCCATCAACACTTTGATTATTATAATATCTACGGTGCTTATCTAGAAAACGCCTAAAAAACTGTCGATGGTTTATAGAAACATTGTCATCAGCCAGCCATTGAGCAAGCCCATAACTTTTATAAATCGGAATTGAGAACAATGATTCTGGAAATATGATTTCATCAATAATAGACTTGGTATTCAAATCCCTGCAAAACACCACAAACTCTTCAATCTGTGCTTTTGTACTATACTCCGTATCAATATGATTGTTATAGATGGACAATTCATTTAATGTTAAAAACATATGTCTTCCTTAAAATAACTCATCCAGTGCTTTATCCCATTCATCGAAGAACCCATCAGGCCAATCCGACAAACTTCCATCATCAAGAATAACTGGAGAACATTTTTGATGAGTAACTCTTTCTCCTAATGCCAAATCAGATACAACTTTTTGATAAAAGTAATTTAATCTTATATTATTACTAGAAATAATTCTCTTTTTTACACTTAATCTTATACCATTGAGTATGTGATCACTGTGAGTTTCTAAAATTACTTGAACGCCTCCTGCTGAAGCTCTCGCAATTAATTCTCCCATTTTCCGCTGTCCTTTGGGATGAAGATGGGCTTCTGGATTCTCAATGATTACAAGATCTCCCTGTTTGGCTTTTAATAAACTTATAATAATAGGGACAACATAACTAAGGCCAAATCCTACATTAACGGGGGTATAGTCAGAACCATAAACTTTGTATTCAATTCCAACCAAACCTGCCTCTTGATATTGCTTTGGATTAATATGAATTCCCGGACTAATAACTGAAAGCCATTTTTCAGTTTGATAGAGCAAATGTTCACTAGTTTCTTTGTCAAAAAGAACGCTCTTATTTTCTACTTTGTCTTCTAATCCTCGTTTTGCTAAATAATCCGCAAATAATTCTCCCCTGAACCCAACCTGATTTCTTTCGTATATCTCATGGTAGGATTGTTTGTAGTATCGTTGTGGGCCAATTCTTTCCGCTGATATGTAAGAAAACGTAGGACTAAAAATATTAATTTTATCAATCCTTTCTTGATTGATGTTAGTCTGACTTATTTCTTGATAATCCGAATCTTTATTATATTTATATTGCCAAAGTATATTATCATCTTCTACCGCTAATTCTATTGATACTTCATCTTTGTCACTATTTCGATACATCAAATCAAAACCAGTTCCAATTTGTGTTAAATCTCCATTCAAGTGTAAGCCTTTGGCCAATGTCCCCATCTCATATGATTGTCTTAGAAGGAGCATCGCCTGAATTACACTAGACTTACCCATGCTATTTATGCCGGCAAAAACATTTAGATTAGATAATTCAACCTGTAAATTTTCAAAGCATTTAAAATTTTTAATTCTAAGATTATTAATCATTAATATCATTCCCCCCAATCAACTCATCAACCATGTTTTGAATTTTGTTGATTCTCGACTTAACGGATGTTTTATCAGAAGCACGAATTGCATTTTGAAAATCATAATCATCACATAATTTTACAAAAGATTTCCTAAGTACATATTTTTGTTCATTCAGTTTATTTATCTCTTCCTCATTTAGTTCTAATAAAACCAACGACCATGCTTCAAATAACGATTTATTGACAGGACCTCTGCGTTCTTCAGTATTTAAGCGTCTAAAAGCGAATTTGTCAAAAAGTTGATAAATAACCTTCATAACATATTCGAACTCTAAATACACTTGATCCAAAGTGTCTCTTGATGCAAGAGACAAAAATTCCATACCCTTATTCAAAAATTCATCCAATGAGGTATACTCATTTTCAAGATCAATTTGAGTGAAGGAAACAAAACGCAAACAGAACTCTCTATCAAGCATTCGCTCTGGGTTAATGCTGTGATCTGTTGCTTTTTTAAATTCGGCACTTTGTGACATTTCAAGCAAAAATTCTGCAGCTTGCCCTTGATATAGTGCATTTCTTATTTCCTGAGATGTTAATACCAAACCGCCTGTATTTATCCTTTTGAAAATATTAAACTTAACATTTTTAGGAGTAGATGGATTTACTAAATAAGCATTCAAATTAGTTTCTTCAACTCTTCTTTGTAGTGCTCTTGGTAGTTGATCAAATTTGCATCCATTTAAATCTTGTAAAAATTCCATACCTGTAAGAGCGAAACTTTGATCTACAACATATTCCTTAATAGTTGCGATTCTTTGTAAGCCATCGATTATTTGCCACCTATCATCGTCTGAAGCATCAAAGTAAAAAGCAGGTAGTGGAATCTTTAAAAAAATTGACTCAACCAGTTGACTTTTTTGCTTCTTATTCCATAAACCCGCCTTTCGTTGAAAAGAAGAATCGAATTCTAATTCGTCGTTTTTAATTCGACTTATTATCGATGAAATTGTAATTTTATCCATCTTAATATCAATTTTTGACGGATCAAAAGGAATTACTCTTGAGGAATCGTCTGACATGTCACTATCGGGTTCAACATCCTCATTAACAATTGTTATACCATTTTGTTCAAAGTAATCCAATACCTCAGACAACTCATCCTTTAAATTATCAAGCGTAATCAAAATCACAGATAAATTGATTTTATTATCTTGCTTTTCTGCAAGTTCTTTCAATGCTTCTAATTCTCTTAATGTTTTTTCCTTAAGCATTTATATATCCTCCTTGAACGGATTATAATATAGAAGAGGGTGTGTTTATCAAATGAAAACAGTTTATAAAATAGAAATCTATCTAAACTCTAATAACGATATAGATGTTTCTGAACCATTCTTTTGGTGTTTACAATCATGCTCTGGAAAAGAATGGTGTACTGAAAATGCAGGTTGGGAAGCTTCTCATGAATCAGCGTGGAATGCAGCCTACCATTTTTATAAAAAATATAAGTCACCAAGAAGAGATTACTAATACAGAGCATTTAACAAAACTCTTCGCAAATTATATAAACAAAGAATGAAGCACAACTTGCATTTAAACGAATAAAGAAAAGTCTGCATTTTTCGTGGCTATGTGGCTTATACCACAGCCATACAATCTCACGAAATTTGATGGTGCAATTTTATTTATAATAACATCTGATCTTCCATAAATTTCTTTAAAAAGTAAAGTTATTTGTATTGTAAAACTTGTCACGTTCAAAAACATGTTTTTTATAATTTTAAAGCTATGCTTAATAAAGCATCTATATACATTGTATCATGTACACGACAACTTGTCAAAACTTCAATTATATAAAATTCTATGCTTTTAACAAGCATACTAATGTCCTAAGAAGATCTTCGTTACGCCGGACAACCTACCATATAATTATTAGCCCTAATAGCAAAATGACAATTAGGCTTAAGCCATAAATATAATAATTTGAGCTGCTATAGTATTTATCAATTTTATGCATTATAACAAATGTGTTTTAACTCTAATAATAATTAAATACCATAAGGTCCAAAAATGAATAAACTGTCACAAAATATTTCTGCAAATAGAACAAATTACGCACAAATGACTATTGTGAAATAATTAAAATTAGTGATATGTATAACAACACCGAGGTATTTTCTTTCGTTTGCTTGATTAGAATTTTGTTTAAACATAAATATAGTGTATAATGGCCCAAATAATCAATGTAGTTATTATCCACTTTGTATGTCTGAAACTGTCCATATTTCTACTCAAAATAACATGAATAAGCGTGCGCATAATGCTATTTCAATTAAAATCCGAACTGCGAAACACTCACTAAGATTTTTTCTTCAACTGTATTATTGCAATATTTTTGATTATACCAATTTTTTGTTATGTGGAAACATTGGTTTTATAGTGAACCAGAAATCATCCCTTTTGCACTCATTTTTTGTCCATATACTTATTGCAAAACTCCGTTTTATTTTGAGTATTTTTCTCGTGTAGTTTTATATTTTTGTCAAAATAGATATGACATAATTATTTAACCTCATAATCTAATTTTTAAAATCAGAATTTAATATTCTGCAACAAATATTATTGCTGTTATTATCCATATAAATTATAGATACTGTAACTCCATTTATTTCACTATTACATTTTATTAGATTAAGTATCTTTTCATTAAGTATCTCTTCAGCATCACCTGTGCATGTAATTTCAATGCCAAACCTTGCATCACAAAGTATAATAAAATCATCAAAATTGCAAATAGAATTTTTGTATTTGCTATATTTTTTCAATATTTGTCTAACAAAAACTTGTTTAATTTTTGTTATATTTTTTACAGGACGCCTACAGCCATTTTATTATTAAACATAGCTAAATCAAAATTTTCAACTTTTCGTCCGTGCGACTTTTTTATTTGATCTCTTATTTGAGCTTCGGAAAGACCTTTATTTGAACATTCTTTCATGATTGCATCTATGATTTTATCATCCTGTGTTGTCAGTTCGGTTATTTCAACTCCGATTTTTTCTTTGTCATTTGTCAGAATAAAATCAGGTCTAAGTTCTTTTCTGAATTTGTAACCAGTGTATTTACTATTACATTGAAGAAAATTATACAATGATATTAACTCTTTGCGTTGTTTTAAGTCTTCTTTATTAAATTGCTTTTCAGCAAGCTCAGCGATATTTTTGTATAACAATATTTGAGATTCATTTGAAAAATCATGCTCATATATTAGCAGTGTCAATCTGTCATAAATACAATTGAACTCTTTTAATGATGTTTTATTTTTGGATTCTGTAAAACTACAAAAATCAAATGATTGGGAAGCAACGATTTCTTTGGCGACTCGATTTATTGTTTCTTTACTTAATATTATTCCATTTGATTCTTCTGTTTTCATTATTTATCTCCACTATTTTTGGTTAATATATTCCAAATGTCATTTCCCTCAAATCCGCATTTTCTGTAAAGTGCTTCCGGATTTGTCGAATTATTAACTTGTCCGGATACAGTAACAAATGAAACCTTGCCTTTCATCCTTTGCAATAGTTCATTTACAATAAATCTTCCTATGCCTTTACCACGATATTTTTCAGACACTTGTATCCATTCTAAAATACCTTCGCCGATTTCTGTATCCAATTCAGCAATGCCTGTACCAATAATCTTATTATTTTTACAATCCTTAACAGCAATCCATAGTTCTTGAGCATAAACTGTTCTTTTGCAATAACTTTCAAGCTCGTCAACAGTTAATTTACTACCCTTATAGCATTTGTTGATATGTTTCGCAAAGTCGGACAATGTAGCATCACATAACTCAAAACCGTTTGGCAGAACAAGCTCATTTACATTTACCAAATTATGTTTTAATCTAAAATATCTCTCGTCATTATATTGAATTAAATAGCTTTCGTTAAAATCTTTATCGTGCAAAATTAGCATATTGTCAGGTACAACAATTTGCTTCTCTTTCCAAAAAGGCAACGAAGAAGTGCCACAAGGATTTGCCATATATGTTTCTTTACTTATCATTTTAGTTCTCTTTCAAATATTTCCCCAAGCCTGTGGAAATTTTACTTGTACAAATTTTGCATATAAACAATCAGAAGTAGTCATCATATTTTTCTCTTTGATATATTCATAAATCATATTGTACCAATTTTCTAACAACTGTTTTGACTTATCTTCAAATCTTCCGATTTTCAGTAAACCTTTGCTTTCATTTTGAAGAAAATAATCGTAGGCATTGTCAATAAACTTTACATCTGCAACTTCAATAGGTTCTGTTGCAAGTCTTGCGGTAGGAATATTCTTGAACGGAATAACTTGGCTTTCATCTGCTTCAACTTTATATATGTATCCGGCAACACCGTCCGAAACTTCTTTGAGAGCATTAGGATAGAGTTCGTGATAAATTGGTATATTCTCTTTTGTAAATCCATAAGGAAACAAATAGTACGGTCGCTCAACTGCATTACACAAATAAAATGAAGATACAATCTCAAACGTAGTCATATACACACAAGGTCTGTCGTGGTCTGCTTGTTTTGGTTCAAGTATTTTTATATTTGCTATATTGATTCCGTGATATAAAATCATAGTTCTGCCCATTCACTTATTTATTCTCAATCCAAATATCCATTTCTTCTCTTTTTGGTTCTTCGAATTTTGACAACATTTTATTCAATAGACCTTCATCAACATAAAAGTCATAGCCACCGTTACCATTTTGAATTTTGACATTTCGTTCTTCTATCAGCTGTTCCCATCGTAATTGCTCTATATCAACATAATGCCATTCAACATCAATGCAGAATTGATTGAAATTTTGGTTGTTTCCTGTCTTCCTGCTTTCGTCCAAAAGACCCAATCTAAAATAACATTACAGCCTACTTTTACAGTTTTAACAGCCTTTTTCATAAGGTATTTGTTAACTCTTTCAGCGAAAACATTATAAAACTCACCTTGCTCATTATCAATCAAAAGCTATTTCGCAGCAAACATCAGAACAAATTGAATATTATGGTTATATAATATATGGTAAATCCGAGGATGTAAATAAAATTTCCGGAAAATTTTCTTTGTGGCAATAAAATTTTTAAATTAAATATCAATATGCAGTCGAGAAATCGGCTGCATTTTGATATAATAGGAAATGTTTTTTAAAAAGGATATGATATAATACTGTTAAACTTGCAAGTGAAATTGAAAGGAGGATTGCGATGGATTCTCATGAAATAATTCAAAATGCGCTTGATTACATAGACGATAATATAACTGCAGAATTTACTGTTGACGATTTATGTAACCTTGCAGGATATTCATATGTGCATTTGTGTAGATTGTTTAATATCCATATTGGTATGCCGCCAAATAAACATATAACCCGCAGAAAACTATTGTTTGCAGTTTATGAAATTAGCAGTGGTGCATCAAAAATTGATGTTGCTATGAATTATGGCTTTAATACCTATGCAGGATTTTACAAAGCCTTTAAACGAGAATTTGGTTGCTCTCCTTCTGAATTTATCAAATCTTATATCGGCAGTAAGCCATATAAGATTAATATTTTGCAGGCGGAACATATTATGGCTTCAAAAACAAGAATTAAAAAACTATTATCCAATTGGGATTTGCAGGATAGCGAGGTCACTAATATCATTAATGAAAACACCGGCAAACAAAACGAAAATGCGTTTTATATCGGTAATGATTATGTGATAAAATATTCGGCAAATCTTGCATCAATCAAAAAGACGATTATGTTTGCAGATGTAGTTAAGCTCAAAAACGGTGATGATTATTTGCAATGCGGCGATTTGTATTTTTTAATAGTAAATCGAATAAAAGGTAAACAGCTTAAATGCGAAGATATATTTGCAGATACAGGTATTGCCTATACAATCGGTATCAATATCGCAAAACTGCATAATAAATTGAAAGAATTTGATAATGCTGATTTCAAGTCGGTAAACATATATAATGACTGTGTGGAAAGTATAGATAAAATACAAAACCTTTCCCAAGAATTTATAGATGATTATAAAAACACCTTTGGTAAAATCATAAATCAATTACCTACACAACTTATTCACCGTGACATTAATCCGTCAAATATGATTTTTGACAATAGGGAGTTTAAAGGCTTTATCGATTTTGATTTGACGGAGGTTAATGTTAGGATATTTGACATCTGTTACTGTGCACCTGCAATATTATCGGAATGTTTTTCTAAACCAAATATTGATATAAACAAGTGGCTTGAAATACTTAAAAATCTTATAGCAGGATATGACAGTATCAACAAACTTTCTGATAGTGAAAAACAAGCATTACCATATGTGATTTATTCAATTCAAATAATCTGCATTTCGTATTTTAGTCAGTATGATAAACACGCTGATTTGACAGATATAAATACAAAAATGCTGAAATGGCTGATAAAAAACCTATAAAAATACGGCAGGTCATCCCTGCCGTATTTTGCTTATATAGTAAATATAATCTCTTTGCTAACAATTTCTCTTGCACGATTTGTGATGTTGTTCATTTGTTGCACCCAAAGCATTTGGTTTTCGGTTTTGAGTTTCTCTGTTATGCCTTCTTGTTTTGCTAATTTCTTAACTAGGGTATCATACATTTCAGTTGCTCTGACATCTACATCATGCAAGTATGAATTTAGTTCACATTGAGTAAGCAGGGTTATATAAAATGCCGGTTTATATTGTTTAATATATTCCTTATGTTTTCTGCCCCAATAGCCGATTTTATAATTCGTATCAGTTGATACGAGATTTGGAATATATACATCACCTACAAGCGTGTAACTAATGCCCGTGTTTTCGTCTGTAATATACTTTTTCATAAAATTCTCCTTATCTGCATAGGTCATCATACCTATGTCTTGTCTTTTGCTTTGTAATAAAGCGTTTTTGTTGTATTGCTTTTTCAGCTTTCATATTGCGTTTGATTTCATAGTTGTCATCCAAAATATTGGTCGCAACTTTAACTTCTTTTCGCAACAAAGTCAAAGTTTTTGTGAAATCATCTCGCTTTGATTTTAGTTCTGCCATAACACTCGGTTATTTGCAACGTCTCATTTTGTTGTAGCAACGTTGCCGTTGCTTTTCAATATAAACAATTTGCTCGTTTGTTGCTGAAATAAATTCATTAACAGCCGAAATCGTGGTCAATTCTTTAGAATCTATCAATCGTATTTCCTTTGAATACCTGTCAATTTTTCTCCAAGCCGCCCTCATTTCGGGTGACAACGGTTTGTGCTGTTTTGCTTTTGGCAAATATCCCAACAAATAGCAGTAATGCAAATACAGTGCTTTCAGACCGGTTATTTTTCTCGTTCTTGCAAAGCAACCATTGAGCCTAACTTTCTTTGAAACAACATATTTGGGCTTTATTGATTTTTGGAATGTGTTAAATTCGGGAGCAGTTTTCCAAAAGTCATTTTCTTTAAGCGTTTGAAAAATATGCTCTTTATCATACTTTTCACCCAATCGCTAAAGGCGTGTGTTACGAATGTCGTTAACAGAACGAATTGTTGCATATTTCAAATCAGGATTGAGATTAACAATATAGCCTTGCTTTTTGAGCACATAGATAAATTCTTTTGGCGAACAGCTGATACTTAACGCTTTGTCTATCGCCTCTCGCATTAAATTGTATTTTGTAGGCCCACCGTTTTTCTCTGCATAATACAAAGTTCTTGGAGTTTTATTATGCGGATTTGCAATTACAGTTAAGTGCTCACGCTCACAAAGCAAATCGGATAAATCTCTGAATTTGTAATATGCTTTCTTATTGCAATTAAATTTTTTGCCGTTCCACATATTGACAGAGTTAATTACAAAATGATTATGATAAGTACCTGTATTAAAATGCGTTGCCACAAGCACTTGATAATCTGTGCCCCACATTTGCTTTGCAAGTTCAACGCCAAGCCTATGACATTGTTCGAGTGTTACTTCGCCTGTCTTAAAACTTTGATATGCATGGTAGGCAACATTGCCTGATGTCTTACCAAAATGAACTTGAACATTTTTCATTTCTTCATAGACTGTATCGGTATTGCAATTTACGCCTGTGACATAGCACGCTTCTTCACTGATTGTTTTTTCTCCGTTCTCGGCATAATGAATTGCATTTTTCAAATCAGAGTAAATTGTTTTGTTTGGATTGGCGGCATAATCAACAACACGAGACAGACTGTCCTTGATTGCCCAAATTTTTGTTACAGCCATTATCCGTCATCACCGTAACACGCCTTGAGCAGAAGTTCTTTTATTTTATCAAGCCTGCTGTCATTCATTTGACAAATTGATTGATAAGCCTGTTTCAAATATTTGTTGGGTGCCGACCTTACACTTTGACCTAACGCACACTTACGAATATACTCGGATAACGATATTCCCGAACGCTTTGCCTTACTGCAAATGTTTGATTTTTCATTTTCGGTCACTCTGATGTTTATTAATAAATTTCTTTTTCTCATTTGTTCTCCTTTCTTTAGGGGTTATAGGGAACTCCCTATCTATCCGGCAATACATTGCCTATGCTCGCTACAGTCTGCGACTGCAAATATACCCTTTGAGTTTGTCAGTTGCAAAACCTTTTATTTTCAGTTATAATATTAGTGCTTTATTAGCAGATCGCTTGAAGATTTATACGGTCTAAAAATCACCGAGCTTGACGGAGAAGTGTGTCTGCATTTGGTCAAGGGAATGGGTACAAATTACATAACGATGTTCGAGATGTTCTCTGCGTGAAAAAAACAAGCCGAGAAATACAAAAACGGTGCAATTACTAAAGAGAAATATAATTACTGGCGCTATAACTATCCAAAAATTTAATCAACACTCGCAAAAGAATAGTTGAATAATATAGGAACTCGGCAATAATTGAGATATTAGTAACTTTCAAACAACGCCATAAATGGCTAAATTGACGGAGATGATATTATGGCTCGTTCAATTTTTTACTCGTGGCAAAACGATTTGGATAGTAACGCTCATAGATATTTTATCGAAAAATGTTTAAAAAAAGCGTTGACCGACTTAGAAAAAGATGCAGATATATATATGAACTACGACCGAGATACAAAAGGGATTAATGGAAGTCCTGACATCACTACAACAATATTTGATAAAATAGACAAAAGTGTTTTATTTGTTTGCGATGTAAGTATTGTTAATTCAAATGCTGAAGGACGCAAAATGCCAAATCCTAATGTTTTAGTTGAATTGGGATATGCCGCAAGCAAACTTGGTTGGGATAGGATTGTTTGCCTATTTGACGGGGATACTGGTTATGTTGAGGATTTACCATTTGATTTACGTCAAAAAAGAGTAACTCCTTTTTATCCTAATCGAAAAAATGAACTTTCACGAGTAAGCAAAATTTTGGGAACAAATATTTCCGATCTATATGTAAAAGGTCAATTGTTTAATCCGTTAAATGATTATATGAAAGGTAAAATCGATAGATCTATATTAGGTATTGTTAAACCTATAGCTAATTTGGTTTATGGCACTATATCGTTAAGCGAAGGATTGGCACACGTTTCGCCTTTACTTAAATGCTCCACAAAAGAAATTGAGAAGCATATTACGGACATTCATTTTCCGGCATTTATTGTGCTAAACGATTTTGATATAGAAAACACTAACCTTCAAGATATATTAAAAGACTTGTTTTCATCTTCCTATTTTCCAAAAGAGTGGAGCTATACGGTGTTAGAGTTAATCGATTGGATACGAGAATATAACTGGTTCATTTCCAAAAGAAATAAAACCTATCCATTCGAAAAAATTGATTCATCAGAATATGATTATCTTGCAGCAATTAGTGCAAAAGCAATAAATCCCAACAATCCAAACAATTCATTTCTTGTTTTAGAAACTACCACTAAAGATGGTAAACGTTATGTAGATACTGATGGTGGCAAAGTAATTAATACAACTCACTATCCAACGGACAATGCCCCTTCATTAAGAATTTGCTTATCTATCAAACCAAGCAATATTAAATCATTAGCCGAAAAAATATACAAACTAGTCGTAATTTGCCAAAATTGGCTTGATATAACCGATAGCGAGTTTATTTTAGATCCTGACTATTATGTGATTACATAAACACAAAACAAAAAGAGCTATCAGACTTGATGTCTGATAGCTCTTAATCTTTTGTGAATATTTTATTGTTGCCAAAATGTTGCCATTTTGGGTTGCAAAACTCCCGAATGCCTTATAAATATGGCGTTTATCGAGATAGCGGCGTTACTCCCACTCTTTGCCGGACCTTGTAATCTAACGGTTTTCGTTTAGATTCTGTGATACCCGGTATTTTGATTCTTTGTATTCTCCATATTTTCAGCCCCATACGATGGTTTGTTATCATATGGGTATCGCCGACGATAGCGCAATCCATTCCGGTTTTTCGTGGATAGTATCCGGTGGCTTTAGCAGACTGCAAGACTATTGTAGCATATCTACGTGATTGACGTAAGAATCATTTCTGTGACGGTACAGTGAATTTTCCACTTAGTTCTTTCCATTTCTTGCAGTTAATTCTATGCTCTCTTTTAGAGACTGAAATTGACGTTCGGCAATCGGCAATCAAGCACTCATCGATAAATTCGTCTAAGTAATTAAGCGCATCGTCCTTGTTCAGTTGCCGTGCCTTCACAGTGTCTAAAAAAGAATCCTTAGCACTTCTTGATTGCGACCCGTAAAATGACTTGGATATTATCTCGCCAAGACGTATTAAAGCGGAAGCCATCGGAGCCTTTGGCTCCAGAATATCCGTCAGAATTGCGACCTTGTAATGCATTTTTATTCTTTTTAGGCGCCTGTTCCTTCGGACACGATGAACGCAATAGGAAGCAATAATGATAAGAATCAGGAAAATTTGCGGGAGATAAAATGCAGGAGACAGCAGCACACCTTTGCTATACCACAAGAAGAAATCAGTGTATAATACATATAGCAAAATAGCGTCTATCGCAAGCACATAGCTGTATTTGTGGAAGATCCTGCAGGCAATGGAGACCTCCGCACATTCTTTCGTACAGTAACCATCCCCGCACGATTGGCATTGGTTATAATTGTCGTCGGCATTTACCATATATTTGCACTTAGTGCTAATCCTTTTTCCTGCCATTTTTCCGACAAGATAGAGAAGTGCGAAAATTGTATTGAAAAGAATGAAGCCACTGAGAGCAATTGTAAAGACAAGCCGATAAGACGTTGACGCTACCATTCCTTGAAAAATGCCGCTTTCAAAAGTGATTCCGCCGGAAAATGCAAGAATGACTGCCGAGAAAATCGTGAGTGTTGTAATGGATGAGATTTTATTACTTTCAAGCTTTTCGTCTAGACTATCAAGCTGTTTCTGCGCTTGAGCCACTATGGGCCGCGTGGCGTCCACAGCTCGTTCAAGCTTTAGTATCCGCTCTGTATCAATAGCGGAGTGTTTATCCGTAGCTTTTCCAGAGTTTCCATCTGCCGCCGTTCCCGTAAATCTCGACTTGATAAAATTATAACGGCCTATTTCGAGGCGAATGTGATCTGAAAACTTCTTGTACCCGGAAACAGTGTTCTTATAATTGGCGTCATCACTATTTTGTGCAGCTAATTCATCGATTCGATTTCCAAGCACATTCAGATTTTCGCCCAGAACCTCTAACACCTCTGTGTCAGATGCATCGTTATTTGACAGAGTATCCGACATTATCTGCTGAATCTTGAAGAAAATGTCCGAATAAGTATGCCGGTACTCATTTGAATAGACCTTATTGAGCTTGCTGACCCATCCATCGATATTGTTTTGCTCCTTGGCAAAATTAACATCACATAGTGCATCTATCAAACTGAGCAATTCGCCCGTTTTCTCTTTGTCTGTCATATTTACGATGCCGTATCCTTTCCAAAATAATCTGCAATAGATTCAAAAGGAATAAGCGCTTTGTCACCAAAGATTTCGTGCTGATATTTCCACGGATCCTGCTGGTGAGACAACTCTACAAGGTTCCAAGTGGTATAACGAGCATACTTCTGCAAAATAGCATCTATTACGCACCTATCCTCATGGTCAAAGGAAATAGACTGCTTTTGCGAAGGTAATGTGGACGAAGAGAAAATAGAATATTCAGCATAAACATTCGGGACAACAGGACCTAATTGCCAAGCATAGAAGTCGTCAGCAATCAATCTTGTACCCTTAACCCTGCTGTACTCACCTTGTACAAAGTACAATAGTTTCTGGAGCTTAAGGTTCGTGATTGGAACATTATGATCAAGACACCAGTTGATGATATATATTGCGACATTATGAGCAGAGAACATTAAACTCACCGCCCTTTCATTACATATATAATATGCGACTTATTCGCTTGATGCTTGCTTTGTGGTATGATTGCTGTAAGTACTCCACGTAGGCTCATAATCTGCGGTCGCCTGGTTTCCCCACATATCCCAGCCTTCACGGTCACCACGAGCAAATAGCTCAAGAAATGGCCCCGGAGAACAGCTTTCGATGATCGGGATAATCTCATCAGGCTTCCGTGAGTGTTCACGCTTTTGCGTCCGAATGAGATTGACTTGCGAGCGAGCCGGAGCCAACGTCCTAAAATTGTCGCCCCTGACCCCGAAAAGGAGAATTTCGGTCACATTACGGAAATAGAAGCCGACTCCTCGTCCATCCGGGCCGCCATCCTTCCGCACTTTTTCCCAAATGATATTTCCCTTATACTCAAATCCCCACGCTTTCATAACAGCCAGACCATCCGGTAGAAGAGCATTGGGAACCCAAAGGTACAAATGGCTTTTTGCGGCAGCTACCTGCTCGACGGGCAACGCCATTATGTCTTTTAATGGCATTGTCTCATATCTATTCAGCTTCTTGTTTTCTGGAGCGACTTTTCCGGTGCGGTTTTGAAAGCGCCAAGGCGGATCAGCATAAATTGTTGAATAGCGCTTATCACCGCAAAAGGAGAGAAGATTTTCAGATGTTTCCTGAAGCGTGCTCATCTATGTATCCCTCCTTCCAATCTGAAACACAAGTTTTCTTAATGCCAATAGCCAAAACGGGACACCCACCATTACGGCGTGACTCTAAGCGATACAGCAGTTTCCCCATCCAAGTAGTGCTTGCGCCATATTTACGCATAATAGGCTTCCAAGTGCGGGAATTCTTATCATAGTCATACACGGTTTTGAACACATCATTCAGGTCTTGCGAACGGGTGACAATAATACCGGCGCTTACAATGTCGCAATCGTAGTATGTCCGCATTGCAAGCAGATCTCTGTCAAAGGTCTGATCCTTACTGTTCCATTCAAGGTCAAATGCAATTCGACCCTTCAAAAAATCAATATTATGACCGTCGATGTAGTTCTCTGTCACACGCTCCTCAAAGGGAACGCTAGAAAAGCGGCCCCTTTGATCGGCTTGTCTTGGATAAAACTTGATATGTAAGTCACCAGAAATCCGGATTTCTCTCCACCCATACGGGTAGAGAACATCATCAAATTTCTTAGGAATCTTAGTCTCGTTTCCGCCTGCTTCACGCAGGTCATCTGTGGTAATGTCGAGTTTTCTTAGGCACTCAACGACCTCACGCCACTCCTCAGGAAAAGCTTGAGTAATGATTTCAATAGCGTGGTTATAGTTGTGGAACTCGAATTTATCTAAAAGATCGGCGTCTATATAATCAGCAATCTGCATTTCGGCACCTCCAGATACTTATACAAAATATAGTATATCATATTTGCTTAGGCTTTTCAATGGCTTTTGGGCTTTTCTCAACAACATTCTTCAAAAAATGCCGGATTGCGAAAGCCGATAATCCCGTAGCGGCAGCATATTCACTCAGCGAAATTCTCTTGCGCCGGTACAAATCGTAGTATTTCCAAAACACTTTGGGAGGGTCTACGGCTTCCACAGAAGTGGAAATACAGGCTACTGGATCTCTGGCGTAGATCAGGTCGTTATTGACCATCTCCATCGCCCTGCTTCGGATGTTATTCATCCTGCCGACCCACTCCATTTGGTTGTCTGCCTTGAGTTGCTCTGTGACACCTTCCGCCTCGGCCATCTGCTTTACCAGCCGAAGAAACATCGCCTCTGCTTGCCGGTTTATGTCGGCAAGGTAACTGTTCAATTTGCCGTTGGTGAACAGGGTCGCATAGGTTGCACGGCGATGCTCCTTCAGGTAACGCCAGTGGCGCTGTCCCCACACGCCGATGGGCTGCTGTTCTTCTTCGGGCAGCTTCAGATTAGGGAGAAGATAATCTCCGACCTGCGTATAAGTACCGCCCATTTCCTCAAAAATTGTCTTTGCCATTGCCTGTTCCTACCTTTCATAATTTGTATTTCTGCGCCTTGCGCGCTGGGTTTGCTTTCGCTGCTGCTCCATATCTTTTGCCTGTGCAATCAGATTATCGATCTGTCGGCTGCCAAGAACCTTTCGCAGAAAGCGGAAATCTTTCAGTTCGGAGCGCAGGACATCATTTTCTCCTTTGAGCCGGTCATTGGTTGCGGTCAGACGCTCGTTTTCCCGGTAGAGCCGACCGTTGGTGGTGTTCAGCCGGTGGTAGCTGTCCAGCGCCTGATAATAGTGGTAGAATACCTTTCGGATAACTTCTTTCAATTTCTTAATGAGTGGGTCAACAAACCGCTGTTTATAGGTCTTGGCGGTCATCAGCGTGGGTGGATCGGGGAGCTGAAACTCTGCATCCGACTCAATTCGCTGCTCCAACCGCTCAATAGAATGTGCCCCCTGATCGAAGTTGTCAATCCGATTCTGCACCGTTTCCAGCTCGTCCTGCTTTTTGGCCAGTGTGGTATCCAGTGCAGCAATCTCTTTCTCGCGCTCCTGTTTCTTGTAGTCCAGAACAGAGAGGTGCTTTTCGTGGGTACCTTTCTGCTCCCACTGGATGTCATACCGCTCCATTACGGCAGCCAGCTGCTCCTTTTCGGACTGTACCCACTGCGCCCATTCCGTTGCACCACGAGTGCCGCCCTTGAAGCCCTGCGCCGCCAGCGCCCGTTTCAGCGATACACGGGTATCAAGTCCACGCTTGCTCCCAGTGGTGAATGGCACAAAGTCAATGTGCAGATGAGGCGTTGCCTCGTCCATATGGAGATGTGCCGAGAACACCCGGAGGTTTGGATTGCGCTCCTGAAAGCCTCGATAGTACTCGTCCAGTACCGTCCGAGCCAGCTCTGCATACTCGCCGGTGGCACTCATATCCTCCTTGTTTCCGATTTGCAGGATGATTTCGTGAAAAGGCTTCTCCTGATTGCCGGAGCGGATTTTCTCATAGTAATTCGGAATACGCCGGTCACTTCGGGTTTGTTTCTCATTGTATCGCTTCAAAGCTTCATCAAAAAGCTGGTGGTATACCGTCTGGATGCACTCGTTGCAGTAGTCAATATTCCGGTCGGTGCGGCTTCCGTCTACATTCTCTGCCCGAAATTTGCGGCTGTTGTGGTTGACAGAGCCTTTGCCCACCTCGGCGCTGATCGTTCTCTTCATAAAATCTCACTTCCTTTCACTCCTCCGGCCGCAGCCGGGGTTCTGTTACTCTTGTCAAGAGTAACGCAAAAGCACTTTTGACAGCCTGCGGCCATCAAAAGATGCTATTGCGCTCTCCGAGGGGGCTTGCACAGAGGCGGTATATCGAATACGGCCTCTGTGCCGGGACTTTGCCCCGGCAGCCTGCGGGCTGCTCCCCAGGGCTCAATGCCCTTTGGAAAGGGCAGCCGCACGGCTTGCCGAAACTTCAAAGCGTGACAAACCGTGACGGTGGTGACAATGTTTTAGGCCTCGCCGCTGCCCACCAAAAGACCGTCACGGTCGTCACCCTTTGACACGCTGTCCAGTTCCATCTCCTTCCACAGGGAGATTTTCCGTCCACCGTGATTGCGGCTTGCCTTGTAGTGAATGTCGTGATCTTGCAGCAGCCGCACAGAGCTAATGCTCAGCCGAAGGGATAGCACATTGGGCTTGCAGTCCAAATTCAGCAGGCAGCACAGCTCGGATGCTGTACCCTCCCAGCGTTCACCCGCCGAAGAAAGAAATGCTGCGATACTTTCCAGAAACGGATCCGGCGGCTCCTGCCAAAGCTCCGTTTCAACGCTCTCCAACTCCCATACCAGAGTTTCGGGATTCTTGTTCATGTGCAACCGCTGATCCTCCTGATCTCTGCCGGTGACATCCAGCACCGCCGCATTGGAGGTGCGTTTCTCCTTGCTGAGAACAAATCCGCCATCCGCCGCACCCAACAGGCCATTGGTTCCGGCAATCATATCGAATTTGTCATCTGCCGCCAACTTGCGGGTATGGTGAACGATTACCATCGTCACCTTATAGCTGTCGGCAACAGTCTTCAGCCGGGCCACAATATCGTAGTCGCTACTGTAGCTGAAATCCGCTCCGCCAACCTCACGCACCCGTTTCAGGGTGTCGATGATAATCAGGCCGGTGTTGGGATGCTCTTTCATAAAGCTGCGAATCTGATCCTCCAGACCACTGTTTGCTGTTTTACAATGGGTGGCAAAATACAGATTTTCAGCCGCCTCAGCGCCGAACATTCGGAACAGTCTCCGCTGTAAGCGGGCATAGTTATCTTCCAGCGCAAAGTAAAGAACGCCCGTTTTTCGCACCTTATATCCCCACAGAGGCAGGCCGGAGCTGACCTGATAGGCAAGCTGGGCCATCAGGAAGCTTTTTCCCACCTTCGGGGAACCGGCCAGTAAGTAGGCACCCCGGTACAAAAGACCGTCGATCAGCGGCTCCTGCCCCTCAAAATCGGTATCATAGAGGGTAGTCATAGACACCGTTTCCAGATAGTCCGGAGCCATCCTTCTTTGAATTTCTCGGTATAAATCGTCGTCAGCCCCCTTGAAATCCGGGTCAAAATCGGTTAAACTATTGTCAGTAAGGTTTTGGGATGACTGCTCCGTATCTGCGCCAACAGATACAATAGGAGCGGTCATTTCCTTTTTAAATTCCATCCGCATCGTCTCCTTTCATTCCTTTCAGCGTTGCGATCAGCAGCGTCAGCGTGTCCCGCATTTCATCGGTGACGCCGCCCGCATCGCTGAGCCGCTGAAGCTGCGATAAAATCTTCTCCATCGTGGTTTTCAGCGCCTTATATACCCTTGGATTGGGGTGCACCACAATGTCCCGCTGCATACAGCGCCGGTAGCAATATTCCTGCTTGGGCAGGCCGGACAGGGCCACGGCCTCGTTGAGCTGTTCATTTTCTTCCGGCGATACCCGAAAACCGACTGTGATGTTCCGCCAACGGTTGTGTTCATCTCTGCTTTTTGCCGACATTACAGTTCACTCCTCTCAAAGTCCAGCTTTTTCGCCATTTCCGATTGCTTGGACGGAAACAGATGGGCATAGCGATAGGTGATTTCGATGCTCTCGTGTCCAACCCGGTCCGCGATGGCCACAGCGGAAAAGCCTATATCAATCAGCAGGCTGATGTGACTGTGCCGCAGATCGTGGATTCTGATGCGCTTGACTCCGGCGGCCTTGGAGCCTCGGTCCATCTCGTGATGGAGATAGCTTTTGGTCACGGTGAAAATGCGGTCCTTCTTTTTCAGCCCGTAGAGCATTCCCAGATAGTCCTGCATCTCCTCGCAGAGGAACTGGGGCATCTTGATGGTACGGTTGCTTTTCTTGGTTTTCGGGCTGGTAATTACATCCTCACCGTGGAGCCTCTGATAGGACTTGTTGATCCGCACGGTGCTGTTCTGAAAGTCAAAGTCTGCTGGGGTCAATGCTAACAACTCACCCTCCCGGATGCCGCACCAGTACAGCATTTCAAAGGCGTAGTAGGAAACCGGTTTGTCCATCATTTCGGCAGCAAACTTCTGGTATTCCTCTTTCGTCCAGAACAGCATCTCCCGGCGTTCCTCGTTGCCCATATTTCCGGCCTTTGATGCGGGATTTGCCCGCAGATCGTAAAACCGCACAGCGTGATTGAAGATGGCACTGAGCTGGTTGTGCAGCGTCTTGAGATACGTCTGGGAATATGGCTTGTGCATCTCGTCCCGATACGCCAGCTGCTCGTTCTGCCAGGCAATCACATCCTTGGTGGTGATCTCGCTGATCTTCCGCTGCCCGAAATAGGGGAGAATCTTGGTTTCCACAATGTTCTGCTTGGTGATCCAGCTATTCTCCTTCAGCCGGGCTTTCATATCCTTGGTGTAGATTTCGTAGAACGCCTCAAAGGTCATATCCATATCGGCGGCGTTCTGCATATGGAATTTTTGCTCCCAGTCCTGTGCGGCCCGCTTGGTGGCAAAACCACGCTTGCATTTCTGCTTGCGTTCACCCTTCCAATCCCGATAGCGGGTCATCACGTACCAGGTGCCGGTTTCTTTGCATTTGAAAACACCCATTTAATCAGTTCTCCTTTCTCGCTCCGTAGAGCCGTTCATTGAAATACTCCCGGTTGATTCGACCGGAAATGGTGATAAAGCCTTTGGATTTCAGCTCCTCGTTGAGCTGGCGAATGAGTTTGTACGCGTAGGGCTTTGATACGCTCAACTCCTGTGCCACTTCCTCGGCACGAAGAAATTTCGGTTCCATTCGGATACCCCCTTTCATTTACATATAGTTCTCTTATTTAGTGTCGGAGAACTTTCTGGCCGCATTCCGATTTGCCCGAGCGGGTACGCCATTACCGTGACGCACGACGGGTATTCTGTTGTTAGCAAATAGCTTAACGCTATTTGCTATAGCTATTATACTAAGCATATTCCGTAAAGTCAATAGCATCAGTGGGAAAAATTAAACTTTTTTGCTTCTTCTATCTTGACGAACGCTAACGATATATGCTATACTGATCGCACAGTATCAAAACGAGGAGCGTAATCGCTATGGCAATCGGTGAGAGAATTCGGTTCTTCCGCAATCTGCGGGGAATGACGCAAAAATACTTGGGGCAGGTGGTCGGTTTCCCGGAAAAGACCGCTGACATCCGTATGGCACAGTATGAATCCGGCAGCAGAACGCCCAAGGCGGAGCTGACGGAGAGCCTTGCCGGTGCGCTGGGTGTCTCACCGCTGGCACTGTCCGTGCCGGACATTGACAGCTATCTCGGCCTGATGCACACGCTGTTTACCTTGGAGGATCGCTACGGTCTGACGGTGGACACCGGCGAGAACGGCGTTTCCCTGCGTGTTGACCCTCGGAAGGGGAAGGACGCTGCCGAGCTATCCGAAATGCTCACTGCGTGGGCTGAACAGGCCGAAAAATATCGCAACGGCGAAATCAACCGGGAGGACTACGACAAATGGCGTTATAACTACCCGAAATACGACGAAGCGTCCGGCTATGTGAAAGTCCCGTCCCAGCAGCTCAGTGATGTGATGTTGAAAGCTTTCAAAGACCGGCTGAAAGATGATAAATAACCCAGAACGACAAAAAGCCCGTACCGATGTAGACCCATCGGTACGGGCTTAAAATATGGTTCTGTGCTTCGTCCAAGCCGCCGGAAATCATCTGTAACCCCGAAACCCTCGGAATTTCAGAATAATGGCACTTGGAAGAAGTGTTATCAAAGTGTTATCAAAACGGGTGGGCGAAACCGGAAAACCGTTGGTATGACTGGACTTCTCGGCTTCCGTTTTTTATTCCCACTCCACCGTACCGGGCGGTTTGGAAGTGATGTCGTAGACCACGCGGTTGACATGCTCCACCTCGTTGGTGATGCGGTTGCTGACAGTAGCCAGAATATCATAGGGAATGCGCGCCCAATCGGCAGTCATAAAGTCATCCGTGGTAACGGCACGAATGGCCACCAGGTGATCGTAGGTGCGATGATCGCCCATCACGCCCACCGTCTTGACACAGGGCAGCACGCAGAAGAACTGGGCCATCTCTTTCTCGTACCCATTCTTGGCCATCTCGTCCCGCAGAACCCAATCCGCCTCTTGCAGCACCCGGATCTTATCCGCGGTGATCTCGCCCAAGATTCGCACGCCCAGACCGGGGCCGGGGAACGGCTGGCGCCACACCAGCTCCTTGGGAATGCCCAGCATGGTACCCACCTTGCGCACCTCGTCCTTAAACAGGTCGCACAGCGGCTCTACCAAGCCCAGGAACTGCACATCCTCCGGCATCTTTACCTTATTATGATGGGTTTTGATGGTATCCGCATCCCCCTTGCCGGACTCAATGCAGTCTGGATAAATGGTGCCCTGGGCAAAGTAGCCCAGCTCATCCTGGTGGCGGATCTCGTCCCAAAACACATTAAAGAACTCGGTGCCGATGATCTTGCGCTTTTGCTCCGGGTCAGTGACACCCTTCAGCGCCTGCAAAAAGCGCTCCTGGCAGTTGACCCGCACAAAATTCATATCAAACAAGGAAGTAAAGGTCTTTTCTACAAAATCGCCCTCGTCCTTGCGCATTAAGCCCTGGTCCACAAACACGCAGGTAAGCTGCTTGCCCACCGCGCGAGACAGCAGGCCCGCTGCCACGGAGGAGTCTACGCCGCCGGACAGGCCCAGAATCACCTTTTTGTCACCAATCTGCGCACGCAGCGCAGCTACGGTCTTTTCGATAAAATTATCCATCTGCCAGTCGCCGGAGCAACCGCAAACATCAAACAGGAAATGATGAAGCATTTCCTTACCATAGGTGGTGTGGGTCACCTCCGGGTGGAACTGCACTGCATACAGGCCACGTTCCGGGTTCTCCATCGCCGCACAGGGGCAGTCCGCCGTCTTACCGGTGACGGTAAAGCCCGCCGGGGGCTGGGCGATATAGTCCGTATGGCTCATCCAAACGGTGGAGTCCTGGGGCACATCCCGCAGCACACTGCCGCCCAGCACGGTCAACTTGATCTTGCCGTACTCGGACACCGGCGCCGTCTCTACCTTGCCGCCCAGCATCCATGCCATCAGCTGGCAGCCGTAGCAAATGCCCAGCACCGGCACGCCCAGCTCCAGCACTTCCGGGGTGTAATGGGGCGAGGCCGGGTCATACACGGAATTGGGACCGCCGGTAAAGATAATGCCCTTATAATTTCCCTGCCGAATGGTATCCAGCGAGGTGGTATAAGGCAGAATTTCGGCAAACACGCCGTGATCACGCACACGGCGGGCGATCAGCTGATTGTACTGACCGCCGAAATCCAAAACAAGAATTTTTTCCATACTATTCCTCCAAAGCGCAACGCGCGTTCATACGGGTCTATTATAGCGAAAAGCCCGCCGCTTTGCAAGGAAAATAGAGAAAAAGCGCCCCTTGGGTCTAAACAGGCCCTATCCGGCAAAATACCGGGGCAGCACCGGCGGCTGCTCCACCGGTCGCCCGGCCTGCTCCCGGGCGGTACACAGCCGCAAAAGCAGCATAGACAGGGTAGCGCACTGGCACACAGGCGCCAGTAAAGGCAGGCTGTCCGGAAACAAAAATACCTGCCGTGCGCCGGACAGCTGCCCTGCCAGGCTCTCTACCGTGCAAACCACTGTACCCGCGCCCCGAATGGCCGCCAGTTGCAGGGCAGCGCAGGTTTTTTCCGTCAGTTCCCGACTGCTGATCAACGCCACCAGCGCCGTGTGACTGTCCACCGTAGGCAGCAAGGTGTGGCGCAGCTCCGCCGCAGGCACCGTCTCCACCGGCACGCCCAGAGTACGGTTCCACACGCCGGCCATGGCGCCCGCTGCCGCCAGATCAATGTTTTGACCCACAAACAGCAGCCGATCATAGCCGCTTAGGTACGCCGCCAAAGCGTCCAGTTCGCTGCCGCTTTTTAAGATCAGCCGCAGCTTGTCCGGCAGGGTGGCGCACAGCTTTACCGCCATGCGGCCGAACAAGGGGGTAATGGTCTTTTGGCGCAGCCCCCAGTCCACCGCCACCAGCGCCAGCAGCACATAGCCCAGCACAAAGTGGGTCACCGGCGGCAACCCGCCGGGCAGGCTGCAAGGCAAGGACAGAAGTGTGCCCCCGGCACGAGCCAAGGGGCTGTCCGGGTCGCCGGTCAGCGATGCCGTGCGGGCGCCGAAGGCCGCCGCCTTTTGCAGTGCCTCCGCCACCTCTGCCGTTTGGCCGCTGGCAGAAATGCCCACCACCAGCGCGCCTCGGTCGCACACCACGCCCCCGGCGCAGAACTCACCGGCAGAATAGGCAAAAGCGGGCACATCGCACACCGACTCAAAATTACAAGCCGCCGCTTGCGCCAGCTGATAGGAAGTGCCGCAGCCTACCAGCAGCACCCGACTGACGCCCCGAGGCCGCAGGCGACTTTTGCCCAACCGAGGTTGATCCCCACGCACAAAGCGATGAAGCAGCAACTCCAAATCTCCGGGCAGCGCCTGTAACGCCTCTCCCGGGTCTGCAAAGCCCGCTGCCGGCGGCCGTCGCAAAGTCACCGCGCAGGGGGATTTTTTGATTTTTTTGCCCTTGGCGTTCCAAAACTGCAGCTTACCCGGGCGTAGCTGCACGCACTCCCCGGCAGACAGGGCATAGATTTTCATTTGATCCGGTTCCAGTGCCGCCAAATCCGAAGAAACGCAAGCGCTGCCGCCGCCTACCGCCGCATACAGCGGCGCCCCGTGGGCACAGGCGAACAGGCATTCCTCACCCCGACGCAGCACGGCCAAAGCATAGTTGCCCCGAGCCTCACGGCAGCACAGACGCAAAGCGGCAACGGTGCCGCTGTCTGCATACGCCTGCAAAAGCGCCGCCAGCACCGCACCGTCGCTGTCCGGGTAGGGCAGCAGGTTCAGCGCACTGCGCAAGGCAACGGCGTTCTCCACCGTGCCGTTCATCGCCAGGCAATAATCATCGGTCACAAAGGGGTGCACATTCTCTGCGGTGCGCCCGCCGCAGGTGGCAAACCGGGCGTGTACCAATCCGCAGGGCGCTGCGCTCTCCGGCAGCTGCTGTGCCAATGCCGTCACGCTTTCTTTGCTTTTAACACACAACAGCTGGCCTCCTTGCATTAGGGCGGCGCCGTAACCGTCCAGCCCCGGCTGGGTGCAGGCCTGCAACTTCTCCAGCAGCAGCCCGCCACAGGGGGCGTTGCCGACAAATCCGTATAGAAACATGGTATTCGCTCCTCCTTAATTTGGCAGCAACCGGGCCACGATCACGCTCATATCGTCTCGTCGATCCGCTGGGGTGTGGGCCTTGGCATAGGCCAGCACCGTATCTGCCAACTCCTGCTGATCCTGGGATTGAAAGCGGCAAAGCAGCGCCTCCAGCCCTACCGCATCCGCGTCTGTAATACCGTCGCTAAGCAGCACCACCGTGTCCCCGGCGCCCAGCACCGCCGTGCGCTTGGCAAAGGTAATGCCCCGCAAAATGCCCGCCGGCATACTGGCCAGCTCGCACCGGGTCAGCCGCCCATGGCGCAGCACATAGGATCGGGGTGCGCCGGCTTTGTAAAAGGCGCACCGACCGGTAAACAAATCTACGCAAGCACAGTCCAGGGTAGCCAGGCTCTCCTCATTGCTCTTGACCAGCAGCGCAGAGTTGACGACTTTCAGTGCCGCATCAAAGCCAAAGCCTGCACTGAGCAAACGGCTCAGCAGCCCGGCGCCCATAGCGCCGTCCAGCGCTGCCCGAGAGCCGCGGCCCATACCGTCGCTGATAATCAGAATTTGGTGACCACGACCGTCCCGGGCGACCTTTACCGTGTCTCCGCACAGCCGTCCCTCTGCTGCGTACTGGGCGTAACCCACAGACAGACAATACAGGGGCTTTTCGTTAAAGGTCAACAGACTTTCGCTGCCGTAGCGGGTCACCTGGCCTGCCTCCAACGAGCGCCCGCAGGTCTTGCTGATCCTGGCCTGGAGCACCGGACTGGACAATCCCGGTGCCGGATCGTCACAAGCGATCTCCACGCGCATACGGTCAAATTTGTCTAAAATCACAGAGATATTTTTGGGATAAATTTCGCTCTCGCCCAGCAGCCGCCGCAGCTTTCCGGCTGTTTTGGCGTCAAAGCACTCCGCCTGATCAAACTCAAAGGCCAAATCGGACAGCATGTCGGAGATGGAGTAAAACTGGTCCGCCGCCACCATGCGCATATCGCTTTTTTCCGGATCCGGAGGCAACCCCCTTTTGCCGTTAATGCGGTCGATCTTCTCCCGCACCTCCCGCACATTGTCGCTGACGCTGGCCATGGCGGAGGCGGCAAATCGCAGCCGCAGCACCAGGCTTTGGCGCAGAGAGCCCTCCGGGGCAATATCCGCACCGTTTTCAAAAAAGGCAGTGCACCGATCGCCCCAGGCGGCAGGCAGCAGAAGCAGTAGCACGCCGGCCACCGCACTCTCCACAAAGGTGCACACACTCAAATGCCCCAGGTTGGCCGCCACAGAGAAAAAGCCCATAGACAGCACAAACGCCCCGGCGCAGCCCAGGGAGGCAAAACGATCAAACAGCGCCGCCAGCAGGGCGGAAAAGCCGTAGGCCCCTAGCAAAAACATGGTGTCTTGCCCGGCCAGACCCAAGGCGAATCCCAAGCACAGGGCCAGGGTGACCCCCAGCCGAGACGAGCCAAAGCGTAAGGTAATCAAGATCAGCAGCACGGCCGCAATCCGCGCCGGTGCAATGCCGAAAATCGTCAATCGAGACAGGCTCATTAACAGTAGCGAACCACTAATGAGCACGCATACCAAGTCGCCGGTAGGCGCAGCCTTGCACCGCAGACGGCGATAATTGCAGTGCTCTGCGCGGAAGAAGAAATATCCGCCGCCACCGGCCAAAATGCTCTCGCCCAGCACCAGCGCATAATCTGCCGCGCCGCCGCCCAATCGCAGTTGCAACACCGCCCCGGTCAGCCCCACTGCCAGACAAGACAGCGCCATGGGCAGCCGGGCGTCTCGCCGGGGGAGAAAGGCAGCCATTGCCAGCGCGCCTACCAAGGCGATGAGCACTGCCGCAAAGTACCGCACACGAGCCGTGCCGGTACCAAAGATCATATATCCCAACCCGGCACCCAGGGCGGAAAAGAGAAAATCCCGCCGCCCGGATACCGCCACCAGTGCCACCGCAAAGGGGCTGCACCCGCCGGCTACCGCCCCGGCGGATAGTACAAACCCACCCAGCAAGTGCCCGGCGCACCCCAGCAGCGCGCGCTTGGTCCCGGCGCGGCTGTGGGCGGTGGTGAATTTTGGCTTTTCCAGTAATTTCATAAGCTTGTCCTCAACGGTCTTTTTGAACCAGTATAACCTATAAAATTAGCAGATCCTGTCACTCGCCGTCCCCGGCAAAAAGTGCCCCCTTTCCCCACAATTTCCCCTGTTTTATTCCACGAAGGCAGCAATTTACTCCCCCGTATAACATAAGAAAGCCACCGATGATCGGTGGCTTTCTGCTTTGCTATTCGTCGTAATCCTTGATTTGCTGTTCTTCCTCTTGTCTCTCTAAAAAACTTTCCAATCGGTTTCACTCTACCCATTCCCCCTTTTTCGTCAAGGGTGGTTGGATAATGACAGAAGTCGTGGCGGCTCTTATATGGAATAAAGATAAATTTATGATTTGTCAATGTCCGGCGCAAAAGTCAGCAGCCTTTTGTGGATACTCGTAATTTTTGCTTGTGCGCTTTTCAAAATCGTTACTTCCATAAAGCAAAAAAGCGTTCCGTCTTTTAACAAATAGCCCGTATCCATCCAGGCGCTTGCAAGTCCTCCGTTTTCATTATTACCGTTATCAAATTTCGATTTGCAGGGTCATTATAGTATAAGGCAACCTGTCAACAATCAACAACAAAAAGCCACCGTAATTCTACCAAAATTACGGTGGTTTCTTGTGAAGACAGGACAATAGAGATGTTTTTGCGTTTTCGCTGTCTTGATTTGAACACTCTCGGCACAATCATTTTACATTACTCCGTTTCTGTTTTCAAGTTTTTTTACAGCGTAATTTCGATTTCGGTGCCTCCGATAAAGACCACCTTGATTTTCGCTTTTGACTCTACCGCTACGCAATCGAATATCTGCCGGACGACATAATCGGCAAGCAGTCTGATTTTCCTTTTACTCATATCGTTCAGTCCTTTCATTGTTATTCGTTTTTATTGATTTATTGATTGACTTGTAGTATAATTCTTGATATTCAGAGTTCAAAAAACATAATTTTTTTGCAAGCTGCAGGGGTGCATTCTATGGCGACAGTATTGTTGATTATAATATATATCGCTTTTATCGGCTTGGGGATACCGGACTCGCTTTTCGGTACGGCTTGGCCTGCCATATACTCCGACTTCGGTCTGCCTTTTTCATTCGGAAGCTTTGTTACGGTCATAGTGTCATGCGGAACTGTTATATCAAGCATTATCAGCTCTAAAGTAATCGCCAAGCTCGGAACCAATAAGGTTTCGGCATACAGCACGCTTCTGACAGCGATTGCCTTACTTGGCTATTCTTTTGCGCCGAATTTATGGGTGATGTGCTTTTTATCTGTTATACTCGGCATCGGTGCCGGCTCAATAGATGTAGCACTGAATAACTATGTTGCTCTGCATTATTCCGCAACACATATGAGCTTTCTGCATTGCTTTTACGGCGTCGGCGTATCCGTAAGCCCCTACATTTTATCACTTGTTATTGCAGGCAAATCCGGTTGGCGAGGCGGATACAGAATTACTTTTATCATTCAGCTTGCCATAGCTGCGCTGTTGTTTATATCGCTTCCTTTATGGCATAAAGTGCATGGTGCTGAAAAAAGCACGGATGAAGCCGAATTTAAAAGCTTATCGCTTAGAAGCATATTGAAAATTCCGGGCGTAAAAATGATGTGCGGACTGTTTATCACCTCCTGTGCAATAGAATGCACCTGCGGCGGATGGGGCAGTACATTTCTTGTGGAATACAAGCATTTGTCCCCGGAAAAGGCAGCTCGAATTATAATGATATACTATGTCGGGTTGACTCTCGGACGGTTTTTGTCCGGCGTGTTGGCAACAAGATTGCATAGCTGGAAAATACTAAAGCTGGGGCAGATCGTATTAGGTGCAGCCCTGTTGCTTTTGGTTCTTCCGAGCAATGTATATCTGTGCGCCGCCGGAATGTTTTTAATTGGACTCGGAAACGGTCCGCTGTTCCCGAATTTTAATTACCTTACACCCGAAAACTTCGGCAGCGATATTTCACAGTCTGTCATCGGAATTCAAATGGCATCGGCATATATCGGAATCATGCTCGCTCCCGCACTTTGCGGATTACTCGGTCAGACATTCGGTATGGTTATTTTCCCGTTTTACCTGATACTGTTTTATGTTGTCATGATACCCTTGACGATTCGTGTAAGAGCGGTGCTAAAGAAAAACACAAAACAGAGTTAATATCATAAACAGTACCCTTATCAACAAAATTTTACTTTTGCAATTATATTTTTCATCGCCTCCGGAAATAAGAAAGCCGCCTGATTCTCAAAAGAAAACCAAGCAGCTATGTATGTGTTTTATTCAATTGGTCGGATCGGAATTAATTATACCACCGAATTATGAAAAATTCTACCGCCATGTTCAGTGTGGCAGGATCACTCTTCCGCAGAAGTACTCTATGATGGGGTTTGTTATAAGCCTGAATGCCTTGTTTCAAGCGGTTTTGGGGCGTAGAAAAAGTCCGCCGCAATTCTATTGAAATTACGGTGGACTTATGGTCGGAGTGACAGGATTCGAACCTGCGGCATCCTGCTCCCAAAGCAGGCGCGCTACCAACTGCGCTACACCCCGATTTTTTATTTTGCTTTTTTCTTAAAATTTTCCGTGCTTCCCTGCTTTGTCCGCCCGCCATACGGCTAACACAAGCCGATCACGGCACTTGTGTTATTTTAATATATCCGGCAGGGTTTGTCAAGCGGGTGATTGGACGGGCAACTGTGGCTGCTCCATCCGCACTTATGCATACGCAAAGAAAAACACCACCGCTTTGGCTCACGCCGGGGCGGTGGTATTCTTTGGGGGCTAAAATCAGTCCTGGAACAGCGGGGTGGACAGGTAGCGGTCACCGGTATCCGGCAGCAAGGCTACGATGGTCTTGCCTGCGTTCTCCGGGCGCTTGGCCAGCTGCTCGGCCGCCCAAACGGCTGCACCGGAGCTGATACCGGTGAGCACCGCGTCAGACTTGGCCAGGCGCTTGCCGGTGGCAAAAGCATCTTCATTGGTGACGGTAATGATCTCGTCGTAAATCTTGGTATCCAGCGTATCCGGAACAAAGCCGGCGCCGATACCCTGGATCTTATGGGCGCCGCCCTGGCCGGTGGACAGCACCGGGGAGGAAGCAGGTTCTACGGCAACCACCTTTACATTGGGGTTTTGGCTCTTCAGGTACGCGCCCACGCCGGACACCGTACCGCCGGTGCCTACGCCTGCCACAAAGATGTCAACCTTGCCCTCGGTGTCCTTCCAGATCTCCGGGCCAGTGGTGGCCTTATGGGTGGCCGGGTTCACCGGGTTTACAAACTGACCGGCGATGATAGAGCCGGGGATCTGCTCGTGCAGCTCCTCTGCCTTGGCGATGGCGCCCTTCATGCCCTTGGCGCCCTCGGTGAGCACCAACTCTGCGCCATAGGCTTTCATCAGGTTGCGGCGCTCCACGCTCATGGTCTCCGGCATGGTGATGATCAGGCGATATTTTTTGGCCGCAGCAACGGCTGCCAGACCGATGCCGGTGTTGCCGGAGGTGGGCTCAATAATGGTGCCGCCGGGCTGCAACTTGCCGGACTTTTCTGCGTCCTCTACAATGGCCTTAGCAATACGGTCCTTCACGGAACCGGCCGGGTTAAAATACTCCAGCTTCGCCAAAACAGTTGCTTTCAGGTCGTTCTCTTTTTCAAACTGGGTCAGCTCCACCAGCGGGGTGCCGCCAACCAGGTCCAGGATAGATTTATAAATTGCCATGATAATAACTCCTTGTCAAATTCAAATGAAATTGTCGGTCAAATTAGGCGTTCAGCGCTTTTACAGCGTCAAATCCCTGCTCCAGATCGGCGATAATGTCGTTGATGTTCTCTGTACCGATAGAAAGACGGATGGTGTTGTCAAAAATCTTCTGCTCGTTGAACTCCTGCTCAGACAGCTGAGAGTGGGTGGTGGTCTTGGGGTGGATCACCAGGGACTTTACATCTGCCACATTGGCCAGCAGAGAGAAGATCTCCAGCGCGTCGATAAATGCCTTTGCCTCTTTTTCGCCGCCCTTGATGTCAAAGGTGAAGATGGAACCGGCGCCGCTCGGGAAATATTTATTGTACAGATCCTGATATTTGGGATCCAAGGACGGATGGTTCACATGCTCGACCAGCGGGTGATTTTGCAGGTACTCCAGCACCTTCTTGGTGTTCTCCACGTGGCGCTCCACACGCAGGGACAGGGTCTCTACGCCCTGAAGCAACAGGAATGCGTTAAAGGGAGAAATAGCAGCGCCGGTATCGCGCAGCAGAATCGCGCGGATATAAGTGGCAAACGCAGCCGGGCCGGCAGCCTGCACAAAGCTGATGCCGTGGTAGCTGGCGTTGGGTTCGGTGAGCTGCGGGAACTTGCCGCTCTTTTCCCAATCGAACTTGCCGCTGTCTACAATCACGCCGCCCAGGGTGGTGCCGTGACCGCCGATGAACTTGGTGGCGCTGTGGACCACAATGTCTACGCCGTACTCAATGGGGCGCAGCAGATAGGGCGTTGCAAAGGTGCTGTCCGCCACCAGCGGAATGCCGTGCTTGTGGGCGATCTTGGCCAGGGCCTCAATATCCACCAAGTTAGAATTGGGGTTGCCCAGGGTCTCAAAGAAGATCAGCTTGGTGTTGTCCTGAATGGCATCCTCAAAATTTTGCAGATCGTCCGGGTCAACAAAAGTCGTCTTGACCCCGTGCTCCGGGAAGGTGTGCTCCAGGTAGTTGTAAGTGCCGCCGTAAATGGTCTTGGCGCTGACAATATGGTCACCGGCCTTGGCCAGTGCCTGGAAGGTGTAAGCCAAAGCAGCCGCACCGCTGGCGGTAGCCAAAGCGGCTACGCCGCCCTCTAAAGCGGCAATGCGCTTTTCAAACACATCCTGGGTGGAGTTGGTCAGACGGCCGTAAATGTTGCCGGCGTCTGCCAGGCCAAAACGGGCCTGGGCGTGGTCGCTGTTATGAAATACATAAGAAGTGGTTTGATAAATCGGTACGGCTCTGGAGTCGGTAGCGGGATCCGCCTGCTCCTGGCCAACATGCAGCTGCAAAGTCTCAAATGCGTATTTCTTGCTCATAATTCAAATTCCTTTCAAGTTCAAATGATAAAATGTAGGTTACGATTGGGTCACATACATCGGTTCATTCGTCCAAATCGGAAATTTTGTCTTAATAAAGTGGGAAATAACCGGTTCATAGAGGTCTCCTGATTTCTTCGGGTCTCCCCGTTGGATTGACTTAACTATACACCATAATGCCTACTATGTCAATAGGTAATGTCGGAAAAAATAAGAAATTTTTTCTGATCCATCAAAATTTCGCGTAACCAGGCTAAAAATAGCGAAAAATAAAATGCGGTAAATCTTATTGCACTACAAAGCTGGCGGATACTATCCGCCGTCTCTGATGTGTATACCATCCTCTTGCACACCGATATGCACACATATTTAAACCCGCTGGACACCACACAAAAAAGCGACCTCCCGGGGGAAGTCGCTTTTCCTTATATATACATATTGTATCTATTTTCAGGCGCTTATTCTTTACCGGCGCGGCGCTGGGACAGGGCGGCAGAGATCTGCGCCTTCTTCTCGCCCACAATGTCGTACTTAAACATGGGGAAGATGGACAGCAGTGCCAGCACACCCGGCAAGGCGGTATAGGCAAAAAAGATAATGTCCTTCGTCTTGGTGGTGAAAGTACCGGCACCCAAAGCGTCATAATAACCGGACACCTGCACAAAGATCAGACCCACAGCGGTACCCAGTGCCAGGCACACCTTAATGGTCAAGGTCAGGATGGAATAGGCGGCGCCCTCCATCCGCTTGCCGGTCTCATACTCGTAATAATCCACGCAATCGGCGGTCATGATCATGGGCATTAAGGTGACGGCGCCGAACTGCAAGCCGATCAGGAACAGAGAGGCATAAAACAGCACGGTGAGCACCATATTGTCCGGTGACTGGAACCAGAAATGGCCGATCACAAAGGAGAAAATGGAAGCGGCAAAGCCGTAAACAGACAGAAGAATGTACGCCTTGCGCTCATCCAGCTTCTTAATCAGCAGGGGGCACAGCGCCATACTGATCATGGAACCCACGGCGGTAACGATACCCAAAACAGCCACCAAGTTTTGGCTGCCCAGGATCACCGTTGCGGCCTGTACCTGGATACCCATAGCCATCTGACGGCCAAAGCCCAGGAAGTAAGAAATAATCACCAGCATTAAGGGTTTATTGTTCTTCAGCGCGCCCATCATATCCTTAAAAGTGGTCTTTTCGCCGGCCTGGTAGGGCACCCGCTCCTTATTGAGCAGCGGAATCAGGGCAAAGAGCACACAACCAAAGATGGCGGTGAGCACTGCGGTCCAGAAGAACTCGGAAGCGATCATAGGCGTATCTGTCTCGCCGGACTTGACGAACACCTTGGACCCGCCGGGAATAATCAGGCAGGCAATCGGCACAATCACCACGCAGGCAGAAAAGCCGATCTGCTTAAAGGTATTGGAGATGGACACCACATTGGTGCGCTCCGTGGGATCCGGGGTCAGCACGGAAGCGATCCCCTGCGAGGGCACATCGCCCATGGTCATGGCAATGGACCAAACCAAGTAGGTGAGGAAGATCCACACATACAGCCCGGTGCCGGAAAACGGCACTTTCACAAACACCACAGCGGTCATCACCAGCAGCGGCACCAGAGAGTACAGGATCATAGATTTGAACTTGCCCCGCTTGCTTTTGGACCGGTCGATCAGGTTGCCCACCACCGGGTCTGCCACAGCAGACACGATCTTGGCCACCAAAATCAAAATGGCCACCACAGACACATTGGCGCCCAAAATGGAGCCGTCAAACTCGGCCTGGTAGGAGTTTAGCAAGCCTACGATGGCCTGGAACCCGAACAGTCCCAGGGAGTACGCCGCAATCTCCTTAAAATTCATATACTTTTTTTTCGTTGCCGTTACAGCATCTGCCATAAAAACCCCTCCTTTTTATTGCAAAAAAGCAGAAAGGGGCGCAAAGCCATTCCCTCATTGAAACGGCTGCGTCCCTTAAATGCTTAAAATTTACTCCGCCAGCTCGGCGTCGTCCTTAAAAACTTCCTTAAACAGGTCAATGTCCGCCGCTTTCATCACAGCGCTGAACAGGCGAGAGCCGTTCACCGGCAGTAGCTTGCCAAACACGCTCATGGCGTGGGCATCCACACCGTGGATCTGCAGTGCCTGCTTGTGCTCTATACCGAACATGATCATCTTCACCATCAGGTCGCAATCGGTAGAGATCATATTGATGACCTTCTCGCCCTTGCCGCCTGCGTTGGACTGGCCGCGGAAAATATCCGTCTTGGTAAAGCCGGGGCAAACCAGACCCACATAGCACTTGCCACGGAACTCCTCACGCAGAGCCTCGGTAAAGCCCTTCAGTGCAGCCTTGGAAGCGCTGTACATGGAAGTACCGGCCAGGCTCATCAGTGCGGCGGAAGAGTCAATGTTAACAATGCCCGGGTCCGTGCTCTGCAGCAGCATGGGCAGAAATGTCTTAACGGAATACACGCAGCTGTAGAAATTAATGTTAATGGCACGCTCAATTTCTTCATCACTGTAGCGGTCAAAGCGCTTAAACTTAGGCAGAATACCGGCGTTGTTGACCAGCACATCCACCTGCACGCCTTCCTCTACCAGCTCGTTATAGAAGTTCTCCCAATTCTCCTTAACAGACACATCAAACAGCTTGTAAGAGAACTGCTGGGCATAAGTGGGGCCAAGCTCCTCAATGAATTTGAGCATCTTGGGTTCTGACCGAGCCACGCCGATCACAGTGCAGCCGTGCTTCTTGATCAAGGTAGCCGCAATGCCTGCGCCCATACCGCCGGAAGCGCCGGTTACAACAACAGTTTTGCCGTCTAACCAACAATACATAGGTAAAATTCCTCCAATATGTAAAATTCTGTATTTATTATAGCTGAAAAAACCAAAGAATACAACATTTTTTTATGCAGGACAGCGGATTTTTCCGTTTTTATCCGTCACTATGGTGATTGTGCCGCTTTGATCCGTGCGATAGACGGTACACCCGGCATCCCGCAGGCGGGAAAGCGTGCTCTCTGCCGGGTGGCCATAACGGTTGCCCGCGCCCACGGAGATCACCGCATACTTGGGCAACGCCTGGCGCAGAAACACATAGCCGGTGGCAGACCCGCTGCCGTGGTGACCCACCGCCAGCACATCACAACTTACATCTGCACCGCTTTGGATCAAGCTGCGCTCCTCCTCTGCCCCGGCGTCACCCATAAAGAGAAAAGTCGCGCCGCCAAAGCGCACTTGCAGCACTAGACTACTGTTGTTCAGATCGCTGCCGGCAGCGGCGGGGCCCAGCACGGTACACTTCGCCTCCCCCAAAGGAAACTGCATACCCGCCTGCCCGGCCACCGGAGTCACACCCCGATCCGCCAGCGCATCTAAAAAATCTTGGTAATAATCGCTGTCCGCCGTTACCGGGCTGACAATGGCCTGACCCACCGGCACCGCATCCACCACAGCGGCCAGGCCGCCCACATGGTCCTCATGGCCATGGGTATTCACCACATAGTCCAGCCGGTCCGTTGCCGCCTGCACCGCACGCGTGACCTTGGCGCCGTCTGCCACATTGCCGCCGTCGATGAGCAGGCTCTTACCCCCGCAGGTGAGCAGCGCCGCATTGGCCTGACCTACATCCAAAAATTCCACTGTCAACACATCCTGCCGCCGGGTAGTCTCGTTGCCGTTTGTACCAAAGACGGCAGCCCTGTTGACCGCACTGCAACCGCCAAAAAGCAGCAAAAGCGCCAGTACCAGCGGGACAATTTTTCGTGTTTTTGCACAAGTTTTCATGGCGTTTTCCAGCACTTCCTACAAATTCTGTGAAGTTGCTTGCAACCTTTCTTTCATTTATGTTATCATAGTATTTGCTATTGGACAGGTGTCCATTACAAAGCGATTTGAGGGGGGTTTTTCTAAAAAATGGACAGACGGGTAAAGCGCACCAAGGCGGCGGTCTTTAACGCTATGATCGCGCTGATGATTGAAAAAGAAACGGACAAGATCACCGTATTGGAGCTGTGCAAAAAAGCAGACATTAACAAAAGCACCTTTTATCTGCACTTTAAGAGCATGGGCGCGTGCATTCAATTCTGCTTTGAGACCATCACCAACGGCATTGTGGAGATCGCCAAGGGCATCAACTACGATCAAATCCAGCGGGATCCCACGGATATAATTAACAGTATGCTCAATGAGATTGAGCGCAACAACAACATTGAGCGGCTGACCAAATTCAAAAACAGCCGTATGTGCGCCCCCGCCCTGCGCATGCTCAAACAGCAGATGACCGAGGCCATTTGCTCTCACAACAACTTCACTATGGAGAAAAATTATCACCAGGTAACCAATGTGATCTACGCCGTAGGCGGCTGTATTGATGTGATTCTGGAGCCGCTGCCCGCCTTTGACCGGGAAAAGCTGACTGCCGTACTCACCGCGCAGCTGCGCAAAATACGGTAATCCATACGATGATTGATACGCACAAAGCCCCTGCCATTGCAGGGGCCTTATTTTTTTGTAAAGAATGATAAATCCAAACCGATGCTGTGAAAGCCTTACGCTTCCTCGATCAATAGGCCGATGCTCTCCTTTCCGTCGACCCATGGGCACCACCCGACAGCTGTCGGATAATGCACACTGTCTCGCAAGAATTATACCATATTTTTGCATGCCTGCATAGTGGGTTGCAAAAGAATATGGCGTTTTTTCAGGATAGAAAATGGCGGCGAATGGCAGGGCGTGCAAGCACCCTACAAAAAAATAAAAGCCAAACGGATCTTATCCATCGCACACAAAAAACCGCCCGGGCCTTACGGTCCGGGCGGTTCCCTCTCTTACGGCAAGCGAAAGATCATTTGCCGATTTGATACAACGCAGAGGTATCTGCGGTGGTATTGTCTACATACCAGGTATGGCCGATCTGCACCACGGTCAGGTCGCAGGTGGCCAACTGGGTACCCTTAGCGTCCGTTACCTGCACGGTGCAGGTGGAAACGGCACGGATGTCGTCGGCGCTGACTTCATAATTCGCCAGCAGCTGGGTATTCATCTTGGCGGTATAAGCCTTTACATCCTCCACCGACTGCACATCGGTCACGGTGGTGGTCAGCTTGTAATCCTCGCCCAGCGCCTTTTGGTAAGCGCCGATGGTCTTATCCGTCAGCTTGACCTTGGTGTTCTTGTCGTAGGTCTCTTCCGTACCGGTCAGACTCTCGCCGTAGGTCTTTACATTGGCCTCCAGCGCAGTGAACATACCCTCGTCATCCAGGTACGAATCGCCGAATACCTGTCCCCGCACCTGCTGGTACTTGGCAAAGTAATTGGTGAACATAGCGTCTGCATCGTCCCAGCCGTACTGACCCAGCAGCTCCACATAATAGGGATACATGGCCGCGGTCACCTGGCCGGTAAGCGTACCGTCGTCGTTCTTGGTCTTATCGGACTTGTAGCTGTCGTCGTTCAAGCCCTTTAAATTCTTGGTATCGTCGCCGGGCTTGTAACCGGCGTCCTTATAGATCACCGGGTACATATAATACTTGCGGATAAAATCGCCGTATTTCTCGCTTTTGCTCACCAGCGCATACTTGTTGGCATTGTAGCCGTCACCGGTCTGCACAATGGTATCCGCATACGCCTGCGCGACCTTCTCCGGCTTAAATGCAATATACTTGCTGCTAAAGGTGGCCACGGTGGACACAGCCAAAATGGCTGCAACCAACAAAAATACCACCAGCGCATACAACTTGGTATTAAAAGTCTTTTCCTGTTTTGCCATTCTCGTCGCCCCCTTACTCGGCTGCTGCCGCATCGGCAGTCTCTTCGCCCTCACCGGCAACCAAACCGGCGGCCTCACGGCGCTCCATCAGCTCGCGGGTAATGCGCTCCTTCTTCTCACCGACCATATCGTAGAAGAAGATGGGCACCGCCTGGAGCACAACGAACACGGCGGGAATGATGGTGTAGATCATTAAAATCTTGTTCAAAGTAGAATCCGTCTGGGCGGCATAAGCCACATTGGCGTCACGAGATACGGCATAACCGGACCAGGTGTACAGCAGCCAAGGACCCAGCGCCTTGGTGAAGGCGGAAGCGATCTTGGAGAACAGGCCGTAACCGGCATACGCCAGACCGTCCTTGCGCTGGCCGGTTTTCCACTCGATCTCGTCTACGCAGTCGGCGATCATAATATTGGGGGTTACATTGGTGTTGCCGTGCTGCAAACCGCAGAAGAAGTTCAGGATCAGGAACGGCACAATCAGGGTGCTGTTAAAGCCGATACCCTTAGACACCAGGAACAGGATTGCCATGGAAGACGCACCGTACACGCAGAAAAGAATAAAGGTCTTTTTGGTGGAGAACTTCTTCAGCACAAAGTTCACCAGCAGGGTGCCCACAGCGGTACCGATACCCATGGGCAGCAGCAGCGCCAGCTTCAGGTCCTTAGAGCCCAGCAGGTAAATGGCGATGTACAAAGACACGGTGCCGTACACGCCGCGGCCAAAGCCGCACAGCTTGGTCAAGGACACCATCAGCAGGTTCTTGTATGTAAAGACCACCTTGACGGCGTCTTTCAGGCTCACCTTCTCCTGCGTGAAAGGCACACGCTCTTTGTTATTGGTAAAGAAGATCATCACAAAGAGGATCAGACCCAGGGCGCACACCGCCGTGGAGATCACCAGGTCAAGGCCCTGGCCCTCGGCGTTCTTATATTGCTGCTTGCCCATTAAGGCCTTCATCACCAAGCCCACCACCATCACGACTACCATACCGCCGGACTGGCCCACGCTGCGCAGGAACGAAGCGATGGAAATGGCGGTGGAGCGCTCTGCCGGATTGGGCGAACACAGGGAGCCGAAGCAGTTGGACGGGCTTTCTACCGCACAACTGAAGGCGGTATATAAGGAGTAGATCACAAACATCCACACGATGGCCAAGGTTTGGTTGGAGGTGTTGGGTGCAATGAATACCAGCATAGCCACCACGGCCAGCGGTACCACGCCGAAGCCCACCCAGGGCTTTACCTTGCCCAGCTTGGTGCGGGTGTTATCCACCAAATAGCCGATCACCAGCTCGCACACGGCGCCGATGATACCGGCCACCAAGAACACCATAGAGATGGCGTTTGCCATGGTGGCGGAGTCAAATCCCTTGCCTTTGAACGCGAAGTCAGCGAAGAAGGTAGCGGTGTAGTCCGGCATCCAGCCGGTCATCAGAGCCACGCCGAACAGACCGATACCAAAGGTAACGATCTCTGACTTCTTCATGTACTTTTTTTCCGTTTTGTCAGACATGAAAAATCCCCTTTTCCAGATTTAGTTTTGTTTTGCGTTCAGTATTATAGCACGCAGCCGCGCATTTGACAACTTTCCGGTTCTTTATTTGGCAGATTTGAAAATCTGTACCGTCATGGATCGGAATACGCTCCATATTTTAGGAGAATCGGTTGCGATTTGCCTTCCTTATTGCAGGGGGGCCAAATACAAACACAAAACCGCCTGCGTAGAAATACGCAGACGGTTCATGGTTTATATCGATATTATACGCACGCCGTTATGCCTTGGCGACCTCTTCGGTCTCGCTGCCTTTTTTGCTCTTCACATAGCTCTTGGCACTGTTGACCACAATGGTCAAGCCCAGTACAATCAGCAGCACGGCGATGATCAGCTGCAAACCGTTGGCAATAAACACAGCGCCCCAGCTGGTCTGTCCGGCAGGGATCTCCACTGCGGCAGCCTGCTGAATGGCCTTGATCATGGCAATCAGCCGCTGCACCAATGCAGTAAAGGTAACGCACAGCATAATGATCATAGGCGGGAACAGGATCTTGTTCTTTCTGCCTGTAACCTTCAGGAACACACACAGCGTAATCAGCACCAGTGCGCTAAGCAACTGGTTGGCAGAGCCAAACAGAGGCCAAATCTGCTGGTAGCCCACCTTGGTGAGCACATAGCCGCAAAGCAGGGTGATGATGGTAGCAAAATACGGATTGCACACCACCTTGCGCCACAGAGCTGCGTGCTGCATATCATCTACGCTGAAGATCTCCTGGAAAGACATTTTACCGATCCGAGCCACAGCGTCCAGCGTGGTCAGCGCCAAAGCGGACACACACATGGTCATAAACACGGTGGCTACCTGCACCGGCACGCCCATTTTCTCAAAGAACCCGGCAACGCCGCGGGAGAAGATCTGGAACGGGGTGCCCTCGGCAGCCACGCCGTTCTTGGCGGCGGCACCGGCCACGCACAGTGCCAATACAGCCAGCACGCTCTCCAAAATCATGGCGCCGTAGCCCACTTTCAGCATATCCTTTTCGTTAGCAATGGTCTTAGACGAAGTGCCGGAGGACACCAGGCTATGGAACCCGGACACAGCGCCGCAGGCCACGGTCACAAACAGAATGGGGAACATGGTGCCCAGCTTCTCGTTATTAAACCCGGTAAAGGCAGGCAGCTCCATGGTGGGGTGGCCGATGACCAAACCGATGATGGCACCGGCGATCATGCACACAAACATAATGGTGGTCATATAGTCCCGAGGCTGCTTCATCAGCCAAATGGGCATAATGGCCGCCAGGAAAATATAAGCGAACACCACGGCAGCCCATTGGGTCTTGCCCATGATGATGGGCACTTTAATGCCGACGGCAAAGGACGCAACGATAAAGACAACGCCTACAACAAACTCTTTCCACCCGGTCAGGTTCCACTTCTTCTGGATCAGGCCGAATACCACGGCAAACACCATAAACATAATAGACACCATACCGGCGGAGCCGTTGACCCCGGCAGTCGGCAGCTTTTGCAGAGTCTCCGCATCAAAGGCAGAGAATGTGCCGGTAACCATATCCGCAAATACGGCGATGATCAGCACGGAGAACAGCCAGCAAAAGATGGTAAACAATTTGCGGCCCAGCTTGCCGATGTACTTTTCAATGAGCATACCCATGCTCTTGCCCTCGTTCTTCACAGAAGCGTACAGGGCGCCGAAGTCCGTAACGGCGCCGAAGAAAACGCCGCCGATCAGGATCCACAGCAGCACCGGCACCCAGCCAAAGACCGCCGCCTGAATGGCGCCGGTAACAGGGCCTGCACCTGCGATAGAGGAAAATTGATGGCTGAACACCGTCCAGCCGTTGGTCGGTACAAAGTCTTTGCCGTCGTTGTACTTCACTGCGGGGGTCTCTGCCTTGGGATCAATACCCCAGGACTTGGCAATATGGCGACCATACAGCACATAGCCCGCACCTAACACAACAATGGCAATCAGTACAATAACCAATGTGTTCATTTGAAAGACTCCTTTCATTCTTCTTTTCCCAGTCAAATACAAAAAACAAAAAACCTTCGCCCCGGCACAGCCAATGCTGCTGTGCAAAGACGAAGGTAAAAATCAGAAACCCGCGCGTTACCACTCTGCTTGCCGGCAAAGCTGCCGACCGCTCATGCGCTGCCCGCCAAGGCGGATAGCACGCTCCGATAACGGGGAGTACCGGCACCGATTACGAAGCCCAAGGGCCGCTCACAGGTGCTGCTTGCAGGGGATAACGAGGACCGCGCCTTGCTGCCGTCTTCCACAACCGACGGCTTTCTGTAAGCGGTGATGCGGTTCGTCCTGTCCTGTTCGTTGCATTTGACTGTTGAATTTGTACTACCAATATAGCACTTTTGCGCCATTTGTCAACACCGTCGGAACAAAAAAATGCCCAAAATCGCAATAACGGACAGGGGTTGGAAAAATAAATGCCCCGGCGGGACCGAAAACGATCTGCCGGGGCGCAGTATATGCTTTTCCGTTTACAACTGGTCTGCCAAGGAGAAAATCAGGTCCCGGGTCTTGTCCCAACCCAGGCAGGGGTCGGTGATGGACTTGCCGTAAATGCCGTCCTCCCACTTTTGGGCGCCGTCCTCAATGTAAGACTCAATCATAAAGCCCTTCACCAGCCGGCGTATATCCGCCGAGTGGCGCATGGAGTGGAGCACCTCATTGGCAATACGCACCTGTTGCAGGTACTGCTTGGAGGAATTGGAGTGGTTGGTGTCAATAAGCACCGCCGGGTTGGCAATGCCGCTCTCCACATACAGATCGTGGAGAATACGCAAATTCTCGTAATGATAATTGGCGTGGTTGATGCCGTGGCGGTCCACACTGCCCCGCAAAATGGCGTGGGACAAGGGGTTGCCCTGGCTCTCTACCTCCCAACCGCGATAAATAAAGGAATGATCGCCGTGGGCGGCCTTAATGGCATTGATCATCACAGACAGATCCCCGCTCATAGGATTCTTCATACCCACAGGAATATCCAGTCCACTGGAGATCAGCCGGTGCTCCTGGTTCTCTACGCTGCGGGCACCGACAGCCACATAGCCCAGCAGGTCGCTTAAATACCGGTGATTCTCCGGGTACAGCATCTCGTCTGCACAAGACAGCCCGGTCTCCTGCAAGGCACGCAGGTGAATATGGCGAATGGCGCGAATACCCTCGTACATATCCGGCTTTTTACCCGGGTCCGGCTGGTGGAGCATACCCTTATACCCGGCGCCGGTGGTGCGGGGCTTGCCGGTATAAATGCGGGGAACGATCAAGATTTTGTCCGCCACCTGCTTTTGCACCTCTGCCAGGCGGTGGATATAGTCAATCACCGCATCCTCCCGATCCGCCGAGCAAGGGCCGATCACCAACAGCAGCTTGTCGCTCTCGCTGCGGATAATGGCGGCGATCTCCTGATCCCGCTTGTCCTTGTAGGCAGCCAGCTCCGGCGTCAGGGGCATCTCTTTTTTCAGCTCCTGAGGAATGGGCAGCTTGCGAATAAAGTGCATATGATCCATTTTATCAAAATTCTGCATGGGCTTTACCTGATTTCTATACTGTGATACCTATTATATTATACTGCCCGGAATCACTTGTCAAGAAAGCGCTTTAAATTACCACAACAGTGGAATACCGGGGGAATTGTAAATTTTGGCCCGCTGCCCTTGACCCGCTTCCTCCTTTGTATTACTATTAAAAGGATCATTTACAGGTAAAGCGGAGCAAAGCATGGCAAACGAACGAAAAAAACCTGCAAAAAAGAATACCCGCAGTCGGTCAACCCCACGGCGGACAAGCACCCGTAAAAAAACCACCCGCAAAAAGCCCGCCGGCACCGCTCGGCGCAAGGGGCGGCGCAAAACCAACGGTCAATCTCTGTTTGCCAACCGGTGGGTGCAGGCGGCGCTGGCGCTGGTGATCGTGGGTGCGCTGGCTGCCACAGTGCTGGCACTGGGGAACCGCCATCAGCGGGTAACCTATGACTTTGGCACCGACGCCCCCTTTGTGGAGGGGGTAGACATCTCCGAGCACAACGGCACCGTGGACTGGACTACTCTGGCAAAAAGCGCCAAATTTGCCTTTATCCGTGTAGGCTACCGGGGCTACAACGACGGTGCGCTCCATGCAGACAAAATGGCAAAAGAGAACTTAAAAGCTGCCCGCAAGGCCGGGGTGCCGGTGGGTGTATATTTCTTCTCTCAAGCCACCACGGTGGAAGAAGCCCAAGAGGAAGCCCGCTTTGTGCTGGAAGCCGTGCGCTTTGCCAAAGTGGAGCTGCCGCTGATCATAGACTATGAATACGGCTACAACGCCGCCGGAGAGCACGCCGGTCGGCTGTATGACGCCAATGTGAGCAAAAAGGACACCACCCGGCTGCTCACCGCCTTTTGTGACACCGTGACCGCCGACGGCTACACCGCCGGGGTGTACGCCAACTCACACTTTTACATTTCTAAATTCGACGCCGCCTCCCTGCCCAAGGGCACTCTGCGCTGGGTGGCGGACTATAACAGCGCCGTCACCTACACCGGGGATTTTGATATTTGGCAATATTCCAAAACCGGTAAGATCAAAGGCAACGGCAGCAAGTACATTGACCTAAATCGCTGGTATTTGGGAGGTTCCTAATGCAAAAAGCAAAAAAGAGATTCTTTTCTGTCACCGCCGTACTGCTGGCGGTGCTGGTGGCCTTAACGGCGCTGCTGCCTACGGCGGGCGCAGCCCAGGCCGCCACCATGAGATCCAAATACACCAACAAAAGCTACACCCACAACGCCCGATTTAACAAGCTGGAGGTGCTAAACGGTGTAGATATTTCCGCTTGGCAAGAAAAGGTGAACTGGAAAAAGATAAAGAACGACGGCATTGACTTTGCCATTCTACGCGCCGGGTACGGCAAGAACGCCAGCCAGGAGGACGCCTACTTTGCCACCAACTTTAAGAACGCCACTGCCGCCGGGCTGCCGGTGGGTATTTACTGGTATTCTTATGCCAAGAGCGTGGCGGATGTGGAAAAAGAGGCGCGCCTGTGCCTGCAAGTACTGGGCAGCCGCACCCTGGATCTGCCGGTGTTTTATGACTTAGAGGAGAGCAGCCAGCTGAACAAGGGCAAGGCCTTTTGCACCCAGCTGGTAGAGCACTTTTGCAGCATCATTGCCGCTGCCGGGCACACCCCGGGGCTGTATATGAGCCGCAGCCCGCTGCTGGACTACATTGAGCAGGAAACCCGGGGCCGCTACGCCCTATGGGTGGCAGAATACGACTCCAAGACCTGCAAGTACGACGGCGATTACCTGATGTGGCAGTACGCAGACAACGGCAAGGTGGCCGGGGTCAACGGCAACACGGATATGAACTTTTTGTATGGCAATAAAAACAGTTTGCCCGGCTCTGCCACCCTGCTGAAAAGCAAGACCTACACCGGCAAAGCCATCACGCCCGCCCCCACCGTCACCGGCGAGGACGGCCAACCGCTGAAAGCGGACAAGGATTACACCCTGACCTATATCAATAACAAAGCGGTGGGCATGGCCACCATCACCGCCCAGGGGCTGGGTACTTACACCGGGCGACGGTGGTACTATCGCTTTAAGATCCTGCCTGCCAAGGTCACCGGTCTGACCCTGGAGAGCCGTAGCAAAACGCGGCTCACCTACATTTGGAACGCCACCCCCGGCGCCAACGCCTACTTGGTGAAGGTCATCAACCGCACCACCGGCAAAGGCTTTGACAAGGCAGTAAGCACCACCCGAGTGGATCTGACCGATTTAACAGACACCCAGCTGTACGAGGTGCAGGTGGCGGCTTATCGGGGCAACACCGCTTACCGGGGTCCCTATTCCAAGGTGAACGCCAAGCACGCCCTGCCGGGCACCGTCACCGGGCTGAAAACGCAAAAGACCGCCACCGGCTCCATTACCCTGGAGTGGAACAAAAAGCCCGGCGCCGACGGCTATGTGGTGTACCAATATATTGCCGCCAAAAAGCAGACAAAGCGCTTGGCCACCACCACCGCCCGCAGCTTTGTGTTCAAGGGCAGCGGCGCCAAGCCGGGCACCAAATACTACTTTTATGTGGCACCCTACACGGTAGACTCCAAGACCAAGGAGGGCGGCAAGGGCACCCGACTGGCGACCACCACCCGCCCCACTGCCACCAAATGCACCGCCGCCAAATCCGCCAAAAAGCAGCAGATTACCGTGCGCTGGAACAAAGTGAAATGCAACGGCTACGCCGTGCAATATTCCACCAAGAAGAACTTTTCCGGCGACAAAAAGACCCTGTATGTAAACAGCGGCAAGGCCACCGGGAATATTAAAACCGCCAAGGGCGGCCGCACCTATTATGTGCGCCTGCGCCCCTACACTACCGTAGGCAACGCCCGCTACTACGGCAGCTACACCGTTGCCCGCGCCGTGCGGGTCAAGTAAGCGCGCAAAATATGCAAAAAGCACCGTTCCGACGAACGGTGCTTTTTTGTGTTGTTGTGATTTGAGTGGGCGGTTTGGCGCAATACGGCGGGCGGATACTATCCGCCCCTACCTCGTCGACATTGACTTCATATTGCTTGTGGCGGATTTCTAACAAAATCCACCCCGCGCGCATTCCGTAATGTCTCCTCTCCCCAAAAAGACTTCTGCCTTTTCGGGGACCCCACAATATAATCGTAGGGCGGGGGCTTGCTCCCGCCGGGGTAGGCATTTACTTGCAATTAAATATCCAGATTCTGTACATATTTTGCATTCTTTTCAATAAATTCACGGCGGGGTTCAACATTATCGCCCATTAAAATAGAGAATGTTTCGTCCGCCTGCTGGGCGTCCTCTACGGTCACCCGCAGCATAATGCGAAATTCCGGATCCATCGTGGTCTCCCACAGCTGCTCCGGGTCCATCTCACCCAAACCTTTGTATCGCTGAATGTCGCACTGGCCGCCCATTTCTTCAATGAGCCGGTCCCGCTCCTCGTCGCTAAAGGCATACTTGAATTTTTTGCCCTTTTGCACCTTAAACAGCGGGGGCTGGGCCAGGTAAATGTAGCCGCCCTCAACTAAGGGCTTCATATAGCGGAAGAAGAAGGTCAGCAGCAGGGTACGAATATGCGCGCCGTCCACATCCGCATCGGCCATAATCACGATCTTGTGGTAGCGCAGCTTGGTAATGTCAAAGTCCTCGCCGATGCCGGTGCCCAGCGCGGTCACCACAGGCATCAGCTTTTCGTTGCCGTAAACCTTGTCCAGCCGTGCCTTTTCCACATTCAGCATTTTACCCCAAAGGGGCAGAATGGCCTGGTGGGCACGGTCCCGTCCGTCCTTGGCGGAGCCGCCGGCGGAATCACCCTCGACGATGTAAATTTCGCACAGAGAGGGGTCGTTGGAGGAGCAGTCCGCCAGCTTGCCCGGCAGCTTGCTGCTTTCCAGCCCGGTCTTATTACGGGCGTTATCTCTGGCCTTGCGGGCCGCCTCTCTGGCACGAGAAGCATCCAGGGACTTGGACAGCAGTGCCTTGGCTACCGCCGGGTTCTCCTCAAAATAGGTCATGAGTTTGTCATATACCAGGGAACTAACCAGGCCGGTAATGTCCGTATTGCCCAGCTTGCCCTTGGTCTGGCCCTCAAACTGAGCCTCGGTAAGCTTCACGCTGATGACGGCAGTCAGCCCCTCGCGCACATCGTCGCCGGAGAGCTTCTTGTCATTTTCTTTCAGAATATTAAATTTTTTGCCGTAGTCGTTAAATACCCGGGTCAGGGCGGTTTTGAACCCGGTCTCGTGGGTACCGCCGTCAATGGTATTTATGTTATTGGCAAAGGACAGCAGGGTCTCATTGTAGCTGTCCGTATAGCACAGCGCCACCTCTGCACTGCGGTCGTCCTTGGTCGTGGAGATGTGGATCACTTCGTCCTGAATGGGATTTAGTCCCCGGGTGGTGTTGATGTACTTTACAAATTCCCGAATACCGCCCTCGTAGCAGAATTCCTCGGCTACCGGCTCTTCGCCTCGCTTATCCGTCAGCGTAATGGACAGCCCGGCGTTCAGGAACGCCTGCTCCCGCAGACGGCGGGCCAGTACATCGTACTCGTACTCGGTGGTCTCGGAGAAAATCTCCGGGTCCGCCTGGAAGCGAATGAGGGTGCCGTGCCCCTCCCGATCGGCAATAATATGCAGGTCATCCACCGGCTTGCCACGCTCAAAGCGCTGGGCGTACACATGGCCGTTCTGGGTCACCTCTACCTCCAGCCACTGGGACAGGGCATTTACCACAGAGGAGCCTACGCCGTGCAGACCGCCGGATACTTTATAGCCGGAGCCGCCGAACTTACCGCCGGCGTGGAGTACGGTGAGCACCACCGTTACAGCAGGCAGACCGGTCTTTTCGTTAATGCCGGTGGGAATACCACGGCCGTTATCCCGCACGCTGATCACATTACCGGGCAAAATCTCCGTCTCAATGTGGGTGCAGACCCCGGCCAATGCCTCGTCAATGGAATTGTCCACGATCTCATACACCAGGTGGTGCAGACCACGGGGGCCGGTGGAGCCGATATACATACCCGGGCGCTTGCGGACGGCCTCCAGGCCCTCCAGCACCTGAATATCTTTTGCGGAATATTCTTCCGTTACAACGGTGTCCATATCCGCTTCTTCCAAAACAGTCTTTTCTTCTTCAGCCATAACTTCTGCCTTTCTGCCCACAAAGGCGTCCTCCGCACTGTGGGCAGGTGCGGTGCCTGTGTCCGTATTCTATCGAAAATGGGTTATTTCCATCGTTTGATCAGGGTGCTTACATTCAGGGGACTGATATATACCGTTTCTTTGGTAAGCACATAGCTTTTGGGCAGGTCGTAATTCACATACTGCACCCGCTTTTGCTGCTCTGCTCTGGTTAAAAAATCTCGGGTGGCCTTACCTACCGTGGAGGTATCCATATCAAAAATACCAATAATATCGCCGGTACGCACCACTGTGTCGCCGCCAATGTGCAGGAGCATCAGTTCACCACCTTGCCGTTTTCAATATGAAAGGTTTTGCCCCGGGTGCCACGCAAGATGGTGCCCGCATCACAGCAGGTGATAAACAACTGCATACCCTTCATGTGGTTGAGAATATAATCTTGCCGCCCTTCGTCCAGCTCGCTCATTACATCGTCCAGCAGGGCAATAGGGGCTTCATTTGTTTTTTGTTGCAGAATTTCCGCCTCCGCCAGTTTTAGGGAGAGCACACAACTGCGCTGCTGCCCCTGACTGCCGTACTTTCGGGCAGAAATACCGTTTAAGGTAATATCCAGATCATCCCTGTGGGGTCCAACGGTGGTGGCCCGGTGGTAAATATCCTCGCTGCGGGCACTTTCCAGCAGAGAGAGCAGCCGCCGTTCCAGTTCTTCTACGGCCAAATCACCGTACTCAAAGGCGCCTTGCAGTCGGGCGCCGATCTGCTCCCGCCCGCCGGACAGACCGGTGTGAATACGGGAAAGGGGTTCTTCCAGCGCAGCCACATAGGCACGGCGCTGATAAATGATTTTTGCCCCGGCACGAGCCAGGTTGCCGTCCCAAATAAACAGGGTGTCGGCGCTCATTTTACCTGCCGCAATATCTCGCAGCAGCATATTCCGCTGAGCCAAACTGCGGTTGTAGTCGCTGAGCAATTTTTTATATCCTGTACGGATTTGGCACAGAGCAAGATCTAAAAACTTGCGCCGTTCTGCCGGGCCGTCTTTAATCATGGTCAAATGGGCGGGGCTGAACACCACCGCCTTGATCTCCTCCCCCAGTGCGGCGGCAGAGGCCTTGGCAATGCCGTTTAAGGTGGCGCTGCGGCGTTTTTTGATCTGTAACATGGCCGTTTGGGGTCGATTACCGCTGACAAAATGAATTTGCAGCTGTGCCTGTTCTTTGCCGAACTGTACCAGCTCGCTGTCCCGGGCGCCGCGAAAACTTTTAGCGCCGGTAAACAGGTACACCGCTTCAATCAAATTGGTCTTACCCTGAGCATTTTCGCCGTAGATCACATTTACATCGTCAAAATCCAGCACCAGGTGTTCCAGATTGCGGTAGGCGTCAATACCCATGCGTTCTATCTTCATTGCTGTATGGTATAATCGGTGCCGTGGATGACCACCACATCGCCGAGCTTGATTTTTTTGCCCCTTGCGGTACAGGTCTCCCCATTCACTTTCACCAGTCCGTCCTGAATCATTTGCTTGGCCTGGCCGCCGGTTTCCGCCTCGCCTTTGAATTTCAGCAGCGCGTCCAGCCGGATAAAGGGGGTGCTGATGGTCACCGTCTCTTGCCGGTGGGGTTTGATATTTACATTAAGCTTCATTTTTCAGCCTCATAGGCAGCACCAAGAACAGAAAGCTGTCGTCGGTCATCGGCAGCACCTTCACCGGGCTAACCGGGCCGGACAGCTCAATGCGTACCTGATCGGTGTCTGCGGCGTTCAGTGCGTCCAGCACATATTTGGAGTTAAAGCCGATCTCCACCCGGTCGCCGCTTACATTGGCGTGGGTGTAGTTTACCACCCGGCCCAGGCCGGACACAGTAGATACCCGCATTTCGTCTGCATCAAACAGGCAGCGAATAGGGTTCTTTTGGTTATTTTCAATGACCGGAATGGTACTGGTAATGCAGTGAATGGCGTCCTCGGTGTTAATAAGAACCGTGGTATTACTGCTTTTAGGCACTGCGGCGTTATAATCTAAAAATTCGCCTTCCAGCAACCGGCTGATAATGCTGTACTGCCCCACTTCAAATACAATATGACGCTTGCCTACAGAAACGGAGATATTTTCGTCCTCCTCCGGGTTCAGCAGTTTAATCAGCTCCCGTACCGTCTTTTTGGGTACGATAAAACTAATATCCTCACCGTCATATTTTACGGTTTCCGTGCGGATGGCTAAGCGGTAGCCGTCTACGCCGATCAGGCGCAGCTGGTTCAGGCTCATTTCAAATTTAAGCCCTGTGTGCACCGGCTTAGAGGCTTCGCTGTCTGCCACCGCAAACAGCGTCTGTTGTACCATCTTTTGCAACAGATTCTGATTTAAGAACAGAGGATAGCCGCCGCTGACGCTGGGCAGCTCCGGATAATCATCTGCGTCAATACCGGTAATAGCATATTGGGCAGCGCCGCAAATAATAGAAACAGAGGTGCCGCTGATGTCAAAGGTCACCGTCTCTGCCGTCAGCTCCTTGATAATATTGCAAAGCACTTTAGCATTGATCACTATGGCACCCGGTTCGGTAACACTGGCTTGCAGGGTGGTGTTGATGCCAAATTCAAAGTCATAGCCGGTGAGGCTCAGCGTATCGCTGCCGCATTCCATTAAAATACCCTCAATGGTGGGTACGGTCATTTTGGTACTGACTGCGCGCATCACATTATTGCAGGCAGTATTCAGTTCTCTGGCGTTGCAGGTGAATTTCATAAAATTCGCTCCCTCCGTTTCCTATTACAGTATGGGTTTTAGTAGTAGTAGTATAGGGCGGTGAAAGTGTGGAAAGCGGCAAAATTGCGGTCTACCGCGGGATTTTTGGCGCCTTTTTCTTCCACGCCCGGATTTTGAAAATTTGTTGAAGATGTGGAAAGATTTTGTCTTTCACAAGGGGTGTGCAAATTTTCTTTGTGCAAAATGAAAAAAATGTTGAAAATTTTGGTTTGTAAGACGCGTAGTTTTGTCTTACTGATTATCCTTGTGTTGGTTAATGTTGTTTACAATGTCGTTAACCTGGCGAGCCAGGCGAGAGTCCTTTTTCATGGCCTTTTCAATACTATTCACATTGTACATAATGGTGGAGTGGTCTTTTTTAAATTCTTTGCCGATCGCCACATAACTCATACCGGTTACTTCCCGGATCACATAAAAGGTAATCTTGCGGGCGTGCGTTACGGCTGCTTGTTGCTTGGTGCTGTAAATTTCTTCCTCAGAGATACCGGTAACCCGGCTCACCTCGTCTACCACTCTTTGAATGGTGACCGGCAAGGGCTGGCTGTCCTCAATAATATCTTTAATCACCGTCTGTGCCCCGGCAATGGTGGGCTTTTGGTTAAACAGGTTTTGCATGGCCTGCAATTTTTTTGTCACGCTCTCCAGGTGGCGAATATTGTTTTTTACATTTTTTGCAATATATTCTACCACTTCTTGCGGAATGTCAAAATCCAGCATTTCCGCCTTGCGCTTAATGACGGCACAGCGGGTCTCAAATTCCGGCGGGTTAATGTCCGCCAGCAGACCGCTTTCAAACCGGGTTTTCAATCGGTCGGTAATCATGGGAATGTCTTTCGGCACCCGGTCAGAGGTAATGACCACTTGCTTGCCTGCGTCCTTCAGTGCAGAGAAGGTATGGAAGAACTCCTCGGTGATGGATTCTTTCCCGGCTAAAAATTGAATATCATCCACCAGAAGTACATCAATATTTTTTCTGTACTTGTCGTGGAAGTCATCGGTAGTGTGCCGCTGCAAGGCAATTACAAATTCGTTGCCAAAGCTTTCCGCCTTTACATAAAGAATACGCTTTTCCGGAAAATTGTCTTGAATTTCGTGCCAAATGGCGTTAAGCAGGTGGGTCTTACCCAGTCCGGAGGGACCGTAAATAAACAGCGGGTTATAGTTGGTTTGGCTGCTGACGCCGCCCGGATCCTTTGCCACCGCCATGGCTGCACGGTAAGCAAATTTGTTGGAATAGCCCTCAATAAAGGTGTCAAAAGTATGAATATCCCCCGGCTGCTCCGTGGGCAACAGATGGGTATCCTTGGGCTTTACTTCTTCTTTAGGCGTATTGTCCCGGGTTGTGATTTCTACCGTAACATGAAAGCCGATCACTTCTTCAAATGCCGCTTCCAACGGTTCTTTATACTGCTCGCTGACAATATTGTATTTCATTTGGTTATTACATTCCACCACAGCACACTTGCCATCCAGGTTTTTTAAAATCAGATCCTGCAGCCACATTCTGTAGGCAGTCTCGCTGACCTGGGGCTTCATGTAATTTAAAACAGCCATCCAAATTTCATTTATGGAATCCATATCTTCTCCTTAAGGGTACTTCACAAATCTCATAATGGTCGTGGTTGGGACACCGGAGCCGCCTTTCGCCACGACGCCAGAATACAGAGTCTATTATAGCAGTATTTATGATTATAATCAATACTTATTGTAAAAATATATATATTATATATATAATATAGAGTAGATATTCTATAATATAAAATCCGGGCACGATAACGAATTTGTGCAGCGTGGATTTGGTACAGATGCCGAACAATAAAAATGTGCCGGTGCACCTTGCACCGGCGGGTGCGATCCTGTATAATAAGCATATTAAGACAGAAAGGAGCACCCCTTTATGAAGATCTTTAAAAACCGGGGCGATATTTATCTTTCCAAGTCTCGCACCGGGGCAGATCGGGAACAGCATATTCTCCTGGGTATTTTGGCAGCCGTGCTCCTGGTGTCTGTGGTGGTTGTGGTCTATGTAGGGGCCAAAAATGATTTTTCCGCCAAGAAGTTTTTTGCCCCGGACCAAACGGTAGCAATTTCCCAAACAGCCGATGATACCACCGCCCCGCCGGAGCTGCCTCGGGTCAGCGGAAAAACCAATTATCTGCTGGCGCTTACCGGCAAAGATAATCAAAATTTGTATGCGGCTGTGCTGATCCAAACGGATATGGACAGCGTGTCTTATAAAATTTGCAATCTGCTGCCCCAAACCACCGCAGAGGGCAGCACCTTAGCAGGCGTTTACAACAGCGGCGGGATCAACAGCTTGGTACAGATGACGGAGACAGCCACCGGGATCAAGCCGGATTTTTACATTGTAATGACCGTTACGGATTTTGCGTCATTCTTTGATGATTTAGGGGAGGTAAATTATCCTCTTGCAGCGGATGTTAAGTACCGCAACACCACCGCGGCAGATCCGTTCAGTTTGCGGATCAGCGCCGGCGAGGCCAGTCTGAACGGCAAGCGCTTTACTGCTTTGTGGCGCTATTTTTTGGAGGAAAAAGACTTAAAATCTGCCAACGATTTAGGTCTGGCGGCGCTGAATATGTTGTTCAGTGCAGACAACGGCACGGAGAAAGACGAGTTGTTCCGGAATTTTGTAACCTTGGCGCGTACCAATCTGACCGTGCGTGATTTTTCCGGTCGCAGCGACAATATCAAGGTACTTACCGGCACCAAAAACGGCGTGAATGCCTACAATGTGGAGCCGGAATACAACGGCAATGCCTTAACAGCCCGTGATAAAAGCACCATACAGGGTTATTTCAGCAAATAACGGGTACACACTGCTTTTACGGCAAAAGTGCCGCAATGGGCCGTCTGTGCCGGATTTTAGGAGAACAGATCAATGGATAAAGAAAGATTGCAAGCCGCTGTGCGGGAGATTTTGCTGGCCGTAGGCGAGGACCCGGACCGCCCGGGATTGGTAGAGACCCCCCGCCGCGTGGCGGATATGTACGCCGAGGTGTTTGCCGGACTGGAAACGGACCCGCGTCAGCACTTAAAATTTTTTGAAGAAAAAAGCACCGACGAAATGGTGATCGTGCGGGATATTCCCTTTGCCTCTATGTGTGAGCACCACCTGCTGCCTTTTGTGGGCAAGGCGCATATTGCCTATATTCCGGCAGACAACCGCATTATCGGCCTATCCAAGTTTGCCCGCATTGTGGATTGCTTTGCTCGCCGTCCCCAGGTGCAGGAGCGACTGACCCACGATGTGGCGGACTTTTTGAACGAGGAGCTTCGCCCCAAGGGCGTGGCAGTGATCTTAGAGGCGGAGCATATGTGTATGAATATGCGTGGCGCCAAGGCTGCCGGCAGTACCACCCAAACCTCCGCTTTGCGGGGCATTATGAAAACGGACGCGCGCACCCGCGCTGAGGCGCTGGCACTGTTGACCAAGTAAGGAGTAACTATGGCTGTTTGGCATTGCAGAGAGAAAGAGATTGAATACGGCAGCAAGGTTTTGCTGATGGGTATTGTAAATGTGACCCCGGACTCCTTTTCCGACGGAGGCGACTGGCTGGACCCGGCCACGGCGTTAACCCACGCCCGGGCGCTGGAGGCGCAGGGGGCGGATATTTTAGACATTGGCGGTCAGTCCACGCGCCCGGGGCACACCCCGGTGACAGATAAAGAGGAATGGGCGCGGCTGGAGCCGGTGCTGTCCGTTCTTTGTAAGGAGACGGCGCTGCCGGTGTCGGTAGATACGTATTACCCCTATGTGGCGGTGCAGGCGCTGCGCTGCGGGGCGCAGATCATCAATGATGTGAGCGGTGTGGTCAATCCGGAAATGGCTGATGTGGTGTGCCGCTATGGTGCCGGTTGGGTGATTATGCACGCCGGGCCGGGCACGCCGGCGGATGTAAAGGCTTTTTTTGAAGACAGCGTGACCGCCTGCCGGGCACTGGGTGTGCAGGACAGCCAAATTTGCCTGGATATGGGCATTGGCTTTGGCAAGAATTTTCAGCAGGACTTGGCGCTGATCGCCAATATTCCCCAATACAAAATGGCGGGCTTTCCGCTGCTGCTGGGCTGCTCCCGCAAGCGGGTGATCGGCCGGGGCAGTGATCAGCCGGAGCCAAAGGGGCGCACATACGGCAACATTGCCGCCGATACTGTGGGTATTTTAGGCGGTGCGGACATCATCCGCCTGCATAATATAGAACAGGAAAAACAGGGCGTCTTCATGGCGCAGCATTTGAAAGGAGCAAAAATATGATCAGTGTAACCACCCCTACCGTTGAGAACGGCGTGATCGTGGAGTACAAGGGTATTGTCACCGGTCAGGTGGTCAACGGCGTGAATTTTATTAAGGACTTTGGCGCCTCGATTCGCAACATTGTGGGCGGGCGTAGCGCCGGGTATGAGGAGGAGCTGGAAAGCGCCCGTCTGGCCGCGCTGGCAGAGATGGAGAGCCACGCTGTCCGGCTGGGCGCCAATGCGGTTGTAGGCGTCAATATCGACTACGAGGTGCTGGGTCAGGGCAATATGCTGATGGTCAGCGCCACCGGCACCGCAGTGGTGGTGCAGAACAAATGACAGACAGAATTTTGATCCGCGGTCTGCGGCTGTTTGGCTATCACGGGGTGAACCCGGAGGAGAAAATTCAGGGTCAGCGCTTTGAGATTGACGCGGATCTGTATGTAAATTTGGCAAAGGCCTGCCACAGCGACCGGGTGGAGGACACCGTCAGTTACGCCAAGGTGATCAAAACGCTGCGCCGGGTGTTCACAGAGCGCACCAATGATCTGTTGGAGCGCACCGCAGAGGATTTGACCGCCGCGGTACTGGCAGAGTACCCGGAGGTGCTGCGGGTGGATTTGACCTTAAAGAAACCACAGGCGCCTATTCAGGCAGATTTTGACTGGGTGGGAGTCACCATTTCCAGAGACAGGAAGTAAATATGTATTATGTACTCAGCGCCGGCACCAATTTGGGCGACCGGCTGGCCAATTTAACTTATTGCAGAGAGGCGCTGGACCTGGTGCCCGGCACCCATGTGGTGTCTGCCTCTGCCGTTTATCAGACCCAGCCGGTGGGTTATGCCCGGCAGGACGATTTTTACAATGTGTGCTTTTTGGTAGAGTCCCGGCTAAACCCGCATGAGATGCTGGGCGTGTGCCTGGGACTGGAGGCCGGTTTGGGCCGGGTGCGCGGGGTAAAGAACGGCCCTCGGGTGCTGGATGTGGATGTGATCTTTGCCGGCAACCTACAATTACAAACGGAGAATTTGGTGGTGCCCCACCCCCGCTACCGGGAACGCCGCTTTGTGCTCCAACCGCTCCTTGATATTTTCGTAGACGGCCGGGCATTCGGTATGGAGTTTGCCTCCTGTCTGGACAAAATCGACGGCCAGGCAGTGGAGAAGATTCCCACCCAGCCGAACTGGAATTTCTGAAAAAACAAAAAATGACCCTGCGCATTGGATAAGAGCAGGGTTATTTTTTTGCCAATTTTTTCCGTTAAAATGTGCGGGCACAGGCAAAAACTGCGTGGACTTTTTGTGCCCGCGCGGTGCAAACTAATAGAGCAAGGCGCGTTGCAATTTAAAAACGGAGGACGAATATGAAAAAGAAAACGGTAAATATGATGAAGGGTTTGGGCGTGGCCATGGCTGTGGGCAGCATGGTCGCCGGCACGGTTGCCACCATGAACAGCAATTCCGCCAAGACCCAAAAGACCATGAAAAAGGCGGTTAATTCCGTGGCGAATTTTGTAGATAATGTATCGTCTATGATGTAGCCGCCGGGCAAAAAAAGAGACCCTTGGTAAAAATAACCAAGGGCCTTTTTTCATTAAAATCAGTCGTTGGCGTGACCGGCAGTGCCGAACACAACATCGATCTTGTGTGCCACAACCTCTTCAATCAGGTCGCGGGCAGGGGTCAAATACTGACGGGGATCGAAGTGGGTGGGGTTCTCTGCAAAGTGCTTGCGGATGGCAGCGGTCATGGCGATACGAATATCGGAGTCTACATTGATTTTGCAGACAGCCATGGAAGCAGCCTCACGCAGCATATCCTCCGGAATACCAATAGCGTCGGGCATCTGACCGCCGTACTGATTGATCATCTTGATGTGGTCCTGGTTAACGGAGGACGCACCGTGCAGTACGATGGGGAAGCCGGGCAGACGGCGCTGCACCTCTTCCAGAATGTCAAAACGCAGCTGCGGCTTCTGGCCGGGCTTAAACTTGTAGGCGCCGTGGCTGGTGCCGATGGCGATGGCTAAGGAGTCCACACCGGTGCGGTTCACGAAATCCTCAACCTCTTCCGGGCGGGTGTAGCTCTCGTTACCGGCCTCTACCTTTACATCATCTTCCACGCCGGCCAGGGTGCCAAGCTCGCCCTCAACCACGACACCGTGGGCGTGGGCATACTCAACCACCTTTTTGGTCAGAGCAATGTTCTCCTCATAGGGCTTGCTGGAGCCGTCGATCATCACGGAGGTGAAGCCGCCGTCAATGCAGGCCTTGCAGGTCTCAAAATCCGGGCCGTGATCCAGGTGCAGGGCGATGGGCAGACCGGTCTCTTCGGCGGCAGCCTTTACCATAGCAACCAGGTAGTCGTGAGAGGCGTACTTGCGTGCGCCGGCGGAGCACTGCAGGATCACCGGGGCGTTCAGCTTCTTGGCTGCACGGGTGATGCCCTGCACGATCTCCATGTTATTTACATTGAAAGCACCGATGGCGTAACCGCCCTCATAAGCCTTCTTGAACATTTCGGTAGTTGTTACCAGTGGCATAGTGTTCTCTCCATTCAAAGTAAATTATGATCCGGCGGATCATTCATTGTGCATTATACACCATTTTGTCCAAAATAGCAAGCCGCAGGGCAGATTTTGCACCGCAGTTCTGCCACAAAACCGGCCGCCTGCGCCCTATTTTTTGTATGGTTTGACAGATTGGGGGTATAATTTCTAAATCCCTCAGTCAGCTGCGCTGACAGCACCGGCTGGGTGGAAGGATTACAAGCAACCGCAAATCCATAAAAAAGAGAACGGTTGGAGTACACCATCTGTAAGGAAGTTACATAGAGAATATATGGAGAAGTAGAAGTCCGCACCCTTTTTAGGGCGCGGACTTCTGCTTTGGATTGTGGTGTCACAATCCGATGCTCGCTAAACCTGTGGACACAGTCGGTTTGAAAGTGATCTCATACGCTAACCTCTAAGCCGAATATCTAATGATCATATTGTTGACTTAACAAATAGCTGATCGATTGAGCCAAATATTGTTTTATAATCACCCAACTTTTCAAAACCATATTTTTCGTATAGCCCTATTTCTCCGCTCAGGATATATACTTTTTCATATCCTAGCTCACGAGCATATAAAATTGCGCTTTGAATCATTAACTCCGATAGTCTATTACCACGGTATGGTTCATCAACAAAAACAAATCCTATAAATGGTGTAAACGGATATTCTTTTGGCAGCTCATCCTTTTCAACCAATGTGCAAAATCCTGCCACTTTTCCATTTACACAAGCAACAAACACTCTTTCCCATGTATTAAAGTCATTGCTTTTCATCTTTTGAGCCAAATAAGGGCCCGCTTTCCACGAGCATTTTTCAGCCAAACAAATAGTTTCATTCCAATATTTATGTATTTGGGTCATACAATAAATTTCAGTCATTTATTCCCCTTATAAAAATTCCCATTTATCGTATTGTAAGTATAGCACATAATCATAATTAGCATCAACACTACTCTCGGCAAGCTGCCATATATTCTGTCTGGTTAAATAAATTTAAAAGGATACGCCTCCTTACGAAGTGTATCCTTTTCCCGTTCTCTTTCGTTTCGCCATTATTTTTTGTAATCGAGAATTTCTTTTGCCAGGTACACCGGGCGGCGCTTGGTCTCAATGTAATTCTTGGCCAGGTACTCGCCGATGATGCCGATGGTAAACAGCTGCATACCGCCAAAGAAAACGATCAGAATCACCGTCTGGGTAAAGCCGTCTACCGCAATGTGCTCTGTGGCCTTGCGAAGGAGGGTCACGATAAAGTAGATAATAGAAAAGGCAGTGGAAAGCAGCCCCAACACCGTTGCCAGCTTCAGCGGCGCGGTGGAGAAGGCCAAAATGCCGTTCCAGCCGTATTTCAGCAGCTTTTTGAACCCCCATTTGGTGGTGCCGCTGGCCCGCTCTTTGGCTTCATAGGGAATGTACTTGGTGTTAAAGCCCACCCAGCTGAACAGCCCCTTGGAAAAGCGGAAATACTCCGGCATTTGCAGCAGCGCATCCCGTACGGTGCGGCGGAAGGTGCGAAAGTCGGAAGCACCGTCCACAAAATCCACTTCGCTCATATTGGTGGCCATTTTGTAAAAAGCGGATTTCACGGAGGTCATCAGCTTGTTCTCGTGCCGGGTCTCCTGAAAGGCGCACACGCAGTCCGTGTCCGGCTCTGCGTCCAGAATTTCTGTCATTTGCTTTACGATGGCCGGATCCTGTTGCAGATCCGCGTCAATCAAGCTGATATACTCGCCGTCGCAGTGTTGCAGCCCGGCGTAAATGGCGCTCTCCTTGCCAAAGTTGCGGGAGAAGCTGACCACCCGAATGTTCTGCCGGCTTTGCCGGTGCAGTTCCTTTAGATTTTGCAGGGTCTTGTCCTTGCTGCCGTCGTTGACAAAGACGATCTCGTAATCGGACGGGTCGGGAAATACCTCGGCCACCGCCCGGGCAAAGGGAAAAATATTATCCTGCTCGTTAAAGCAGGGTACGATCAGCGACAGGCGCATGGAAATTCCTCTCTTTCACAACAGATATAGTATTGTATCCGGTAATGAAGTCATTATAACACGCCCGGGGGAAATGTCAAGAGAACAGAAATGGGAAAAATCCCTCCGTCTGCTTGCAAGCTCGCAGCCACCTCCCTTTACAAGGGAGGCGAATCGGTTACAAAATCTCCGCCCCCCTTGCAAAGGGTGACTCCCCGCAGTGCGGGGAGATGTCGCGCAGCGACAGAGGGGACGGGCGCCCGTTAGGCGAAAGCGGCGCGGCCGCAGGGGGGATTGTGCCAGAGGCATTCTCTATCTTATTTTTTACCATGCAGCAGCGGCGACAGGGGCTTATAGATCCCAGCGCAAAGCGCGGCGCACAGCAGCCCCTTGGCAACGGTAAAGGGCAGGTTAAAGATAAAGAGCGCCTGCAAAATGCTCTTGGTGGCGGGCAAAATGGCCCGGTACATATCCAGCACCGCCGCCTGGGGAAAGCCCAGCACATTGTAGTAAAGCGGATAGATAATCCAGTAGTTGACCGGCACGCTGACGAGCCCCATAATCACCGCAGACAGCACGGCGGCGGCCAGGGCGCCCCGCTTGGTCTTGTGCTTTTTATAGATCGCGCCGGCGGCAATGGACAGAACCGCCCCCAGCAGGAAGTTGGACAGCTCGCCCACATACATACTGGAGGACAGCGGCAGGTGGATCAGATTTTTGATTCCTGCCACTGCCACGCCTGCCAGCGGACCGTAGGCAAAGGCCGCCAGCAGCTCCGGCAGATCGGAAAAGTCCAGCTTAATAAAAGCGGGCATAATGGGAATGGGGAATTCCAAAAATTGCAGCGCAAAGGCAACGGCAGACAGCATGGCAATGCCGGTAAGCCGCCGGGCGGCGCCGGTTTTTGAGGTGGATTTGGTGGTTTTTGAATTTGCGGTCATCTTTCTTACTCCTTTTGACCGTGGGCAAAAGAGAAACCCCGGCACATGGCGTACCGGGGCAATTTGGTTTGACAAGACCAACGGCGGCGCAGCACTGCGCCGTACCTTTCCTCTCATCCGGACTTACAAGGGAATACCTTGCTCACCGTCGGTGCCTGAATTCCACAGGCTCGGCCCGTTGCCGGGTTCGCAGACTTTCACTGCCGGTAGGGATTTGCACCCTGCCCCGAAAAGTATTTGTCACCTATTATTATATGCAAGCCTGGCCGTTTGTCAAGGGGCGGGGTTGACAAGGGGTGTAAAATAAAATAAAATCGAGGGAGAAACACCGAACCTGCCGGAGAAGGAGCCTGTTATGGATGCATATTTGACGAATAATTTGGAGCAGTCGGACGAATTGGCCTATGATGTGGCCGATTTGTTTAAGCTGTTTGCAGACAGCACCCGCATTCGCATTTTGGTGTTGCTGTTTGACCGGGAGTTGTGCGTAGGGGATATTGCCGCCAATTTGGAGATGAGCCAGACTGCCATCTCCCACCAGCTGCGTATTCTAAAGCAAAACCACCTGATCAAGTACCGTCGGGAGGGCAAGAATATGATCTACGCCCTGGCGGACGACCATGTAAAGACCATTATCAACTGCGCCATTGAGCATATTGAGGAGTAATATGAGCGAAAAAGAATTGCACACCCACGGGACGGATTGCGCCTGCGGCCACAACCACCATCACCACGACGACGGCTGCGGCTGCGGTCACGACCACGCCCATGAAGACATTGACAAAAAGGCCTTTTTGCGCAAGTTTGTGCCGGGGCTTTTCTTCTTTTTGCTGGGCGCGGCGGTGGAGCACCTGATCCCCGGCAGCGAAAGCAGCACCCTGTGGCATTATGTTGAGCTGGCAGCCTTTGCCTTGTCGTATATTTTTGTGGGCTTCTCCATTTTGCGCGAGGCGGTGGAGGGTGTGCTGGCCAAGAACATTTTTAACGAAAATCTGCTGATGGCGGTGGCGTCTCTGGGTGCCTTTGCCATTGGGGAGTATTCTGAGGGCTGCGCCGTGGTGCTGCTTTATACCGTGGGCGAATTTTTGCAAAGCCTGGCGGTGCAAAAGAGCCGCAGATCCATTAAAGGTATGCTGGAGCAAAAGCCGGACACCGTGCGGGTACAAGGGAAAGACGGGCTGACGGAGGCGGCGCCGGAGACGGTGCAGCCGGGCCAAACCATTGTGGTGGAGCCGGGAGAGAAGATCCACCTGGACGGTACGGTGCTGGAGGGCAATGCGGAGGTGGACACCGCCGCCCTTACCGGCGAGAGCATCCCGGTATCTGTTGCCCCGGGTATGGAGGTGCTGGCCGGCAGCGTAGCCATTGACGGCGCGCTGACCATTCGGGTAGACAAGCCTTATGGAGACTCGGCGGTGGCCCGGGTGCTGGCGGCACTGGAGCATGCCCAGGACAGCAAAAGCCATACGGAAAAATTCATCACCCGCTTTGCCCGCATTTACACCCCCATTGTGTGCGGCATTGCGCTGGCACTGGTGCTGATCCCGCCCCTGTTCTTCGGCGGCGATTGGCACGAGTGGATCTACCGTGGGTTGTCGGCTCTGGTGGTGTCCTGTCCCTGCGCCATTGTCATTTCCGTTCCCCTGTCCTTCTTCGGCGGGCTGGGCACCTGCTCCCGAGAGGGTATTTTGGTAAAGGGCGCCGATCATTTGGAGACCCTGGCTCGCTGCGATGTGGGTGTGTTTGACAAGACCGGCACCATTACCAGCGGCAAGTTTGAATTTGTGCGGTGCGAGTGCGTGCACTGCCATTGTATTGATAAGCACAACCACCGGGAGCTGCTGCGGATTATTGCCGCCTGCGAGCGGTTGTCCACCCACCCCATTGCCAAGTCCATTTGCCTGGCCTTTGGCCAGTTTGCCGATGACTGCGTGGTGACGGACGCCAAGAACTACGCCGGTATGGGCGTGTCTGCGGTAGTGGACGGCGTGCGCTACTATGCCGGGAATGAAAAGCTGATGCAAAAAATCGGTGTGCCCTTTACAGAAACGCAGCTGGTGGGCACCGCCGTGTATTGCTGCACGGACACGGAATTCCTGGGCGACATTGTGTTTGCAGATATTATTAAAACGGACAGCCGGGAGGCCATTGACCGGCTGCACCACATGGGTATGAAGCAGGCCATTATGCTCACCGGCGACCGAGAGTCCATTGCGGCGGATATTGCCGCCAAGGCCGGGCTGGACGGCTACTATGCCAAGCTGCTGCCGGAGGAGAAGGTGCAGCGAGTGCAGGCCTTGCAGCAGCAGGGCCACACGGTGCTGTATGCCGGCGACGGTATTAACGACGCGCCGGTGCTGGCAGCGGCGGACCTGGGCGTAGCCATGGGCGGCGCCGGAGCGGATGTGGCCATTGAGGCGTCGGATATGGTGATCCAGGGCGACTCCCTGAGCCAGCTGCCGGTGGGCGTGACCGTTGCCCGTAAGACCGTGGGCATTGCCCGGGAGAATATTATCTTTGCCATTGCGGTTAAGTTGCTGATCATTCTTGGCTGCGCCGTGGGTATTTTTGATGAGAACGCCATGTGGCTGGCAGTATTCGGTGATGTAGGCGTGTGCCTGTTGGCGGTGGCGAATGCCCTGCGGGTGCTGCATATCCGCAAGAAGAAAAAGTAAAACAGAAAAGCAATCGGATAAAACAAAAAAGGGACTGCTGGGCAGTCTCTTTTTTCTTTTGCCTTTTATCCATCATTACTAAAAAATTCAGGGCGATTTTGTGCATATTTTTTCTTGACAAACGGCGGTGCGGACGTTCTATTCTCTGTCAAGAGGAAAAGATGAAATTTTCTAAAAAATAGCAATTTTCACAAAAATTCGCGGTGTGGGATTTCTTCTCAAAAATGTTGAAAACTATGTGTAAAGGGTTAAAAACTCCTATGATTTTGAGTTTTCAACCGGAAAAATGCCCGATATTATGCGAAAAATGCCCAAATTTTCAACATTTTCCACCGTCTTTTCCACAATCTGTGGGCGCAAGGTCAATATACTGATTGTAGTGGCCGCGTGGGCTGTCAAGGCTTTTTTTATGCTCACAATTCACAAAATTCCGGTATATTTTTGGCATCTTTGCCACACACTAAAATCAGCAAACAGAAAGGACGAACAGCATGATCAAAGGCGTCAGCAAACAGGTGCTTGAGGTGACCAATCCGGAAAACCCGTATTTTGAAAAAATCGTGTTTTTTGTAAAACCCCAGTACGCCCGAGAGGACCGGGCTGTGCTGGAGCGAGAGGCCCATTCCCTGGCTGCCCGCGCCGGTCGGCCGCCCAGAGTGCGCCGCTCCCGACGGGAGAAGTGGCACTTTGCCCTGCGTTGTCTGCTCAGTGCCCTGGCCGGGGTGGCGCTGTCCTTTTTGATCTACACACTGTGTTGAAAGGGTGATCTCTCATGACGATTTATAAGGCCGTGCGGAATTTCTTAACGGTGTTTGTGGTGCTGGCTGTGGCTGCCGGTGCCCTTTGCATTGGCGGCGGGGTGTACTATGCGGTGCAGTCCGCTGCCAGCAGCCAGGTGCTCTCCAAGCTGGGCTCCACCGGTGCGGAAGTGACCCGTGTGCAAAAGAAGCTCAAGGAGCTGGGCTATTACAGCGGCGCAGCCGACGGTATTTACGGCAATGCCACCAAGGCGGCGGTGAAGGCGTTTCAAAAGAACTGCGGCATTACCGCAGACGGCGTGGCCGGACCAAAGACCCTGTTGTACCTGGGGCTGGGTGGCAGCAGCAGTGGCAACAGTACCGGGTACTCGGATGCAGATGTGGAGCTGCTGGCCAAGGTGATCAGCGCCGAGGCTCGAGGCGAATCCTATGAGGGTCAGGTGGCGGTGGGTGCCGTGATCCTGAATCGGGTGGCGCACCCCTCCTTCCCTAATTCCATCAGCGGCGTGGTGTACCAAAATGGGGCGTTCTCCTGCGTCAACGACTCCAACTGGTACGCCCCGGTGGCAGACAGCGCCAAGCGCGCCGCCACGGATGCCCTGAACGGATGGGACCCCTCCGGCGGTGCGGTGTATTATTTCAATGCGTCCAAAACCTCGGACAAGTTTATGCACTCCCGACCGGTGATCAAGGTGATCGGCAATCATAAGTTTTGCTCGTAGGGGGTTATCCGCCTGCGGGCGGCAGATTGCCGCCCCTAGATAAACCTTTTTGCCTCCCTTGTTAAGGGCGGCAAAGAGGTATAAGATTTATATACAAAAAACCGACACGCGGAGTGTCGGTTTTCTTTTTGCGTTTCTTATTTGGTAAAGAAGGTGGTGAAGGCTTTGTAGGCCATATATACATCAATTTTGGCAACGATCTCATAGGGTGCGTGCATGGAAAGCACCGGCACGCCTACATCAATCACATCTACATCCAAATTGGCAATATACATAGCCACGGTGCCGCCGCCGCCACCGTCAACCTTGCCCAGCTCGCCGCTTTGCCACAGCACGCCGTTTTCCTCCAGCAAGTTTTTGACAAAGCTCACATACTCGGCGCTGGCGTCGGAAGTGCCGCTTTTGCCGTGGGAGCCGGTAAACTTGGTGACCACCACGCCCTCGTTGATAAAGGAGGCGTTGTTCTTCTCAAAGGCAGAGGACCAGGTGGGGTCAAAGGCAGCGTTTACATCGGCGCTCAGGCACTTGGAGTTGCGCAGCACATCGCGGCCCTCGTAGCCCTCCAGCCGCGCCAAATCCTCAATAAAGTATTTCAGATAGCTGGAGTTCAGCCCGGTGTTGCCGTCGGAGCCGGTCTCCTCTTTATCCGTCAGCACGGTAATGCAGGTGTACTCCGGCGGCTCGCTGACGCTGAGAATGGCCTGCAAGGCCGGATAGGCGCACACACGGTCGTCGTGGCCGTAGCCGCCGATCAGGGAGCGGTCAAAGCCCAGGTCGTCAACGGTAAAGGCCGGCACCAGCTCCAGCTCGGCAGACAGCAGATCCCGCTCCACAATGCCGTATTTCTCGTACAGCAAATTGAGGATATTGAGCTTCACCTTTTCGCTGGCTTTGTCGTCCTTAAAGGGGCGGGAGCCGATGACAATGTTCAGCTCTTCCCCTTTGATCAGCTCGTTGATCTTGCGGGTGTACTGCTCCAGCGCCAGGTGGGGCAGAATGTCCGTAATACAGAACTTGGGGTCACCCGGCTCCTCGCCCAGGCGCACATCCACATAGGTGCCGTCGTTTTTGCAAATGCGGCCGTGGAGGGACAGGGGAATGGCGGTCCACTGGTACTTTTTAATACCGCCGTAGTAGTGGGTCTTAAACAGCGCCAGCCCGTTGTCCTCGTACACCGGGCGCTGCTTTAAGTCAATGCGCGGAGAGTCAATGTGGGCAGCTGCAATGCGCACGCCGTCCTTAATGCTGCGCTTGCCCTTCACGCACAGGATAATGGCCTTGCCCCGGTTCATCTTGTACACCTTGGCGCCCGGCTCCAGCTGGTCGCCGAATTCGTCAAAGGGCAGGAACCCGGCAGCCCGCGCCTGGTCCAGCGCCTGGGCAGCGGCCTCTCGCTCGGTTTTGCAGTGATAGAGGAAGTCCTTGTACCCCTCGCAAAAATCATCACATACGCCCAGCTCGGCGTCGTCCATAAAGTCTACGCCGTTCTCGCGCTTGTTGAACAGCAACTCTTGCAGCTGCTGCCCCTTGGTTTTTTCTTCATTCATAAGATAGCCTCCAGTATTCTGTCCACTTGGGATTTTATATCTCTGCCGTCATTGGTGACGGTGAATGTGCATTTCTCGGTGTAAAAGTCTGCCGCCGGTTGCGCCTGCATACGCAACTGTGCCGCCGCCCGGTCTATGCCGTCCCGCTCCATAATTCGAGCCAGGCGGGTGTCCTTAGGCGCAGTCACCGCCAGGGTGTAGGCGCACAGGGCGTCCGCGCCGCTTTCAAACAGCTGGGGCGCGTCCAGCACCGCCGGTATCTTTGCTTGCTGCACACAGGCATCCAGCACCGCCGGATGGGTTACCTGATCCAGCTTTTCCGTAGCGGCAGGGGTGGCAAAGGCTTTGGCTGCCAAGGTTTTGCGGTCCAGGGCGCCGTCCTGGATGATCTCCTGCCCAAAGGCAGCCGCCAGGTCTTGCAGCAGGGGCGCGCCGGGGACGGTCAGCTGGCCATAGACCCGGTCGCAGTCCACCGGGTGCAGCCCGGCCTGTGCCAGCAGGCGGCACACATAGCCTTTCCCTGCGCCGGTAGGCCCGGTTACGCCGATAAGAAAAGGCTTGGTCAGGTCTAAAATGCGAAAGGCCGCTGCCCGGATCAGCCGGTTGTATACTGCCATACCCACCCCGGTTTTGCGGGGCATACGGGCATAGACTTTTTTGGCGCCCAGTTCGTCCAGCCGCCGCAGGGCGTCAAACAGCTCTCGTGCCTGGCTTAGGTCGTCGGTGGCCTTGCCGTAGGGCACCTTGGGCACCGTCACCCGGTCTTCTTCATAGCACAGGGCGTAGCAACCCGGTTGGCTGTTTACAAAGGCGGCGTAGGCGGCGCTGTCGCCGTTTACTAAAATCACTTGCGCCTTGGGGGCGTAGTGCTTGTATTTCATGCCGGGAGAGGCGGCGGTCTCGCCGTCTGCCATCTTTTCCAGCACCGCGGGAGCCACGGCAATGGGGCCGATCTCTGCCTCCAGCATTTCCTTGGTTACTGCGCCGGGGCGCAGCAGCGTTGGGGTAGGGGTAGCCAGGGTAATCACCGTGGACTCCACCCCGTAGGCGCAGTCGCCGCCGTCTACGATGGCAGCAATCTTGCCGTTCATATCCTCTTGCACATATTTGGCTCTTGTGGGGCTGGGCAGCCCGCTGGTGTTGGCGCTGGGGGCCGCTACCGGCACTCCTGCCAGTTGCAGCAGTCGGTGGGCCACCGGGTTCTCCGGCATACGCACTGCCACCGTGTCCAGTCCGCCGCTGACCACTTTGCCGATTTTATCGCTCTTGGGCAGGATCACCGTCAGCGGTCCGGGGAAAAAGCGGTCAAAAAGTTTCTTGGCTTTCTCCGGAATTTCCTGCACCAGCGGGGCAATGTCTGCTTTCTCTGCCACATGCACAATCAGCGGGTTGTCGCTGGGGCGGCCCTTGGCGGCGTAAATTTGTGCCACGGCGGTTTCGTTCAGCGCGTCGGCGCCCAGTCCGTATACTGTCTCGGTGGGAAAGGCCACCAGCTGCCCCTGCCGCAGCAGTTCCCCGGCCAGCGCCAGGTCTTGTTCTGTTGTTCCCAGTTGTTTGGTTTCCATATCTTGTGTCCTTGATTTGATTTGCGGTTGAGGTAGAACACCTCCGGCGCAATCCCTGTCTCATTCCTCTGCGGCGCTGAGTTTGGCTGCCGTATCGGCGGTGATCAGGGCGTCGATCAATTCGTCCAGATCGCCGTTTAAGATTTGTTCCAGTCGATACAGAGTCAGGTTAATCCGGTGATCGGTGACCCGCCCTTGGGGGTAGTTATAGGTGCGGATCCGCTCGCTGCGGTCGCCGGTGCCTACCTGGCTTTTCCGCTCGCCGGCAATGGCGGCGTCGTGCTTGGCCTTTTCTGCGTCATACAGTCGTGCGCGCAGCACTTTCATGGCCTTGTCTTTGTTTTTATGCTGGCTGCGCTCGTCCTGGCACTCCACCACCGTGCCGGTGGGCAGGTGGGTAATGCGAATGGCGGAGGAGGTTTTGTTGATGTGCTGCCCCCCTGCGCCGGAGGAGCGGAAGGTGTCGATCTGCAAGTCCTTGGGGTCCAGCTCAAAGTCCACTTCCTCCGCTTCCGGCAGCACTGCGACCGTTACGGTGGAGGTGTGAATGCGACCTTGACTCTCCGTTTCCGGCACCCGCTGCACCCGGTGCACCCCGCTTTCAAACTTAAAGCGGGAGTAGGCGCCGTCGCCGTCAATGGAAAAGCTGATTTCCTTGTATCCGCCCAGCTCCGTGGCGTTCTCAGACAGAATTTCGCTCTTAAAGCCCTTTTGCTCTGCGTACATACTATACATACGGTACAGCACCCCGGCAAACAGGGCACTTTCGTCGCCGCCGGCGCCGCCGCGGATCTCAATAATTACATTTTTGTCGTCGTTGGGATCCCGGGGCAGCAGCAAAATTTTCAACTGCTCTTGCAGCTGTTCCAGCGCTGCCTCGCTGTCTTTCAGTTCTTCTCTTGCCAGATCGCACAGCTCCGGGTCGCTTTCGCTTTGCAGCAGCTCTCGGGCTTCTTCCGCCGCCGTCTTGGCGGTTTTGTAGCGGGCAAAGGTCTCTACCACCGGGGTTAAGTGCTTTTGTTCTTTCATCAGGGCGGTGTAGCGGCTGATGTCTGCCACCACCGCCGGGTCGCACAGGTCTGCGGCGATCTTGTTGTACCGTTCTTCTACACGGCTGAGTTTTTCAAACATAAGCGTCTCCTTTTATATGTATTATATAATGAAAAGGAGACGGGCTACCCGTCCTGTACCACCCCGCGGATCAGCTTTTCCGCCTTGATCCGGGGCAGCAGCACCTCGCGCCCGCAGCCGGTGCATTTTAATTTGTAGTCTACGCCCAGGCGGGTCACTTCAAAGATCGCGCACCCGCAAGGGTGTGGCTTTTTCATTTTGACCCGATCGTGCAGTTGTAATTCCATGGGGCTCTCCCCTCGTTTATTCTTGTTTACAGTATAGCACCTTTTGGCCGATTTTACAACATATCCGCCTATTGGTGGGCATATATTTATAGCACAGGCAATTCGGAAAGGCGTGAGAACATGGAATTCTACCCGGAGGGAATGAATGCAGAACTGGACCGGCAATTTACTACACCGGAGGCGCTGCGCCGGGCGATGATGCAGGGATCCATACTGGAGAGTCGGGTGCTGCTTTGTGACCGGGAACATAATCTTCATGTGGACCTGGGTGCCATGCGAGGGATCATTCCCCGGGAGGAGGGCGCCGTAGGAATCGACGACGGCACGGTGCGGGATATTGCCCTGATTTCTAAGGTTGGCAAGCGGGTGTGTTTTTCGATTTTAGGCTTTCAGCGGGAGGACGACGGCCCCTTTACCGCTATTCTTTCCCGCCGGGCGGTGCAGCTGCGGTGCAAGGCAGAGTTTTTGGACACTTTAGAGCCGGGCGACGTGATTCCTGCCCGGGTGACCCATTTGGAGAAGTTTGGCGCGTTTATTGATGTGGGGGCGGGGCTGAACGCCCTGATCCCCATTGATATGCTTTCGGTCAGCCGTATTGACCACCCGCGTGCCCGCCTGCGAGAGGGACAGGAACTGCGGGTGGTGCTGCGCAGCCGAGAGCCGGATAAGCTGACTTTTAGTCTAAAGGAGCTGTTGGGCACCTGGCAGCAAAATGCAGCGGGCTTCTCCTCCGGCGAGACGGTGCCCGGCGTGGTGCGTAGCGTAGAGCCTTACGGCGTGTTTGTAGAGTTGACCCCAAATTTGGCGGGCCTGGCAGAGCCAAGCGCCGCTTTGGAGCCGGGTCAGCCGGTGGCTGTGTATGTGAAGTCTATTTTGCCGGAGAAAATGAAGATCAAGCTGGTGGTGGTAGAGGCCTTTGACCCGCCGGCACCGGTGACGCCCCTGACCTATTATGTGGACGGCACCCGCATGGACCGTTGGGTGTATTCCACCCCCACCGCCCCTCGCCAAACCGTCACAGACTTTGCCGCCCTGCGAGCACAAGAAAAAAGCACCCTTTAAGGGTGCTTTTTTTGTAGGTTGTTCTGTATATCATGCGTTTTGATTTATTCCCTTTCGGCGGGCGGAGATTTGCGCTTATTTGATATACCGAATATCGTTGCCCACCAGTACCAGACGGGAATAGGCGCCGGCGATGCGGGAGGTGATGCGCTGGTCGTATTTTTGCGCCAGCTCGTCAAAGCCCAGGTTGGTGCTGATGACGGTGGGGCGGCTGCAAAGAATGCGGGTGTTGATGATATTGTACAGGCAGGCCACGGTATAGGCAGAGGTGTACTCGGTGCCCAAGTCGTCCAGGATCAGCAGGTCCGTATGGAGCACCCGCTCCTCCGTATATTGCAGGTTGCCGGTGCGGCCGAAATTCTCATTTTGCAGGTCGGACAGGATATTATAGGCGGTGCCGTACTCTACGGACAGGCCCCGACCGATGGCAACATTGGCAATGGCCAGGCTCAAGTGGGTTTTGCCCAGGCCGGTCTGACCCATCAGCATCAGGTTGGCCGGCTCCCGCAAAGATACCCGCTGGGCGTAGCGATGGCAGGCCTCGGCGATCTTATCCGCCTTCGCCCGAGGCGAAATGCCGTTGTCCTCCGCCGTCTCCGGGTAATAGTTGGTGTCAAAGCTGTCAAAGGTGCAGCTGTCCAAGGGCGCCAAGCGGCGAATGGCCTCCCGCTGCAAGTCCTTGAGCAGTTCGCGCTGGCAGGTGCACATTCGGTCACCTACATAGCCGGTGTCCTTGCAGGTGGGGCACTGGTAGCGGTGGGCCAGGGCGTCCGGCGCATAACCGGCAGCCACCAGCAGCCGCTCCTTTTCCCCTTGCAGGCGCAGGCTTTCCGCTTGCAGCTTGTCGATCTCCGCCTTCGCGTCTTTGGCAAAGAACGCCTTGGAGATGGAAAAGCCCACTTGCCGCAGCTGATTTTGAATTTCCTCCAGCCGGGGGACCTTGGCGCTGACCTCTGCCAGAGTGGCGGCGGTGCGCAGCTCGTCTTCTTCCCGGCGGCGATCCAGCCGGTTCAGCGCTTTTTGGTAAAGATCGGAACTATACATAGCTTCTCCTTAGAACTTAATATCCGTATTATTCATGGTGTCTCTCTTGATCTGCTCCAGGTCGTAAGAGGGCTTGCCTTGCAGGCGGCCGTCGGCTTTTTTGGCCTTGGCGGCAGTAAAACTCTGTTGCTGTTCCTGCACCTGGGTGGGGGTGGTTAGCCCCTCTTTTTTCCACCGGCGCAGCACGCTGTCCATATACTTCAGCGATGGCTTGTCGGCGTTTTCTTTCATAATATCGCAGGCCAGTTGTAGCATATCTTCGCTAAAATCCCGACCCCAGTCTGCCACCATTTGGCGTTGGCGGGCGGTGGGCGACCGATGGCGAATGCCGGTCATGGCGATTACCTTGTCCCACAGCTTGTCCGTACCGCTTAGGTACAGCAGCTTTTCGTCTGCGTCCGCCACGGTGCGCACCCCGTCCTCGGACCAGGAGTTGGCCATTTTGTTAATGTAGGCCAGGTTGATGGAGCGGCCCTTTTCTTTTTCGCCACGGTAATAGCCCAGGAGCATCAGGATTACTTCCGGCGGCAGCTCGTAGTAGATGTGCATATTCACCAGCATTTCCTGTTCGGCGGTGCTGATGGTGCGCCCCAGCACGGTTTGCGCCTCGGTCAGCAGATCGGACAGGGCACTGTTTTCCCGGCACAGGGTCACAATATCCCGTGGGGTCAGCCGGGGAGGAGACAGGGTCTCTTTTTTCGGCTTTGGCGGTTCCGCTACCGGCGGGTGCACGGTCAGGCTGGCCGGCGCGCCCATAGTGGGGGGCACTTTTGTCACAACCGGGATCTGTACTGTGCTGGGCTCGGCAGGCGCAGGGGCTGCCGGGCTGTTGCCGTTTTGCAGCAGACCCTCGGCCACCCAAAAATCCATAATACTGTCGGCGTCCCGCTCCGGGATACCCAGCGCGCCGGCCAGCTCCCGGGTGCTGAGACTGCCGCCGTGGCGCAAAAGAAGCAGCAGCGCCTGGAGTTGGTAGGCGCTGGCCAGTTTTAAGTAACGATCGGCCACGCAGGTGGGCACGGTAAACACGCCGTCCGTCCACAGGGGGCCAAAGGGGGGAATGGTGTATTGCATAGGTGGAATTTTCCTCTTTTCTGCGCCGGTGGCGCTCTGCTTTTTATTGTAGCAAATCCGCGCTCCCTTGTAAAGCCGCAAGATATGGCGGTGCCGGTAAATTCGGCCACAAGCGGGGTGGGATATGGTGTGCAAAATGGGGTGCGCTTCTGCGCGCACCGGCACGCACGCGGGCACCGCAACAGTCCCCCGGACTGTCGCTACCCTGACGGGTTGCCCTGTTCGAGTCTTGCAATATTGTAGAACAAAAAAAGCAAGGCAAAAAGCCTTGCTTTTTTATTGGAGCGGATTACGAGACTCGCCCGGTGCGCTTCTGCGCGCACCGGCACGCACGCGGGCACCACAACAGTCCCCCGGACTGTTGCTACCCTGACGGGTTGCCCTGTTCGAGTCTTGCGCAAAGATACTACGAACAAAAAAGCACAAGGCGAAATGCCTTGTGCTTTTTGTTGGAGCGGATTACGAGACTCGAACTCGCTACCTCCACCTTGGCAAGGTGGCGCTCTACCAGATGAGCTAAATCCGCAAACGATAGTGTTATTATACCCAGCAGGGGCGGGTTTGTCAAGCCCTTTTTTTGCCGATGGGAATAAAAAGTGCCGCCCTCTTGTGGGCATAACGATCGGCACCACAACATATAGGTAAGAAGTGGGGTTTCTCTAAAGAATTTGCCGATATAGTTGCGCACCGGGGCGATCCGTGTTAAAATGAGGGAAGAACCGGGCAGCATTACCGAAGGGAGGTGGCGCCGTGAAGCCGTATAATTACTTTGACGACGAGGAAGAACAGCCGCAGCCGTCTGCGCATGTGCGCTTGGCTCAACTGGTTGCTGCCTTGCAAGTGAACGGCGCCAAGCTGCGCCGCATGGTGCGCCGGGACGAAGAAATTGTAGAAGAACTGCGGGACTATCCCAACCTGCGCCGGGCTGCGTTGAAGTGGCTGGCGGTGGCGCTGTTTGTGCTGGCAGTGGTGATTGCCATTATCTCCTTTGCCGTGTCTCTGCATAACCAGAGCAAGTGGAACGAGCGTTTTTGCGATCAGGCGGGGCAGGTGTGCACCGATTATATCGCCAAGTACGGCGCTTGCCGCTGGGAGTCTATGGACGAGCGCTACGGCAAGAAAATGGCACGAATGACCGGCGTGTCTTATCTGCGGCGGATGGATTTTAACGGTGACGGTCGGGACGAACTGCTGATCTGCTATTTGGAAAAGGGCCTGTATTTTTTTGATATTTGGGGCTTTGACGGCAAGAACTTCAGCAAGTTTTACTCTGCGAACGCCTGCTATGCCACCGGCGATGGCAAGCTGGGCAGCTGGGTGGTACTGTACCACACCGGGCGCCGCTACCAGGTGGGGGTGTGCGACCCGCAAAAACCCACGGAAGTGACCCTGTATGCCATGCGGGGCAAGAAGTTCAAAAAGGCCGGCAGCTGCCAATATAATGTAGATACCGGCGTGTTTTCCCAAAATGACAAGCCCAATACCGAGGATTTTGAGCGGCTGCAGCTGTCCTGTATTCGGGAGACCCGGGCGGAGGTGCTGGTGGATACGGTGACCGCCGCCATGGAGGAATTCAACACCAAGACCACGGCGGAGATCGAGGCCAGCCTGCCGGACGCTACGCTGAAAAAGCAAGCCTACTACGATGTGGTAGACGATCTGAACCGTCAGTACGGCTCCGCTACCTACAAGACCGAGGGCGGTATCGGCTATGTGGACGGCCTGGCTGTGGTGGAAGAGATTGATTTTGACGGCGACGGCAACAAGGAGCTGCTCACCGTCTATCGCCGCCAGGTGAAAAAGACGGAGAAGAACGACTGGACTGGGGAGCAGACCCTGATCAATGTGCCGGTATACAGCCTGCGGGTGTACAACTGGAACGGCAGCATCGCCAAGTGCATTTTTACCCGGGATCAGATTTGCCAGCCCTTTACAGATGATGAGGAAACGGCCCAAAACACCCAATTCTATATTCTGCGCAAAAGCGGAAAAAAGACGGACTTGTGCTTTAATGCCTATCGGCGGGAGAGCCAGTCGGTGTATACGGCGGCCTCTCGGATCTTTCGGCTCAAGGGCGAGCAGTTCTCTGTGGTGTATGACGCGAAGATGGAGTACGAGTACGGCTACAAGACCTATTATCTGGACGGCGAAAGTGTGTACGAGTCCACCTTTAACACCAGGGGCTATACTGTGCCGTACTTTATGAACGACGCCGGGTACGATGCGGGCGTGTTTACCGTGGTGTACCTGTCCGGCGACAAGACGCACCAGGACGCCATCCGCAGCCGGGTGAGCACTGTGGAGCAGCATATCCAGTCGCTGAATGATGAGTATGTGCCGGAGCGGCTGCAAAATGTGAATTAACATAGGTTTTGTAGGGTGGGGGCTTGCTCCCACCCTGCGTTTTTTATGGCACCTCCGGTGCAATCCCTCAGTCACTTCGTGACAGCTCCCTTTGCAAGGGAGCCTTGGAGTTTGTAACCGATAAGCCTCCCTTAACAAGGGAGGTGGCAATGCCGTAGGCATTGACGGAGGGATTATAAGGCAAAATTTAAGCAAAATAAAAGAAAGCACACGGCGAAAACCGTGTGCTCTTTCTATATATAATGTATAAATCACACATTCAGGTGCAATTCTTCAATTTTATCCCGCACTTTCAGCCAGTCGCCAAAGGCGGCTTCTTTGTTATTGGGGTTGCGGAGAATGGCCGCCGGGTGGTAAGTGCCCATAAACAGGGTGCCGTTTTTGTCGATAAATTCGCCGTGCTGGCGGGTGACCCGAAAGTCCTTGTCAATCAGCCGCTGGGCGGCAATGCGCCCTACGCAGATCACCAGCCGTGGGCGAATGATCTTAAATTGCTCCCGCAGCCAATGCAGGCAGGCCTCCTGCTCCTCCGGCTTGGGGTCCCGGTTTTTAGGCGGGCGGCACTTGACCATATTGGCAATGTACACATTCTTCTCCCGGCTCAGGTCAATGCTCTCCAGAAATTGATCCAGCAGCTTGCCGGAGCGCCCCACAAAGGGCTGGCCTTGCAGGTCCTCGTTCTCTCCCGGTCCTTCGCCGATTAGGAGAATGTCTGCCGCCGGGTTGCCTACGCCAAAGACCACCTGGGTGCGGGCCTTGCACAGTTCGCATTCGGTGCAGTTGAGGCAGCGGGTTTTCAGTTCGTCTAATGTCATTTTTATCACCTTGCTCATTGTACCAAAATAATGGTTGAAAAACAATAAAAAAAGGTATAAAATATGTGCGTAAGCGAGAATTACAACTTTTTGGAGGTATTATCATGGACAATCAAGTGACTGTTGAGATTTCTGCCCGCCATGTACATCTGAGCCAGGCAGATCTGGAGACCCTGTTCGGTAAGGGCTATGAGCTGACGGTGAAGAAAATGCTGTCCCAGCCCGGCCAGTATGCCAGCAACGAGCGCGTGCGCGTGGTCGGTACCAAGAGCGAGTTCCCGGCTGTGTCTATCCTGGGCCCGGTGCGTAAGGCCACCCAGGTGGAGCTGAGCCTGACGGACGCCCGCTCCATCGGCGTGACCGCCCCGGTGCGGGAGAGCGGCGATATTGCCGGTTCCGGCGCCTGCAAGCTGGTGGGCCCCGCCGGTGAGGTGGAGCTGACCGAGGGCGTGATCGCTGCCAAGCGCCATATCCACGCCACTACGGCAGACGCAGAGCGTATGGGCCTGGAGAATGGCCAGATCGTTAGCGTAGAGATTCCCTCTGCCAACGGCCGTAACCTGACCTTTGGCGATGTGGTGGTGCGTGTGTCTGACAGCTATGCCCTGGCTATGCACATTGACACGGACGAGGCCAACGCCGCCGGTATGGCACCCAATACCCCCGGCACGATTATTAAATAAGTATAGGTATTCGGTAGTAAAAAAGAGCACCTGTGTGGGTGCTCTTTTTTTATATGGAAAATGTGGGCGACGGATCGGTTGCCTTTGTGCCGCCCCTACGATCGGCGGGAGCAAGCCCTCGCCCTACGAAAATCTTGCAACCGCTATGCCTCCCTTGAAAAGGGAGGGGGACCGCCGTTAGGCGGTGGAGGGATTGTGCGCCGTTAGGCGATGCGGGAATTATCACAGCGGCTGCCCTGTGGTTTGATTTCATTTTTTGAGTATTTTATTGGAATTTTTATTTGCTTTTGGTGTGCAAGGCTCGGGGCGTGGTTCGTCCAATTCCCAGGGAAGTTTTATGTTCTCTACGGAAATTGTAAAGTATCTCCCGGTTTGCTCGTTTGGGGAGGCAAAACCGTTGGTGATCACAACGCTTAAAGGAAAATGGTCATTAATTTCAAAATTATGTCCTGTTGATGCGATGCTTCCACAAACGGTATAATCAATGCTGATATAATCTATGGCATTGTCTGTCTCCACAGAAAGCGTTTCATCCGGTTTGGCGATATCTACCCCAAATTCACTTAAAAAAGCAGATAATTTTGGGAATTTATCTTTTGCTTGTGCGTAAAAATTGCGGCAATATGCGCAGTTGCAAAGCGTATGGATCTCATAATATTTTTTGGTTTTTTCGGTGTCGACAGAAAAAACATAGTCAGCCTTTTGAATGGTTGTCATAGGCACACCTCGTTTTTTGCTATGCGTGCAGTTGGAAATATCGTGAGTGGCAAATTTATATCGGTACATCGTAGGGGCGGATATTATCCGCCCGCTTTTTTTTGCGTTTATCCCCGCAGTCACTTCGTGACAGCACCTAACCGGTGCCCGTCCCCTCTGTCGCTGCGCGACATCTCCCCACACTGTGGGGAGTCACCCCTTGATAAAAACAAGGGGAGCCAAATTTCGTCGGCGATGGCGGGATTGCACCGATTGCCGTATTTATTTCACAAACCGGTCGATGGCGTCGGACAGTTCGGTGAGCATTTCCGTATCGCCGTCCTCCACGGCGTGAACGATACAGTGTTCCAGGTGGTCCTTGAGGATCACTTTTCCGGTGCTGTTTAAGGCGGACTTGACCGCCGCCAGCTGCACCAGCACCTGGGAGCAACCCTCGCCGTCCTCTACCATTTGCTTCACCTTTTGCAGGTGGCCGATGGCCCGGGCCAGTCGATTGACCACCTCCCGGGTATGGGTGTGGTCGTGATTGTGATTATGCGCCGGGGTGGGCGCGTGTTTTTCGTCCATAGGCGTCAGATCTTTGCCAGGGCCTGTTCCAGGTCTGCCAAAATGTCGTCAATATCCTCAATGCCTACGCTCAGGCGTACCAGATCCGGGCGCACGCCGCAGGCCTCCAACTGTTCGTCCGTCAGCTGGCGATGAGTGGTAGATGCCGGGTGCAGGCAGCAGGTGCGAGCGTCTGCCACATGGGTGACGATGGCTGCCAGCTCCAGGCTGTCCATAAAGGTGGTGGCGGCGGCACGGCCGCCCTTGACCCCAAAGCTCACCACGCCGCAGGTGCCGTGGGGCATATACTTCTGCGCCAGATCGTACTGGCGATCGCCCTCCAGCATGGCGCACTCCACCCAGGTCACCGCCGGGTGCTGCTTTAAGTAGGCCGCCACTTTCTTGGCGTTCTCGCAATGGCGGGGAATCCGCAGGTGCAGGCTCTCCAGTCCCACATTCAGCAGGAATGCCTCGTTGGGGCTTTGCACCGCGCCCAGGTCCCGCATCAGCTGCACCACCGCTTTGGTGATGTAGGCGCCCTTGCCGAATGCCTCGGTGTAGGTAATGCCGTGATAGCTGTCGTCCGGGGTGGTCAAGCCGGGGAACTTGTCATTTTGGGTCCAGTCAAAGTTGCCGCTGTCCACAATGGCACCGCCAACGGTGGAGGCGTGGCCCTCCAGATACTTGGTGGTGGAGTGGGTTACAATGTCGCACCCAAAGTCAAAGGGGCGGCAGTTGATGGGGGTGGCAAAGGTGTTGTCCACGATCAGCGGCACACCGGCCTTGTGGGCCACCCGGGCGAACTTTTCAATATCCAAAATCTCCAAGCTGGGGTTGGAGATGGTCTCACCAAAAATAGCCTTGGTGTTGGGGCGGATGGCTGCCGCCAGCTCCTCCTCCGTGGCGCTGGGCGACACAAAGGTAAAGTCAATGCCCAGCTTGCGCAGGGTCACGTTAAACAGATTGTAGGTGCCGCCGTAAATGGCGGTAGAGCTGACAATGTGGTCACCGGCGCCGGCAATGTTAAAGACGGCGTAAAAGTTGGCCGCCTGGCCGCTGCCGGTGAGCATACCGGCCACGCCCCCCTCCAGCATAGCGATCTTGGCCGCCACCGTGTCACAGGTGGGGTTTTGCAGTCTGGAGTAGAAGTAGCCGCTTTTCTTTAGGTCAAACAGGTCGCCCATCTCCACGCTGGAGTCGTATTTGTATGTGGTGCTTTGCACAATAGGCACCACCCGGGGCTCGCCGTTTTTGGGGCGGTAAGCCCCCTGTACACAAATCGTTGACAGTTTCATATCTTTTCCATCTCCGTTAAATTCATATTTTTTTGCCTTAGGCGTCCTGCCCCAGGAAGTGGGGCATCATAGCCGGGCCGTTCTCCATATAAATGCCGGTGGCCTTGGCGGTCTCCTCATTGATGGTGTCTACCCCCGTCTTGGGTGCGGACTTTTGGTACAGCAGGTAGGGCACCGGGTCGCTGGCGTGGGTGCGGGTCACAATGGGGGTGGGGTGGTCCGGCAGCAGCAGGATCTTGTAATCCTCGTACTGTTCCAGTCCCTTTTCCAGAATGGGCAGTACCCGGCTGTCGATCATCTCAATGGCTTTTACTTTGTTTTCCGGTTCGTTGCGGTGGCCGCACTCGTCCGGCGCCTCAAAGTGCACATACACCAGATCGTTGCGCGTCAGCAGATCCAGCGCCGCCTTGGCTTTGCCCTCAAAGTCGGTGTCAATATAACCGGTGGCGCCGGGCACTTCTGCCACTTCCATACCGGCGCAGTTGGCAATGCCCTTGAGCAGGTCTACGGCAGAGACCATACCGCCCTTGATGCCGTACAGCGCCTCAAAGGGCCGGAGCGCCGGGCGCTTGCCCTCGCCCCACAGCCAAATGCAGTTGGCCGGGCGACGGCCGGCAGCCACGCGGGCTTTGTTCACCGGGTGGTCCTTTAGCAGATCAAAGGACTTTTCCATCATCTCCAGCAGAGGGCGCGCCGTCTCTGCGGTGGAGAGATGGGGGCCGATTACCTTGCCGGTAATGTCATGGGGTGGGGTCATATTGCCCAGCTCTGTGGTGCCGCCGTGCCAGATCAAACAGTGGCGGTAAGATACGCCGGTGTAAAAATCATATTCTCCGCCGCCAAAGGCTGCCTGCACCGCTTCTATCAGCTGGCGAGCCTCCTCAGTGGAAATATCGTCGGCGCAGTAGTCCTCGATCACCTTGTCGGCAAAGGACTCGCCCTTGTCGCTGAGGGTCACCAAGTTGGTGCGCAGGGACACATCGCTGTCTTTCATATCAATGCCGATGGAGGCGGCCTCCAGCGGGCTGCGCCCGGTGTAAAATCGGTGGGGGTCAAAGCCCAGCACGCTCATATTGGCTACATCGGAGCCGGGCTTCAGTCCCGGCGCTACGGTGCGCACCAGCCCTACCTCCGCCTTGGCGGCCAGGGCGTCAATATGGGGCTTCTTTGCCACCATCATGGGGGTTTTGCCGCCCAGGGCGGGCACCGGGTAGTCTGCCATGCCGTCGCACAGCACTACAACATATTTCATACGGATCCTCCTGAAAAGCCTATGCCGCCTGCGAGAGCAGACGGCGGCTGAAATTGCACTTATTTGAAGTATTTAACGCCGGACTCAAAGATCTGCATATCCTTGTTAAAGGGTACGTTCTTGTATAGATTTTCGCCCTTGCGTTCGCAGTGACCCATTTTGCCCAGCACGCGTCCGTCCGGGGAAGTAATGCCTTCCACCGCCCATACGGAGCCGTTGGGGTTAAAGGGCATATCCGTGGCCACATTGCCGTCCGGGTCCACATACTGGGTAGCAATCTGGCCGTTCTCCGCCAACCGGCGCAGGGTGGCCTCATCTGCTACGAACCGGCCCTCACCGTGAGAGATGGGCACGGCAAACATGTCGCCTGCCTGGGTGCCTGCCAGCCACGGGGATTTGGTGCTGGTGACCCGGGTATAAGCCATTTGGCTGATATGGCGGCCAATGGTGTTAAATGTCAGGGTGGGGTCATTCTCCTGAATGTCCACAATCTTGCCATAGGGCACCAGACCCAGCTTGATTAGTGCCTGGAACCCGTTGCAGATACCCAGCATTAAGCCGTCGCGGCAGTTGAGCAGCTGGGTGACCGCCTCGGCCACCGCCGGGTTGCGGAAGGTGGTGGCAATGAACTTGCCGGAGCCTTCCGGCTCGTCACCGCCGGAGAAGCCGCCGGGCAGCATCACGATCTGCGCCTGCTTAATTTCCTCCACCATCTTCTCAATGGTCTCGTTAATGGCGGCAGGGGTCAGGTTGCCTACGACTAAGATATGGGGGTCCGCACCGGCCTGTTCAAAGGCGCGGGCGGTGTCTACCTCGCAATTGGTGCCGGGGAACGCGGGAATGAATACCCGGGGCCGCGCCACCTTGTTTTGGCTGACGAAAATGGAGCGCTCTTTATAGAGCGGCACATCCTCCACTGCCGCGCTCTTGCCGCTGTCTGTGGGGAACACGCTCTCCAGCTTGCTGCTCCAGGCGGCGATCAGTTCGTCCGCGGTCAACACATCGCCGTCCAAAATAAAGATTCCGTTGCCGTTGACGGTGCCCAGGGCGGTGGCATAGGGTGCCAGGCTGTCGGCCAGGACACCATCCTCGGGGATTTCTACCACAAAGCTGCCCTCATAGGGTGCAAACAGGGTGGCAGCGTCCAACCCCTGGGCAAAGGTAAAGCCCAGTTTGCTGCCGAAGGCCATCTTGCACACGGCGGCAGCGGCGCCGCCCTCTTTCACCACAGCGGCAGAGAGAACGGACTTGTCCTGCACGCCGGCGCAAACCGCCTGCATCAGGACCATAGCGTTTTTGTAATCCGGCAGACCGGTGGCCGCATTTACCGGAATTTGCAGCAGATACACTTTGCTGCCCGGGTGCTGCAGCAGGGCGGTGCCGGTGTGAGACGCCTTGCTCATACCCACGGCGAAGCTCACCAAGGTAGGCGGTACATCCAGTTCGTTAAAGGAGCCACTCATAGAGTCTTTACCGCCAATGGAGGGGGTGCCGTACCCGGCCTGTGCGGTCAGGGCGCCCAGCAGGGCGGCAGCGGGCTTGCCCCAGCGCTCCGGCTTGTTGCCCAGGCGCTCAAAATATTCCTGGAAGGTGAGCCGTGCTTCTGCCGGGTCGCAGCCTACGGCAGCCAGTTTTGCAAGGCTCTCCGTTACTGCAAAGGCGGCGGAATGGAAGGGGCTCCAGCGAGATACGCCGGGGATAAAGCCGTAGGCCATCACCGTAGCGTCGTCCGTTTGGCCGTGCTCCAGGGGCAGCTTGGCCACCATGGCCTCCTCCGGGGTCAGCTGGTACACGCCGGCGTAAGGCATATTTACCGTGGCGGCGCCGATGGAGGAATCGAACCGCTCCACCAGTCCCTTTTGGGAGCAGACTTCCAGTCGGCACAGATTGGCTTTCAGCGCAGCGGACAGAGACAACCCTTGCAGCTCTGCCGGTACGGTATGTAAATAGTTTTTGCTCTCATCAATGGGGGCAATGGACGCGGTGGCGTGCTGGGTCACACCGTTGGTGTTCAGGAAATCCCTGCTGATGTCCACGATCTTGTCGCCACGCCAGGTCATTTCCAGTCGATTGTTGTCCGTGACCACGGCCACCGGGGTGGCCTCTAAGTTCTCTTTATAAGCTGCGGCAATAAAGGCGTCCACATCCTTGGGGTCCAGCACCACAGCCATGCGCTCCTGGCTCTCGGAGATGGCCAGCTCTGTGCCGTCCAGCCCCTCGTACTTCTTGGGTACCTTGTCCAGATCCACGGTCAGGCCGTCTGCCAGCTCGCCGATGGCTACGCACACACCGCCGGCGCCAAAGTCGTTGCAGCGCTTAATGCGGGTGGACACATCCTTGTTGCGGAACAACCGCTGAATTTTGCGCTCGGTGGGAGGATTACCCTTTTGCACCTCGGCGCCGCAGGTCTCGATAGATTCGGAATTGTGGGCCTTGGAGGAGCCGGTGGCGCCGCCGCAGCCGTCACGGCCGGTGCGCCCGCCCAGCAGCACAATGATATCGCCGGGAGTAGGACACGCCCGCACCACATTCTCTTTGGGAGAGGCGCCGATCACTGCGCCGATCTCCATACGCTTGGCCACATACCCGGCGTCGTACAGCTCAGTGACCTGGCCGGTGGCCAGTCCGATCTGGTTGCCGTAGCTGCTGTAACCTTGGGCAGCGCCGGTCGTGATCTTCCGCTGGGGCAGCTTGGCCTCCAGGGTGTCTGCAAAGGCGGTGGTGGGATCGCCGGAGCCGGTCACCCGCATGGCCTGGTACACATAGGCGCGCCCGCTCAGTGGGTCACGAATGGCGCCGCCCAGGCAAGTGGCCGCGCCGCCGAAGGGCTCAATCTCCGTGGGATGGTTGTGGGTTTCGTTCTTAAACTGCACCAGCCACTGCTCGGTCTTGCCGTCCACCGTTACCGGTACTTCAATGGAGCAGGCGTTGATCTCCTCGCTCTCGTCCAGGTTGTCCGCCTTGCCCTGTGACTTCAGATATTTGGTGCCGATGCAGGCCATATCCATCAGGCAAATGTCTTTGTTTTTGCCGGCATACAGGGCGCCGCGCATATCCAGGTACAGACGCAGGGCGTCCTCTACTGCGGCGGCGTATTTGCTTTCCTCCACGGTGATCTTGTCCAGCTTGGTAGAAAAGGTGGTGTGGCGGCAGTGGTCGGACCAGTAGGTGTCAATCACTTTCAGCTCCGTTAAGCTGGGATCCCGGTGTTCTTCGTTCTTAAAGTAGTCCCGCACCCACTTTAGGTCCTCCACGCTCATGGCAAAGCCCATTTGGCTGTGGTAAGCGGCGATTTCGTCATCGCTCTCGGCGATAAAGCCGGCAATGCGCGCAATGTCCGCCGGTACATCGGCAGTCAGATCCAGGCTCTCCGGTTTGGCCATGGTGGCCTCCCGGCTCTCCACCGGGTTGATCAGGTAGGATTTAATCTTATCAAACTCCGCGTCCGTAATGTCGCCGGCAAGGGCGATCACCTTGGCGCTGGCTACCCGGGGACATTCTCCTGCGGTAAGCAGCTGAATACATTGGGCGGCGCTGTCTGCCCGCTGGTCGTATTGGCCGGGCAGGAACTCCATGGCAAACACCCGCTCGCCGGGGGCGAAGGTTACTTCGTCTGCCGTGTTGTCCAGATTGTCCTCGGCAAAGACCCCGTGCACGGCACGGCGGAACTCCGCCTCGCTGACGCCCTGCACATCGTAGCGGTTAATAAGCCGCAGGCCGGTGAGCGCTGTAATGCCCACATTTTGGCGCAGATCTGTTAAGATCTGCATGGCCTCAATGTCGTTGCCTTTCTTCTTTTCCACAAAAATCCGATAAACATTTGCCATGGGGGTTCTCCTAACTGATAGTATTCACTCCGGGTGTATAGAATAAAGATATAATAGCACAAATCCGGCCGATTGCCTACCGTTTTATGAAATTTTTACGGACTTTATGAAAATTTTACTAACTTGTAAAAAATCGTTCGCAAATGGGGAAGAAAGTATGCTATAATGGCTATGGCGCGCAGGCAGGTGGTCTGCCGCCGTTTCAGAAAGAATTTTGCAGAGATACACAGCGCAGAGAAGCAGAGAAAGAGAGGTGGGAGCCACGCAGCGGGAAAATATGGACCCAGCCCCCTATGAAGTTGAATTTATGAATGTGGTGGTGGATAAGGCCAACGATTTGCAGGTGACAGACGCAGACAGCCACTTTGCCCAGTTTGCCGGTGTGCACCCGTCTAAGATCAAACAGGGCAAGCTGTTCCTGTACGACAAATTAAAACCGGCGGACCGGGAGCGGGTGATGCAAAACATCTGCAAAAAGGGCGCCCGATTTACATATATGACCATGGACCTGCTGGACAAAAAGGGCACGCCGCTCTTTGTCCATTGTGTAGGTCAGAATTACGAGGACTCCACCCTGTGCCGCATGACCTTTGCGGATGTGTCCGAGAGCCGGCGGCGCCAGGAACAGCTGCGGGCCCAGGCGGTGGAGATGAATGAGCTTATCGACCTGGTGTGCGGCGGCGTGTGTCTGTTTAAGGTCACGCCGGAAATGCACATTGAGTGTCTGTATCTGAACAAAGGCTGCTGTCGGTTGTTTGGTACCTCCCAGGAGAGCAGCCGCCTGCGGGCCTATCGACTGGACGAACTGCTTCACCCGGACGACCGCTCTGGGGTATTCCAGGCCATCGGTCGCGCCATGGCCGTAGGTGAGGAAGTGGATTGCGAGTGCCGGGTGCGGGTGCATGAGGGCGAATTTATTTGGTGCCAGCTGCGGGCGGGTATTCAGCGCTACCAGGGCGAGTGCCCGGTGTTTCACGCCGTATTTACGGATATTACCCGCATTAAGGCGGCGGAGGAAAAGGCGGACCGAGAGGCGCAGCGGATGGTGAGCCTGTTTAAGAACCTGCCCGGCGCCACTTTCTTTACAGGCACGGCCGACCCTTTGCAGCTGGACTTGGTCAGCGAGGATTTTATCCAGTTTATCGGCTATTCCAGAACGGAGCTGTTCCAGCTGTTCTCCGGCAATTTGGCACGGCTGATGGATGAGAACGAGGCGGCGGCTGTGGTCACGCAACTGCGCACCGGCGCAGCGGATCGGCGTCTCTTAACGGTGGAATACACCCTTTATATCGGTGACGCCTGCGCCTTGCGTGTGCGGGACAGCCGCAAAGTGATTGAACATCCGGACGGTTCTAAAGCCTTTTTGGGTGTACTCAATGTAATATAAACATATACAAAAAGTTAAAGGACGGATATTCGCATTCCGTCCTTTATTTATTTTTCGTTCATTTTTCTTTGTCGATTATCCACAAAAGCCGGTGCCAAAGTTTGGCATGTTTTCGGGGTAAAACCGCGGAAAGTGCGTTGCAATAACTATATTTATGTTTTATAATTATTATGTATAAATGTTGTCGCGGTGCGCCGAAATACAGGCGCTAAGCGGGCAGTGCAAGGGGTGCTGTCGTTGCGGCAAAGCGGAAGGATGGTTCTATGAAGTTTATGTACAGCAAGAAGCGCTTGCTCAGCGTCTTTTTGTCCGTACTCACGGTGATCACCGTGCTGACCCCGGCGTTTTCTGCCTGGGCGGGCGACGTGATCGGCGTGTACAACATTCAGCTGTTTTATGAAGACGGCAATGCGGTACAAGATACGGACGAGCAGGGCAACGCCTACCATGAGACGATGAAGGAGGGCGACACGCTGCAACTGAGCTACAAGCTCATTGACTGCGAGATCCCGGACAACGGCTATGTCAAGTGGTACAGCGAGGCGCCCACTTTGGTGGATGTGGACCAAAACGGTTTGGTCAAGGCCTTTGACTCCTCTAAGGGTGCTGTGATCCACAACTGGATTGACAATGAGGTAAAGCCGGTGCCGCTGGTGGGCAAGATTGCAGGCGCCGCGCTGGAAAAAGCCCTGTTCAATGATAAGGTGAATGTGGACACCATGGACACGGACGAGATCATTGCCCTGATTGAAAAGGCCATGGGTGCGGATTCTGCCCTGGGCAAGATTTTTGAATCCTATTCCGCCAAATGGATCGAGTCCCTGCGCAAATACCTGGACAATATCAATTCCGTTGTTCATGTTACCCTGTATGACGCCAACGGCGAAGTAAAGGCAGACGACAAGCTGGCTGTGACGGTCACGAAGAACGATGCGTTTTATGCCAACTTCCTGCCCAACGGTACCCATATCACCAATAAGTCCCAGATTGAGACCACGGTAGCCAAGGGCACCACCTGCCAGCTGAGCGCCGTGACCACCCCGGTGCGGCTGCACATGGGTGTGGTCTACTCTGTAAAGAGCTCTTCCGTCTTTACCCAGGGCAAGGTGATTGCCACGGTGGATGACAGCGGTTTGGTAACCTTTAAGAACACCGGTACGGTGACCATCGTTGTGTCGCCGGATACAGAAGGATTTATCAACAATCTGTTAAAGCTGGTCAACTATATTTACAAGTTGGACCATACCGGCACCATTGATACCAAAAAACTGGCGGATATTCTGATCAAGTATTTGGGTATCGACATTGACCGCAATGTGCTGGCGGCGCTGTTGGACGCTTGCTTTGCCATTAAGGATATTGTGGGCGATTCTGCCGACGCTATACAGCTGACGGCTACTGCGGTGAAGATCATCGCCAACATTCTGCTTAAATTGAAATATAATGATACCATCACGTTTAACGTTGTAGACGGTGTGCCTTGCACGGACTTTAACATTACCGGTCCGGATACAGTACAGGAGGGCGCCCAGATCCAAATGGCCATTACGGACGCAAAACCCGTTGCGGCCGATGTTTCGGATATTACCTGGTCCTCCTCGGATGAAAGTGTGGCCTATGTAGATCCCCAAACCGGTATCATCACCGGTCGTGACGCAGGGGGCAACATGGGCACGGTTGCAAACAGTCAAAAGTGCACCATCACGGCGACTTCCGCTGCCAATCAGGTGGTGCGAACCAAAGAGCTTACCGTAACCGGCAAAACCGGGCGGGTGCTTAGCGACGCAGTGATCCACGCCCAGCGGGACTGCAACATCGGCGATCAGCAAACGCTGACCTACACGGTGTACCCGGTGCGTGTAAGCAAGGCCAATAATTTGAACATTACCTGGGGGCTGCTGGACGGCACGGACGCTGACGGCAATCCCAAGTATCTGTGGGCGGGCGACGCCTATGATGAAACGGTGACCGACGAGACCACCGGCGAGACCACCACGGTCCACCACGACGGCTCGGTAGAGGACGGAATCGCCAGGCTGGACAAGGACGGTAACTACACGGCGCTGTCCGGCGGTACCGCCACGGTGGTACTGAAAGCCTCCACCGGCTACAAACTGCTGGATGGCAGCTATTACACCATCTCCCAGGTGCAGACCCAGACCACGATTTTCAACGGTCTGCCGGTGTCCGGCATTGATGTGACTGTTGAAAGTGCCGTAAAGAGTGCTGTTTTGGCCAATAGCGTGAAGTTGCAGCAGCAGCAGACGGAGGTGGCCGGTGAAACGCTGGATTTTGCCACCGTTACTGCCAGCACGGTGTACGATGGCTCCGGTGTGCTGGTTAAGGCCAATGTGGACCCGGCAGACGCCACCAATAAGAATGTAAAATGGTATATTGATAATAAGGATCAGTTTGAACTGAAGGACGAGGACAAGACCGCCGGCACTGTAAAGGTGGTGGCCAAGGCTTCTTGCACCAGCGCCTCCAGCGTGCATATTTGGTGTGTGTCTGAGGACGGCGATATTCAGTCCGATGTGGTGACCCTTTGCGTGGTGCGTAACGCCGCAGAGACCAACACCATTAACGGTGACGATCTGTCCGTGATCAACGGCAAGACCCTGGATGTGTCTCACGCCATGACCTTTAGCGGCTCCACCTCCTCGGCACAGGCCTGCTACGGCGCCAACTGGTATTCCTCCGATGAGGGCGTGCTGACCGTAGCCCCCAAGGGCAACGACAACGGCGACGCGGTGGTTACCGGTGTGGATGTAGGCACCGCTACCCTGTACTGCGTGTCTGCTTCCGGCGGTATTGTGGCGGAGAAGCAGGTGACTGTGTATCCGGACAAGGATTACTTAAAGCAGGTGATTAACATCTGCGAGGACACGGTGATCGAGCGCACCAACGAAAATAAAACATTATATAAGGACTTCAGCCGAAAGCTGGACTATGCTTATTATGTCTATTATGATGAGCCTATGGCTGCCCAGGACAGCTGTAATACTTATGCCCGTGAACTGCTGTACGCTTTCTACAAGCTGGGCGGTTATATCGGCTTGACCGGTGTGACCCTTGTAAACAAGGACGGCTCGGACGCCGGTGCGTTCCGCAGCGTGAAGGTGTCTACCACTAAGCGGTATGACAGCTACTCTGTGGATTTGGACGCCCAGGTGGCACCCAAGACCGCTATGTATCGCACCATCAAGTGGAGCAGCGATAACGACAGTGTAAAGGTAGACGCCAACGGTATTGTGAAGCCCGCAGGCAACAAGGCCTGCCAGGCCAAGATTACCGTTACCGCCACCGACTATATGGATAATGTATACACCGATAGCATGTATGTGGCCTTTGCCAACGATCCGGTTACCGGCATTAAGCTGGACACCACGGAGATCGTCGGCGGCAAGGTAGGCGAAAGCCAAACCTTAAAGGCAACGGTGGAGCCCACCGGCTTTGGCATCGTGGGCAAGGCCTCTGTGGCGGATGTGATTTGGTCCACCTCTGACCCGGAGATTGCCACTGTGGACCAGAGTGGCGTGGTTTCCTTTAAGAGCGGTGGCGACTGCGTGGTGACTGTGACCACCTGCGACGGCGGCTATACCGCCCAGTGCAAGGTGCATGTGGTGACCAACTATGACGCCCTGCAAGCCCAGATCGATACCTATAAGTCGCTGGAGCTGACAGAAACCAACTATTACCCGGCCACCTGGCAGGCCTTCCAGGATGCCATCGCCGAGTCCCAGGCACTGATCGACGCCAACGCATCCAGCCAAAAAGAAGTGGATGCCCAGTTGGAAAAGCTGATCGCCGCTTACAAGGGCCTGGAGAAATATACGCATATCAATAATGTAGAGATTTACTTGGACGGCGAGGAGGCCAGCAACTTCTATCAATATGATGTATCGCTGCTTACCGACGGCGCATACAAGGACGCTAAGCTGGATCTGAATGTACGCCTGTACCCCAACAATGCCAACTATGCGTCCGTTACCTGGACCTCTTCTACCGACAAGATCGTGATTTCTGAAAACGGCGTGGCCTCTCCCGCCAAGAACACCTCCTTCAATGTGTTGAAGAATGAGGGCTACTACGGTAAGATCACCTGTACGGTTACGGATCACTTCGGCCAGACCTGGACGGACGATGTGTGGGTCTCCTTTGCGTACACACCTGCCACCGGCATTACCATTTCTGAGTCGGCTGTCAGCGGTTCCATTGGGGATACCCATCAGCTGACGGCGACGGTACAGCCATCAGGCACCTTGGGCGTGGGCAAGGCATCCATCTCTGACTTCTATTGGGAGAGCGATAACGAAAATATTGCCACCGTAGACGATAAAGGCTTGGTGACCTTTGTGTCCACCGGCGCCACCACCGTGCGTGCCATTGCCTATGACGGCGGCTACACCGCCACCTGCTCCGTATCCACCGGCGGTGATCGCAGAGCGCTGCAGGCCGCATTGAAGAAGTATAAAGATACGGATTATCAGGACTATGAGTACACCGTAGGCATTACCTTTAAGCAGGCCTATGAGGAAGCCCAGTCCGTGATGAACGACAACACCAAGACCCAGGACGAGATCAACCAGGCCGCACAGGCATTGATAGAGGCCGGCGCTGCGCTGGAAGGTCATCAGGTCATCAAAGCGCAGTCCGTTGATGTAAGCTATGTGGGTTACAGTCGCAACACCGCCATAGGCAGCTATAATCAGCGCACCAGCGGTACGATTGGCGACAACGATGCCTTGTCCATCGACCTGAGCAAGAACGGCTACGCCAATACGCTGCATGAGAACAACAAGCTGGAGCTGAGCGCCGCCGTAGTGCCGGCGGGTGCAGACAGCAATGGCATCAGCTGGACGGTGGACGACAGCAAAAACATCAGAGCCACGCAGACCGATGGCAAGCTGGTGCTGAGTCCCTCCTCTGCCTCTGCCAACGGCTGGGCGAAGGTGACGGTGACCACCACAGACCATTACAGCCGCACACTGAGCCGCAGCTTTACCGTTGTAATGAGCGGTAGTGTGATCAGCGGCGTCAGCTTGGATCAGACCCAGTTGAATTTGCTGGTGACCCAGGATCCGGTACAGCTGAATGCAACGCTTGCCGGTTCCTCTCACAAAACCTTTAACGATGTAACCTGGACCTCCTCGAACCCGGCTGTGGCCAAGGTAGAGAACGGACTGGTTACGCCGGTGGATGTGGGCGACTGCACCATTACCGTAAAAACCCTGGACGGCGGCTACACCGCCACTTGTGCCGTAACCGTGCGTGCGGACTACTCCGTGCTGGAGGCCAAGTACGCCGAATACCAAATCCTGGTCAATCAGGCAAAGGGCCAGTATATATACACGGAGGATTCCCTGGCTGTGCTGGAGACCGCCTGTGCCCAGGCCAAGACGATGATTGACAGCGGTTTGTCCACCCAGGCTGAGATTGACGCCCAGGTGGAGCTGCTGGAGAGCGCCCACAACGGTTTGGTGAAGTACATTATCGCCGAGGGCGTGAGCCTGACGGCAGATACAGAGGCCCAGGCCAATGTGACCATTCCCAATCCGGGTCATATCCGCTACCTGCACAATGAACTGAGCTTGAAGAACAAGACCGTTCAGCTGTCTGCTGTAACGGCGCCTGCCGGTGGTCTGTACCAGAGCATTACCTGGTCCAGCTCCAACGACAAGGTCACCGTCAGCGACACCGGGCTGGTGACCAATACAGACAGCGGCAACCAGTGGGCAGAGATCACCTGCACCATCACCACCGTGAAGGGCGACAGCTTCACTGCCACTACCACGGTTTGCTTCACCCGCTATGCGGTGACCGGTGTAAGCATGGACACGGATATGGTCCACGGCTCACCGCAGGATACCGTGACGATTACGCCCACGGTAACCTCCACTGCCACCATTGCTTCCTTGGCGCTGCGGGACTGCACCTTTACCAGTGATCACCCGGAGATCGCCACGGTAGACAACAGCGGCAAGATCACCTTTGTATCCCAGGGCAAGGCCACCATTACCGCCACCACGGTGGACGGCGGCTACACCGCCACGGTGATTGCCTATACGACTTATGATTTCTCCGCCTTGCAGCAGGTTATTGCGGATGCCGGTGCGGTGGATTACAAGGATTACGCTTACGATTACGGTATGGCGTTTAAGACCGCTTACGATAAGGCCGTGGCGGTCAATGCGGACTATGAGTCCTCACAGGATGTCATTGACGCTGCCACCTCCGCACTGAAACAGGCCCAGAATGCCCTGGTCGGCCACGAGTTCGTCGGCCCCGGCGAGATTGGCTTTACCAGCGGCGGCGCTGCGGTGACCGAGGGCAAGGCGCTGGTTGTGGATGACAACCAGCAGGTGACCCTGTCTGCTGCCTATGCCGACGGCGCGATGGTGCAGGATCCGTCCTGGACCACGGCGGCAGAAAACAATGTAACCGCTGCTACGGATGCTTCCGGTAACTTGGTGCTTACCAAGACCAACGCAGACGCCTCCGGCAGCGTGAAGGTGACCTACACCTTGAAGGACGCTTACGATCGGACTTATACCAAGACCATCACCGTCAAGCTGGTGAACCAGAAGATCAACATTGACAGCTTCAAGTTCACTTACGACGGCAATGAGGTAGAATCTGTGTCTTACGGCTGCAGCGGTGTGTACACCAATAAGAGCATTCAGCTGGGCGTGAGCACCTATCCTACAGACGCAGACGCCTATGTGTCCGCTTTGTGGACCTCCAACAATAAGAACCTGGTGGTGGACCAAACCGGTAAGGTTTCTGCCAGCGGCGCCATGTTCGGCACCAAATACACCGCCACCATCACCTGCACCTTGACCCTGGAGGACGGCTCCACTGTGACCAACTCCATTCAAGTGACCTTTAACAGATTTTAACCCGTCAACGAAAGGACTCTAAGTTATGCAACAAAAAACCAAAAAATGGCTCAGTCTGGTGCTGGCCGTCTTGCTGGTGTCCGCTTGTTTTACGGGTACACTCCTTGTACGGGCGGCACAGGATGTGGCGATTGATGAAAGCCATTTCCCGGACGCCGGCTTCCGTCAAATCGTGGCAGAGAAGTGCGATAAAAACGGCGACGGTATTCTCTCTGATTCTGAGCGCAGCAGCATCACCCGTATGATGCTGCCTGCGTGGCAGGAGGATGTGCTGGGGGAAGGTACCCCCATTGTCAGCCTGGAGGGCATACAGTATTTCTATAATCTGCAAAATCTCTATTGCGCAGACATTGGGCTGACCTCGCTGGATGTGAGTGCCCTGTCCAAGCTGACCCAGCTGACCTGTATGGACAATGCGTTGGGCACGCTGGATCTAAGCAAAAACACGGCGCTGACCCAAATCAACTGTGCTGCCGACCAGCTGACGGAGCTGAAATTACCTGCCGGTGTGCAGCGCCTGCTGTGCGAGAACAACGCGCTTACCGCCTTGGATTTGTCCGGCTGCACAGCGCTGACTTATCTAAAGTGTGCCAACAACCAGTTGGCTACACTGAATTTGGGTGCCAACACAGCGCTTTCCACCCTGATCGTGTCCAATAACCACTTGCCGTCGCTGGATCTGCGCGCCAATACGGCGCTGGCCGCCGTGACCCTGGGCCAGCAGACCATTACGGTGAACGCTACGCAACAGGATAATGTGTTTTATGCCCCGGTGGACGGTTTGACTGCGGACGGCGTGGTGTACCAGGATACGGAGAAGTATGAGAACGGCAATTTTGTCACCGCGGATTATGCGCTGATGCAAAACGGCTTTACTTATGAGTACGCCACCGGTTCGGATCTGGCCGGCGCCTTGACGGTAGATGTGACTGTTGTCAAGGACTTTTATCAGGTGCGCTTTTATGGGGACGAAACCAAGAATGTGCTCCTTTCTGCCGTAGCGGTGAACAGCGGCCAAACGGCGGTTGCACCTACGGACTTTGCTTTGCCCCAGTGTAAGGCGCTGGCCGGTTGGAGCGACACGCTGGAGAATATCACGGCGGATAAAGAGGTGTACGCCCTGTACACGGACGATCACCACTACGCAGTTACCGCCTTTAGCACCGATGGCGTGGCCACCATCTCCTGCACCGGCGGCTGTGGGGTAGACACGCGCACGGTCACCTTCCTGGACTGCCTGAATGCCAAGACCGGCAGCGACCGCTATGAGCAGCTGCTGGATGTGAACGGCGACGGGATCATCAACGCCCGGGATTATGTGCTGCTGGATCGCCAGTTCAATGCTGCTAAATAAAGACGGACAAAATAGCAAAAAGAAACGGACCACCCGTATAGGTGGTCCGTTTTTCGTTGTTATAAAATGGGGCAATGTATTTGCGTAAAATATACATTTGTAGGGTGCGATGAGTGAATTGCACGCAGTGCGGGCGGCAGGTTGCCGCCCCTACGGTCAATCGGTTACAAAAGTGCCCTCGTAGGGGCGGATAGTATCCGCCCGCCGTAAGAACCGTCCGTCAATGCCCTTAAATAATATTCCGATAAAATCGAATGGTAAAGGTGGTACCGACGCCTACGGTGCTTTGCACCTCCACGGTGGCGTTCTCCCGGTTCAGCACGGATTTGCTCAGCGCCAGTCCAATGCCAACGCTGTCTGCCCCGGCGTTTTTGCCCTTGTAAAACCGCTCAAAGATATGGGGCAGGTCCTCTTTTTCGATTCCGCAGCCATCGTCGGCGATCACCAGCTGGCAATAGAGGGAGGTCTGGGTGCCGGTTAGGCGCAGGGTACCGCCGTTGTCCATGTGTTCCAGGCAGTTTTTGACAATATTCTGCACCGCTTCCACTGTCCACAGCCGGTCGCCCAAAAATTGCCCTTGCCGGCAGTCCACGGCCAGCGTCATTTGGCGCAGCTCCGCTTGAATGATAAAGGGCGCCAGCGCCTGCTCCACCACTGCGGTCAGCTCCACCGGCTCCTTGTGCAGCACTGCCGTGCCCGCGTCAAATTTGCTGATCTTCAGCAGAGTGGTGATCATCCACTGCATTTTTTCCAGCTGGGCGGAAATACCCTTTAGGAATTCCAGCCGCTTTTCGGCGGGTAGATCCTCTTCCAGCAGCAGATCCGTCATCACCGTCATGGAGGTGATGGGGGTCTTTAGCTGGTGCGAGACGTCGGCCAGCGCGTCCGCCAGGTAGGTTTTGTCCTTTTGCATCAGCTCCGCCTGGGTTTGCAGCTTGCGGGCGGTTTTGTAAATGTTATTCTCCAGAAGGGACAGCTCGCCTTCCTGGTTGTTGGCGGGCACCAGCAGCGGCGCCGTGCCGTTGACCAGGGTGGTCAGGTAATCGGACAGCCGCCGAATTTCTCGGGTTTGATTGCGGGTGTATAGGCAGAATATTGCCAGCAGCGCCCCGCAGCCCACCAGGCAGATTATGCCCATGGTGATGCTTTGCCAAAAGCCCACGCCGATAAGCAGGGCGCTGATCACCAGCCCCGGCACCAGCGCGCGGCGAAAATGTTTGTCCTCGCTCATTCGTCCACCTTGTAGCCCATGCCCCGCACGGTCTTAATGATCTGCGGCTCCACCGGGTCGTCCTCGATCTTCTCCCGCAGCCGCTTGATGTATACGCTCAGCGTGTTGTCGCTGACAAAGTCGCCGGCCACATCCCAAATGCTCTCCAGCAGCATATTGCGGCTGAGCACCCGGCCACGGTTTTGCAAAAAGGTCAGCAACAGCTTGTATTCCAGGGCGGTTAGAATCACTTCCTGCCCGTTTTTCAGCACTTTGCCCTCTTTCATCCGCACGGTTAGACCGCTTATACGGATTTCCTCGGTGGCAGCGCCCTTGCTGCGGCGCAGCACCGTCTTGATCCGCGCCATCAGTTCCCGCAGGCGAAAGGGCTTGCTGATGTAGTCGTCGGCGCCCAGCTCCAGGCCCATCACCACATTCACTTCATCGTCAAAGGCGGTGAGAAAGATCACCGGTGTGTCGTCCTTGGCCTTAATGGCCTTGCACACATCGTAGCCGCTGCCGTCCGGCAGGGTCAAATCCAGCAGGCACAGGTCGAATCGGCCGGCGCCCACCGCCTCCAGCGCCTGGGCCACCGTGGCACAGTGGGTTACCGTGTAGCCCTCACTCTCCAACGAATAACGCAGCCCCTGGGCAATGGCCGGGTCGTCCTCCAGCATTAGAATATTCATACCACACCTCCTCGGCGTTCTCTCTCCATAGTACCACATTCCGCCCCGCCGCGCAATAGGCATAGGTTGCCGTGTGTTCCCAGGCGGATGATATCCACGCCTACCGTTTGCGCCATACGCAAAATACGGTGTTGTTGGGATAGAATGCGCATTGCACTTTGTGTGTTCGTGTGTTAAAATCAGGATAGTATTGGCGAGTGTTGAACCGATTTGAGGTTGAATGGATGATCAGAGAAGCAAATGTAAACGACTATATTGATATTCACAAAATCTGCTGTCAGGATTTGGGCTATAACTGTAATGCCGATTTGGTCAAGGAAAGATTGAAGAATCTGGATGCAAGCAGAGAAAAGGTTTTTGTTGCCATAATAGATGGTAAGGTCGTCGGTTATGTTCATGCGGAGCAATACAACACGCTTTATTTTGAAAGCCTGGTCAACATTTTAGGTTTAGCCGTGTCAAAAGCATATCGCAGAAGGGGCTGCGGCAAAGCCCTTATGCGCGCTGTGGAAAATTGGGCAAAGGTATGCGGCATACACGCCGTTCGGCTGAATTCCGGGAAGGCCAGAACAGAGGCGCACAAATTCTATCGTTCCATCGGGTATGACAACGAGAAAGCGCAGATTCGGTTTTTTAAAAATTTAACAAGATGATGGATCAAATGAAGAATAACCGTGTGAAAACAGATTTCATCGTCAAAAAGCAGTTGCTCGGAATTTTTCGGGCAGCTGCTTTTTCATTTGTCGATTTTATAGTGCTGAAACGGCACGCAATCGGATCCTACCGCAATGGGTAAAGAAAAACAGCACTTCCGTGTTGGAAGTGCTGTTGGGATAATTTGTATAAATTATCTCTTGGAGAACTGAGGAGCACGACGGGCTTTTTTCAGACCGGGCTTCTTTCTCTCCTTCATTCTGGGGTCACGGGTCAGGAAGCCGGCCTTCTTCAGTGCAGGACGCAGGCTCTCGTCATACTGCAGCAGGGCACGGGACAGACCGTGACGGATGGCACCGGCCTGGCCGGTTACGCCGCCGCCGCTTACACGGCAAACGATGTCAAACTTCTCGGTGGTGTCGGTGATGGCCAGAGGCTGACGCACGATCAGCTTCAAGGTCTCCAGACCAAAGTAATCATCAATATCTCTGTCGTTGATGGTGATCTTGCCGGTACCTGCATAAACGCGTACACGAGCAACAGATTCTTTTCTGCGGCCGGTGCCGTAGAAATACGGATTCGTTTCGTACATAATTCAGATACCTCCCTTACTTATTCCAAGCTTCCGGCTTCTGGGCCTCGTGCTTGTGGTCTGCGCCTTTGAAAATGCGGCATCTGGTCAGCTGCTTGCGACCCAGAGTGCTGTCCGGCAGCATACCCTTAATAGCCAGTTCCATGGCGAAGTCGCTCTTCTCGGCCATCAGGGTGCCATACTTGACTTCCTTCAGGTTGCCGATGTAGCCGGTGTGGTGCTGATACAGCTTCTTGTTCAGCTTGTCGCCGGTGAGAACGGCCTTATCGGTGTTGATGATGATGACAAAATCGCCGCAATCCACATGGGGGGCGAAGATCGGCTTATGCTTGCCTCTCAGCAGGGTGGCAGCCTCAGCGGCTACGCGGCCCAGGGGCTTGTCAGCAGCGTCGATCACATACCATTTGCGTTCGATCTCGTCCGCTTTAGGCATAAATGTTGACATAATCGCTAGTCCTCCGTTGTTCAAATTCTCCGCAGAGCGCTTGGCTCTTTCTGCGTGCCGGAATATAATAGCACAGGCGAGGGGCAAAGTCAACATTTTTGGCAAACAAATTTAATATATCCTTTCGTTTCTCACTTATTCTCTTATTATCTCGATTATGCTTATCAAATGCTCATTTTTAATTTATGAAAAAGAGGAGCGAAATGGATCCTTGCGCGGCGCATTTGGCGGTGGGCGCTTTGGCAGCGTGCGCACCATCGGCGCCAGTGACCCAGCCTATGGTGCGTATACCGATAATATATAGGAAAAACCGCCGGTGCAGTTGTATTCCTACCTTTTTTGTGGTATTATTGCTGCGGTGATGTGAAATGATGATTTCAACAAAGGGGCGCTACGCCCTGCAAGTGATGCTGGATTTGGCCCAGCAATGTCCGGACGCTTATATTTCGCTGCACGATATCAGCCAGCGGCAGGCAGTGAGTATGAAATATTTAGAGGCCATTGTGGCTATGCTAAATAAAGCCGGTATGGTAGAGAGCCGCCGGGGCAAAAGCGGCGGTTACCGCCTGACCCGGGCGCCGGAGGACTACACCGTGGGCGCCATCTTAAAGCTGACGGAGGGCACGCTGGCGCCGGTGGCCTGTATGGACTGTGACAGCGGCTGCACCCGGGTGCACGCCTGTATGACCCGCCCCATGTGGCAGGAGCTGGACCGGTTGATTGACGATTTTTTAGAGAGCAGGACCCTTGCCGACCTGCTGACGGAGGATAAAAAGCATGAAGATTAAAGCGATTTTAGAGCAAAAGCCCACCGTATCCTTTGAGGTGTTCCCTCCAAAGCAGTGGGACAAGATTGAGGGCACCAAGGCAGTGGTCAAGGAGATGGTAAAGAGCCACCCGGCCTTTATGAGCGTTACTTACGGTGCTGCGGGTACCACCAGCGGCTTTACAACGGAGATTGCAAGAGAGATCTTGGACGACGGTGTGACCCCACTGGCCCATCTGACCTGCTTGACCTCTACCCGGGATAAAATTCATCAGGTGGTAGCGGAGCTGCAAGAGAACTGCATTGAGAATATTTTGGCCCTGCGGGGGGATATTCCCCGGGACTTTCAGTTCCCGGCAGAGCAGTATTTTGAGCACGCTTACCAACTGGTAAATGAAATTCGCACGCTGGGTGATTTTTGCATTGGCGGCGCCTGCTATCCGGAGGTGCACCCGGAGAGCAAAAACCGGGTGGAAGATCTGGAGCACTTAAAGCAAAAGGTGGACTGCGGCGTGGACTTTCTGACCACCCAAATGTTTTTTGATAATACGGTGTTTTACAATTTTCGGGAGATGTGTGCCATTAAGGGCATTGATGTGCCGCTGATCGCCGGGATCATGCCCATTACCAAGGCCAGCCAGCTGGAGCGGACGGTGAAGCTGTCCGGCTGCTCTCTGCCCACCAAGTTTGTAAAGATCGTGGAGCGCTTCGGCGATCGGGACGACGCCATGCAGCAGGCGGGCATTGTGTACGCTGCCGAGCAGATCATCGACCTGATGGCCAACGGCGTGGATCATATTCATATTTACACCATGAACAAGCCGGATGTGGCCGGTGCCATTGTGCGAGAGTTGGGCAGCATTATTCATGAATAAGACAGAGATTTTACACTATCTGCGCACCGCCTCACGGGTGGATGATCCCCGGTTGCTGGCGCTGATCGACGACTGTATGGCGGAAGTGGACGCTACGGTGCAGCCCCGCACCCTGGAGCGGATCTTTCCCTGCCGGGTGACGGAGGACGCGCTGGAGGTGGAGGGCTTTACCCTAAAGAGCCGCCGCCTGGCGCAAACCATTGCCGGGTGCGATCGGGTGTGCATTTTCGGTGCCACTTTGGGCTTTGAGTGCGATCGGCTGCTGCGCACCTACTCGGTGGACGGTATTGCCCGAGGCGCGGTGATGCAGGCGGTGCTGGCCTCTAAGATCGAGGAGGTCTGCGACGGTATAGAAAACCGGCTGCGTGCCCAGGGGCTGACCCTGCGGCAGCGATATTCGCCGGGCTATTTTGATTTAGATATTACCGAGCAACGCAAGATTTTTGCTCTGTTGGATCTGACCAAGCGCATAGGGCTGACCCTTAGTGACACCTGCCAAATGATCCCCACCAAGAGCGTAACGGCCATTATCGGTATTGAACCCCAGGACGGAGGACAAGCGCATGAATAAGATTCGCTTTTTTGACGGCGGCATGGGCACCATGCTCCAGGCAGCCGGTTTGCTTGGCCCCGGTGCGCTGCCGGAGCCGCTGAACCTGACCCACCCGGAGGAGATCGCCGCCATTCATCAGGCGTATGCGGACGCCGGAGCAGAGTTTATCAGCACCAATACCTTTGGCGCCAACGGCCTGAAGTTTGACAATGTAGAGGAACTGGTGCAGGCAGCCACCGCGCTGGTGCGCCGCACCGGAAAGAAAGTTGTGCTGGACATTGGCCCTTTGGGCAAGCTGCTTCAGCCCATGGGCGAGTTGGCGTTTGACGACGCCTACGACCTGTTTGCCCGCACCATTCGTGCCGGTGCCCCCGGTGCGGACTTGGTGCTTATTGAGACCATGAGCGACACGCTGGAGTTGAAGGCGGCGGTACTGGCGGCCAAGGAAAATTGTGACCTGCCGGTATTTACCACCATGATCATGGACGAAAAAGGGCGGCTGCTTACCGGCGCGGATATTGAAACGGCAGTGACCATGCTGGAGGGACTGGGGGTAGACGCCCTGGGCTTTAACTGCTCCATGGGACCGGACCAAATGCTGCCCCTGGTGGCGCAGCTGCGGGAGCTGACTTGCCTGCCTATCATCGTGAACCCCAACGCCGGGCTGCCGGAGTCTGTTAACGGCGAGACGGTGTATAATGTGAACCCGGAGGCCTTTGCGGAGAAGATGGAGGCCATTGCCAAGCTGGGGGTCAGCTATTTGGGCGGCTGCTGCGGCACCACCCCGGCGCATATTGCAAAGATGATCCAGCGGGTCAAGGACATTCCTGCAGTGGTGCACACCCCGGCGCCCCGCACCCTGGTGAGCAGCTATTCCCAAACGGTGGAGCTGGGCAAAAAGCCGGTCATTGTAGGCGAGCGGATCAACCCCACCGGTAAAAAGTTGATGAAAGCCGCCCTGCGGGAAAAGGATATTAACTATCTTATCAAAGAGGGTATTGCCCAAAAAGATAAGGGCGCCCATATTTTGGATGTGAATGTAGGCTTGCCGGAGATTGACGAGCCGGCTATGATGCAGCAGGCGCTATTTGCCCTGCAAGGGGTGCTGGATCTGCCGCTGCAAATCGACACCTCCGATGTGGAGGCTATGGAAGTGGGCCTGCGCCATTATAACGGCAAGGCTATGCTCAATTCTGTGAACGGCAAGCAGGAGAGTATGCACGCCGTCTTTCCGTTGGTGAAGAAGTATGGTGCTGTTGTGGTGTGCTTGTGCCTGGACGAAAGCGGCATTCCCCCTACGGCAGAAGGGCGTATTGCCATTGCCAAGAAGATCATTGCCACCGCTGCGGAATACGGTATCCCGAAGCACCAGCTGGTGTTTGACGCGCTGGTGATGACCGTCAGCACGGACAAACGCAACGCCATTGAGACGCTGAAGGCGGTGCGGGTGCTGCGCCACCAGCTGGGCGTTGCCACCACCCTGGGCGTCAGCAATATTTCCTTTGGTCTGCCCAAGCGGGAGATGATCAATACCGCGTTCTTTACCCTGGCGCTGGAAGCGGGGCTGTCCGCCGGAATTATGAACCCCCTCAGCGACGCCATGATGAACGCCTATTACAGCTACAACGCTCTGGCGGGGTTGGACGACAACTGCCAGGACTATATCGCCTCGGTGACGGAGACGGCGGCAGCTACGCCCGCAGGCACCACGGTGGATCTGAAAACCGCCATTATCAAAGGTATGCGCAAGGAGGCGGGCCAGTGCGCTGCCGGGCTGCTGGAAGAGCAGGACAGCTTGCAAATCATCAACGAGCATATTATCCCGGCACTGGATGTGGTGGGCGACGGCTTTGAGAAGAATAAAGTATTTCTGCCCCAGCTGCTGATGAGCGCAGACGCGGCCAAATCTGCCTTTGATGTGATCAAGGAAAAGCTGCGCACCACCGGCAAGCAAAAGAAAAGTCCCCACAAAATTGTGCTTGCCACCGTGCACGGGGATATTCACGATATTGGCAAAAATATCGTGAAGGTGCTGCTGGAGAACTACGGTTTTGATGTGCTGGACCTGGGCAAGGATGTGCCGGAGGAAACGGTGCTCCAGGCGGTGCAGGACAACAACGCCACGCTGGTGGGACTGTCTGCGCTGATGACCACCACCGTACCGGCCATGGAGCGTACCATTGCGCTGGTGCACAAGAACACCAATGCCAAGGTGATCGTTGGCGGTGCGGTGCTTACCCGCTCTTATGCGGAGATGATTCACGCGGATCATTACGCCAAGGACGCGATGGAGACCGTGCGTCTGGCCAAAGCACATTTTGGGATTGAATAAAAGGTAAATCCCTCCGTCGGGCAGGGATTGGGGCACCTCCGGTGCAATCCCCCCTGCGGCTGCGCCGCTCCGCCTAACGGGCGCCCGTCCCCTCTGTCGCTGCGCGACATCTCCCCGCACTGCGGGGAGTCACCCTTTGCAAGGGGGGCAAACCGATCAGGCTCCCTTGTAAAGGGAGCTGTCAGCGTAGCTGACTGAGGGATTATTCTTTTATAACTCTCCCCTCAACAAAAAAGACCGATACCACTTACGGTATCGGTCTTTTGTTATATGATTTTACGCCTTATCTGCGGGGACGGCGGTCGCGGCGGTCACGATCATGACCGCGGTGGTCGTCTCTGCGGGGGCGGCGGGGGGTATCGTCGATCTCGTTCTCCGGGGTCATACCCTCCAGTTCAATAAGTGCATCCCGACGGGACAGGTTAATGCGGCCCTGATCGTCGATCTCAATGCACTTAACCACAACGGAGTCGCCAACATTCACCACATCCTCTACACGCTCGGTGCGTTTTACATCCAGGCGGCTGATGTGAACCAGACCCTCTTTGCCCGGTGCAATCTCTACGAATGCGCCGAAGCTCATCAGGCGGGTTACTACACCGTTGTAGAAGGCGCCCACTTCCGGGTCGGTGGCGATCAGCTTCACCACTTCCACAGCGCCGTTGCACTTGTCCATATCTATACCGCTGATGAACACGCGGCCGTCTTCTTCAATATTGATCTTCACATCGTAGGTGTTCTGGATCTCCTGGATCACCTTGCCGCCCTTGCCGATTACATCGCCGATCTTGTCCGGGTCGATCTGCAGGGTGAGCATCTTGGGTGCGTAGGGAGACAGCTGCTTGCGGGGCTCGCTGATCACCGGCAGCATGATCTCGTCCAGAATATAGTTGCGGGCCTTATGGGTCTTGGCAAAGGCCTCTTTGATGATCTCCGGGGTCAGGCCGTGCACCTTCAGGTCCATCTGAATGGCGGTGATGCCCTTCTTTGTACCGGCAACCTTAAAGTCCATGTCGCCGTAGAAATCTTCCAGACCCTGAATGTCGATCATGGTCATAAAGTCGCCGTACACGCCGTCGTCACCGGTGATCAGACCGCAGCTGATACCGGCAACCGGTGCCTTAATGGGCACGCCGGCAGCCATCAGAGACAGGGTGGAGCCGCAGATGGAGCCCTGAGAGGTGGAGCCGTTGGAGCTGAGCACCTCAGACACTACGCGGATGGCATAGGGGAATTCGTCCACAGAGGGCAGAACCGGCAGCAGTGCTTTCTCTGCCAGTGCGCCGTGGCCGATCTCGCGGCGGCCCGGGCCTCTGGAGGGCTTGGTTTCACCCACAGAGTAGCTGGGGAAGTTGTAGTGGTGCATATAGCGTTTTTCGGTCTGCTCGTCCAGACCGTCCAGCTGCTGGGCGTCGTTCATGGGGCCAAGGGTGGTCACAGACAGCACCTGGGTTTGGCCTCTGGTGAACATACCGGAGCCGTGGGCTCTGGCCAGCAGGTCAATCTCTGCGTTCAGGGGACGAATGTCGTCAATGCCGCGGCCGTCCACACGCTTGTGCTCGTCTTTCAGCCAAGCACGCACCACATGCTTCTGTACCAGGTACAGGATCTCCTCGATCTTGCCCTCTTCGCCCTCGAAGCGATCATCGAACTTCTCGTGTACTGCGTCATAGATGGGGCGCAGGCGCTCGTCGCGCACATTTTTGTCGTCGGTATCCAGAGCCTTCTTCACATCTTCAATGCAGAAGTCCTCGATCTCTTGCAGGATCGCCGGATCCGGGTCGGAGGACTGGAAGCTCTTCTTGGGCTTGCCCACTTCCTCAACAATACCGTTGATGAAGGCAACGATCTTCTTATTCTCCTCATGACCGGCCATAATGGCGTTGAACATGGTGTCGTCGTCGATCTCGTTACCGCCGGCCTCGATCATAGCCACCAGGTCGCCGGTGGAAGCCACGGTCAGGTTCAGATCGTTATGGGCGCGCTGCTCCAGAGTGGGGTTGATGACGATCTGGCCGTCTACCAGACCCACATTCACACCGCTGATGGGGCCGTCCCACGGAATGTCGGAGATGGCGATGGCAGCGGACACGCCGATCATGGCGGTGATCTCCGGAGAGCAATCCGGATCCACGCTCATTACGGTAGCCACAACGCTTACATCGTTGCGCATATCCTTGGGGAACAGGGGACGAATGGGGCGGTCAATGCAGCGGGAGGTGAGGATGGCCTTCTCGGAAGGACGAGCCTCACGGCGCTGGAAAGAACCGGGGATCCGACCCACGGAATACATCTTCTCTTCATAATCCACGCTCAGGGGGAAGAAATCCACGCCCTCGCGGGGTTTGGCGCTCATGGTCACGTTACACAGCACATTGGTGTCACCGTAGCGGGCCATAATGGACGCACCGGCCAGACCGCACATTTTGCCGGTCTCCAGGGTCAGCTTTCTGCCGGCCAGTTCCGTTTCCCAAACTTTGTAGTTCTTGAAAAACATTTGGTTACCTCTTTCATAAATAATATTTATCATCAAGGAGGCACAATAGTAATAAATTCAAGCCGCCGCACCCGGTGACCTCAATTTACTACTATTAGTAGAACCTCCTTGGAAGATACGATTTTGCCTTGGACAAAAAAGGCAGACGACAGAAGTGCTCCGTCGTCTGCTTGCGCGTTCTTACTTGTCGATGGTATCGCGGATACCCAGCTTCTTCACCAGGCTACGGTATCTCTCTACATCCTTGTTGTAAAGATAAACCAGCAGGTTGCGTCTGTGACCAACCATTTTCAGCAGACCGCGGCGGGAGTGATGATCCTTCTTGTGGGTCTTCAGGTGCTCGGTCAGCTCGTTAATACGAGTGGTCAGCACAGCTACCTGTACCTCGGGAGAACCGGTGTCGCCCTCGTGGGTTGCGTAAGCCTTGATGATTTCTTGCTTCTCAGCTTGTGTCATAATCTTTCACCTCATTACAGTATTTGCCGATTGGCGGAGGACACAGTTACGGGATCGGTGACTCTCCGTAGGAGCTTGCACCCGATACCGTGTGATCCGTACACAGCGAGCCAATTATAGCACAAACCCCCGCCGTTGTAAAGAGATTTTGCAAAATAGTGGGTGCTTGCCAGGGGCATACGAGATATGGTATAAAAGAAACGGAGCAAAGCCGGATCTTATCTTCCGCAGGGGGAAAGATGACAAAATTGTCACCAAAACTGTCACCGAACTGACACTTTGGCCGGGTATAATGAGGGCAACAAAGCGAAAAGGAGAGCCATTATGGACATTTTGAGAATTGAGCACTTATCTAAAATTTACGGTAAGGGCGATACGGAGGTACGGGCGCTGGACGATGTGTCCTTTACCGTGCCGAAAGGACAGTTTGTGGCCATCATCGGGCCGTCCGGCTCCGGCAAAAGCACCCTGCTGCATATTCTGGGCGGTGTGGATACGCCTACGGACGGGCATGTGTATGTGGACGGAACGGATATTACCACCTTGGACGAGACGGCACTGGCCATCTTTCGCCGCCGCCAAATCGGTCTCATTTATCAGTTTTACAATTTGATTCCCATTTTGACCGTAGAGGAAAATATGACGCTGCCCTTGCTGCTGGATGACAAAAAGGTGGACCGGGCGCACTTTGATTCCTTGGTGCAGGTGCTGGGCTTGCAGCACAGACTGGGGCACCTGCCCTCAGAGCTGTCCGGCGGTCAGCAGCAGCGGGTGTCTATCGGCCGTGCGCTGATGAACAATCCTGCCATTTTGCTGGCGGATGAGCCTACCGGTAATCTGGACAGCAAAAACTCAAAAGAAATTGTGGAGCTGCTGCGTCAGTTCAACAAGGCACTGAACCAAACGGTTATTATTATTACCCATGACGAGCGCATTGCGCTGGACGCAGACCGGGTGATTGCCGTTGAGGACGGCAAAATTGTGAAGGATGAGGTGATCCGCCAGTGAAAATCATCAATAAGTTAACTTGGCGCCACTTATGGGCGAACAAAAAGCGCACCGTCATCACCCTGTTTGGCATTATCATCAGCGTGGCAATGGTGACGGCGGTGTTTACCAGCGTGGAGTCACTGATGAACACCATGGGCGAGATCACCGCCTCTTATGACGGCGCCTGGCATGCCAAGTATAACGAGCTGAAAAGCAAGGATGTGCAGACCCTGGCAAAGCAAAAGAATGTAAAGGCCATCGGTTTGTCTATGGATCTGGGCGAGATCAGCAGTAAGGCAGATTCGGACAGCAGCAAAAGCCGCACCGATGTGCTGGCTTGCAACCAAAATCTTTTTACGATATACAGTATGAAGCCCGCCACCGGCCGCCTGCCGGTAACCGCCCGGGAGCTGCTGGTGACCAAGAGCTTTATCACCCGCAATGACTTAAAGTGGAAAGTGGGCGACACGGTCACTTTGCCCTTTACCACCTATTCCGCCGATCCGCAGGTTGAGCCGGAGACGGCACAGCGCACCTATACCATCTGCGGGATTTTGGAGAATGACAACCAGCTCACCGGCTTTTACAGCGCCTTTTGCGGGCTGGATGATACGGTAACGGACGCCATGGGCACTTACATTGCCCATGTGCAGTTTGCCCCTTTGGGCAGCAACACGCCAACGGACATAAAGGCTGCCGCTAAGGCCGTATACGGCAAGGCAGTAAACAGCGATGGGTCCGACCTCTATACGATTCATACGGACTATCTGATGTACAACGGCGTGCAAATGAGCGACGGAATCACGCGGGCGTTGTACGGCTTTGTAGCCATTATCTTGCTGATTATCGTATTTGCCTCCGTGTTTATGATCTATGACAGCTTTGCGGTGTCTTATCAGCAGCGGGCACGGTACTTGGGCATGCTGGCCAGCGTAGGCGCTACCCGGGTGCAAAAGCGGGGCAGCGTGTATTTTGAGGGCTTCATTTTAGGCTGTATCGGTATTCCCATCGGTATTCTTTGCGGCATCGGCGGCATTGCCGTTACCCTGCGTGCCCTTAGCGACAGCTTTATGAAAACCGTTATGGTGGCCACCGGCGACAGTGTGCGGCTGCACGCCATTGTGAACTGGAAGATTTTAGTTGGCAGCGTGCTCATCAGCGCCCTAACCATCTTTATCTCTGCTTGGATCCCGGCGCACCGGGCGTCCAAGGTGACCCCCATTGAGGCGCTGCGCCAAACCAACACCGTGAAGGTGAAAAAGGCAAAGAAGCTGAAAACCTCTCGCCTGCGCCAAAAGCTCTTTGGCTTTGAGGATGTGCTGGCGGTAAAGAACTACAAGCGCAACGCCAAGCGCTCCCGCACGGTGGTGTTTGCCCTGGCAGTCAGCGTCATTCTGTTTCTCAGCACCGCCAACTTTACCAGTATGCTCACCAACGCCCTTGACAATGAGTACGACGGTATGGGCTTTGATGTGTACGAGAGCATTTTTAATACCGACGGGCCGTTGACCGTTGCCCAGGTGGAGCAAGTGAATCGGAAGGTCAGCGATGTGCCCGGAATTGAGAGCATTCGTATTTGTGCCGATAATCAGATGATGGTGGACGGCTTGGATAAGCAACTGACGGCGGAGGCAAAGAAAGCCAATATGGACCGCTCCGTGAATGTGTTGGGTGTGGACAACGACACCTTTGCCGCCTTGGCAAAGGAGGCAGGCATAGACCCGTCTGTTTGTCAGGATGACAAAATCCCCACGGGTATTTTAATCAACCGGGTGCAAGTGGCAACGGAGAAGAAGCAAAGACTGGTGTTAAACCCCTTGCAAGGCAGCTTGGTAGGTCAAACCTTTACCGGCTCTATGGAGGGCTATGACAACGAGGGCAACGAGTTGTATGCCAAGTACACGGCAAAGGTGGCTGCCCAGATGAACAAGGAAGCAAGCAATCTTTTAGGCAGCTTTATGCGCCCCACTTTGGTGGTGCCCATGCACAGCTATCTGGTGCATTTTCCGTCTGTTTTGGCAAAGGGCAACGCTGTCAGCTATGCACGGTACTATATCACTGCCCAGGACCATGACGATGTGTATAACCGGGTGTCCGATGTGCTGGATGAGGTACAAAACGGCATCAGCCATACCGGCTATGACGCGGCGGCACAGGCGCAGACCATGCAGGCGCTGAATGTGGTGGTGATGACCTTTGGCTATGGGTTTATTACCCTGATTACCCTGATTTCCGTTATGAACATTATCAATACCATTTCTTCCGGTATGGAGGAGCGGCGTCGAGAGTTCGCTATGATTAAGAGCGTGGGTATGACGCCCCGTTCCTTTAAGAAGTCCATTTATTTGGAGAATATTCGCTACGGCGTTATGGCGCTGGTATGGGGCTTGCCGGTTAGCTTGGGACTGGATTTCCTGATGTACAAGATATTGGGCAGCTCCTTTGACTACGGCTATACCTTCCGCTGGTATTATTATCTGGCGGCGGCGCTGGCGGTGTTTGCCGTGATCGGTGTGGCGCTGCTGTACGCGCTGGACAAAATCAAAAAGGACAATATTATTGAAACCCTGAAGCGGGACGATATTTAAGCAGGCGGTCGTCGAATGGCGGCGCACCCATTTCTCCCCTTTTGGCAGGCGCCCGGTTTTGCCGGGCGCTTTTTCTGCTCTGCGCTTTGCAGCGGGCATATTGGGGTTTTCCACACAGCAGCCGGCTTTATTTGGGGAAAACGCGGTGGAAAATGTGTAAAATTACAGGCGGCACAACACAATAGGTATAAAGGCGTTTGGTTGTGCAAAAAAAGGAAAGCAGGCAGACAGCGTGCTTTCCTTTTTGCTTTTTTATGATTTCGGTTTTTGCTTGCGTTCGTTTTTTCGGCAATGGGCGCAGCGGTTACAGCTTTCGCAGCCGGTACAGCCGCAGCTTTTGCGGCGAATCAAGGCGCGGACAGCCAGGAACAGCGCCGTTCCAATGGCTGCCAGCAGCAGAATGTCCCAAATATTCACAGCAGCGCTCCGATCCCGTGGATCACAAAGGCAACCACCCACGCAATCAAACACTGCCACAGCGCCAGTCCGGCAGCCCACTTGCCGCCCAGTTCCCGCCGCACGGAGGCCACCGCCGCCACGCAGGGGGTGTACAGCAGGCTGAATACCAGCAGCGACCCGGCGGACAGCGGCGACAAAATGCTGCCGATGGTGCCGCCGAACAGAACCTCCAGGGTGGAGACCACGCTTTCCTTGGCCATAAAGCCGCTGATCAGGGCGGTGCAAATGCGCCAGTCGCCCAGACCCAGGGGCGCAAACAGCGGAACCAGAATGCCGGATATCCGGGCCAAAATGCTGTCGGCCGAGTCGGATACCATATTGAGCTGCAGGTCAAAGCTTTGTAGGAACCATACCACCACCGTGGCAATGAGAATGACGGAGAATGCCCGCTGCAAAAAATCCTTGGCTTTTTCCCACAGCAGTTGACCCACATTTTTTACACTGGGCAGACGGTAGTTGGGCAGTTCCATGACAAAGGGGATGGGCTCGCCGCGAAACAGGGTGTCTTTATAGAGAAAGGCGGCTCCAATGCCTACCAGGATCCCCAGAAGGTACAGCCCGGACATGATCAGCCCGCCCTTGCCCGGGAAAAAGACGCTGACGAAGAAGGAGTAGATGGGCAGTTTGGCGGTACAGCTCATAAAGGGCGTGAGCAGAATGGTCATCTTTCGATCCCGCTCGCTGGTTAAGGTGCGGGTGGCCATGACCGCCGGCACGGTGCAGCCAAAGCCGATGAGCATGGGCACGATGCTCTTGCCGGACAGGCCGATCCTGCGCAGCAGCTTGTCCATTACAAAGGCCACGCGGGCAATATAGCCGCTGTCTTCCATTAAAGACAGGAAGAAAAACAGGGTGACGATGATGGGCAGAAAGCTGAGCACACTGCCCACGCCGGTAAAGATACCGTCGATCACCAGACTGTGGATGACCGGGTTCACATGCAGCTGGGTCAGCGCCGTGTCCGTTAGGGCGGAAAGACGGTCGATCCCCAGCTCCAGCAGCTTTTGCAGTCCGCCGCCGATCACATTAAAGGTTAAGTAGAATACCAGCACCATAATGCCGATAAAGCAGGGAATGGCGGTATATCGCCCGGTGAGAATGCGGTCGATCTTTTCGCTTCGAATCCGCTCCTTGCTCTCCTGGGGGCGGATCACCGTCTGTGCACACAGCCGCTCGATAAAGTCAAAGCGCATATCCGCAATGGCGGCGCTGCGGTCCAGCCCGCGCTCCGTTTCCATTTGGCGGACAATGTGCTCCAGCATCTCCTGCTCGTTGCGATCCAGCTGCAACTGCTGCAGGATCAGCGCGTCGCCCTCAATGGCCTTGGTAGCGGCAAAGCGTACCGGCAGCCCGGCGAGCGCAGCGTGGTCCTCAATCAGGTGGATTACGGCGTGAATACACCGGTGCACGGCACCGCCGTGGTCGTCTTTGTCGCAAAAGTCCTGCTTCAGCGGCGGCTCCTGCTGCTTGGCCACATGAACGGCGTGGCGAATCAGCTCGTCTACGCCCTCATTCTTGGCGGCGGAGATGGGAATGACCGGCACCCCCAGCATGGCCTCCATGGTGTTTACATCAATAGAGCCGCGGTTGCCCACCAGCTCATCCATCATATTCAGCGCAATGACCATGGGTATTCCCATTTCCAGCAGCTGCATGGACAGATACAGGTTGCGCTCAATGTTGGTGGCGTCCACAATGTTGATGATGGCCGTGGGCTTATCCTGCAGTACAAAGTTGCGGGAGACGATCTCCTCGCTGCTGAAGGGCGACATGGAATAGATGCCCGGCAGGTCCGTAACCTCCGTGTTTGGGTAGCCGCGAATGGCGCCGCTTTTGCGGTCCACGGTTACGCCGGGAAAGTTGCCCACATGCTGCTTGGCACCGGTCAGTTGGTTAAACAAGGTGGTCTTGCCGCAGTTTTGGTTGCCCACCAGTGCATAGGTCAGCACGGTACCGTCCGGTAAGGGGTGCTCGTCCGCTTTGCTGTGGAATTTGCCGTTTTCGCCCAGCCCCGGGTGGTCCTGGTCCTTGGCTCGGTCTTTGAATGTGTGACTGCGGCTGCGGCGCCCAATGGGCTGAATGTCGATTTGCTGCGCTTCTGCCAGGCGCAGGGTCAGCTCATAACCGTGCACCTGTACTTCCATCGGGTCGCCCATGGGCGCCAGCTTGATGACCGTTACCTCTGCTCCGGGGATCATGCCCATATCCAAAAAATGTTGGCGCAGCGCGCCCTCGCCGCCCACGCGCCGGATTACGGCGCTTTTGCCAACTTCCAGTTCTTTCAGCGTCATCGGTCGGTCTCCTTTTCTCCATATATTTCTATCTCTTTACTGTACTGGATTGCCTGGCTGTTAGTCAAGACTTACCTGTCTGCGGTAGCCAAATTTCTGCCGTGGAAAAAGCAAAAAAAGCCGCAAGGCCGGGTGGCTTGCAGCTTTTGGCGTCCCGTAGAGGATTTGAACCTCCGGCCTACCGCTTAGGGGAAGCCCCCCCGAGGGGCATTTTGACTCCCTACAAATCCCCGAAAATCCTTGATTTTACTGGCTTTTCTGGGATTTCACTGTTAGTAAATTCTCGTCCAAAACCTGCTAATTTTTCGTGGTTTTTTCACTTGTTTGAAATGGGAGAGCGCTTTTGGGGGGTGCTTTTTCAAAATTTCTTGAAAAAATTTTTTGCAAACAAAAAGCCGCCTATTTCCCTCGTAATCGAGGTCAATAGACGGCGGGTAGAATTATTCATGTTTTTGGTGTATGCGGGTAGAATTATTCATGTTTTTGGTGTATAATAGAAAAAGACAAATTTGAATTTGTAGAGTACCTATATTACAGAATAACTGATTATAAGACAGATGAACTACAGGGAAGGAGATTCGAGAAAATATGAGCAAAGAGATAAAATGGGCTGTACTGGGAACAGGTGTAATTGCAAATGAAATGGCTGCAGGTCTTCAGAAAATGGGTAAATCTCTTTATGCAGTAGGAAATCGAACCTATGATAAAGCGGTTGCTTTTGCAGAAAAGTATGGTATCGAAAAAGTCTATCCGTCAATCGATGAAATGTTTGCCGATGAAGATGTGGATATTATCTACATAACGACTCCTCATAATACCCATTATGGTTTTATGAAGAAAGCTTTGGAAAATGGTAAACACATCCTGGTTGAAAAATCTATCACTTTGAATTCTTCAGAACTATGCGAAATGATCAGCCTGGCAAATGAAAGAGGCCTTATACTTGCAGAAGCAATGACAATCTGGCACATGCCGATATACAAGGAACTGTGGAAGATCATAGAAAATGGAGAGCTTGGAAAAGTTCAGATGATAACGGTGAACTTTGGAAGCTTCAAAGATTATGATATGAAGAACAGGTTTTTTAATCGAAAATTGGCAGGTGGAGCAATGCTTGATATTGGAGTATATGCCCTAAGCATTGTCCGTAGCTTCATGGAAGAAAAACCCGAAAATCTGATGAGCCAGTGGAAGAGTGCACCGACCGGAGTTGATGAGCAGGCGACTATTCTATTACAAAATGATAAGGATCAGATGGCAACTGTAGCTCTTACCATGCACTCAAAGCAACCTAAACGAGTAATGATAAGTTGTGAAAAGGGCTATATAGAGATAATGGAGTTTCCACGTGCTGATAAAGCGATTATTACAGAAGCCTTAACCGGCGAAAAAAGGGAAATATCAGCAGGGAATACGGCAGATGCTTTGTACTATGAGCTTACAGATATGGAAACAGCAATTAATAGCGGAGATGCTTCTGTTATGAAACTACAGTATTCGATTGATGTAATGGATATTATGACAAGGCTTAGAAATGAATGGGGATTGAAATATCCTGAGGAAGAGTAAATCGGAAGTTAAATGAACAATTCCAGTTTGTCGTACTCACTTTAAATAATCAAAGACCGCTTACAAAAGTGTAGGCGGTCTTTATTCGTGTTCAGATATATTTGATTTTGAACTTTCTTTTCTTGGCTGAAAGCACCTTGCAAAGAATATCATCTACTGCGTCCGTGTATCTGCCTTGTGCTATCAGGCTGTTCTTCAAACGGATAAGTGATTGCAACACTTCGCTGTATTCGTCCTTGGAAAGGTATAAATGATATTTCTGTTCTTTCAAAACAACCACCTCCTGTTACCGCAATTATATAATAAGAAAGGGCATATAGGTAGTGTGCGATTGTCTCTTAACCACCCCTAAATGAACGAATTAACAGGGTAACAACCGCCTTGTCCATTAGCAGGAATTTTGCTCGTTTTTTTCTCTCATTAGCAGAGAGGGCATTTTCATTAGCAAAATAGCGAAAATCCTGCTAATTTTTATTAGCAAGCCGTACACCTGAAAGGCGGACGACATTAGTCTTAATTTCCATTAGCTGACGGAGAATTTGCTAATGAAAATCTGTGAATTTCACGATTTTTGTCTTTTCCCGTAAAAATGAAAAAACGCCGGAAACCCTTGGTTTTACAGTGATAAGGAAGTATTTAACCAACATATCACTAACGCTGGCAGACAGGTTTGCAAACAGAAACAGAGAGTTAATCACTTTCAAAAGTGGTCGCCTCTCTGTTTTTCTATCTCCGCATTGTTACGCAGTAGAACCCCTTTTTTGAGAGAAAAGGTATAAATCCCTTACCATTGATGTTTTCGTGCCTGTAAGACGCTTAAATCAAGGCTATTTTGCCCTCTATTGCGTAACATTACTATGGCAATTCATATAGCAGTTTACAGGGAACAAAGCTTATGTGAAGTTATGGCTTCCGGCGTTGGATTACCCGATATTGGATTTTCCGACATCGGATAATCCGGCGTCGGAAAATCCAACGCAATTAAATAAAGATATATAAAGTAAAGATTAAATAATTACGGATTTAATCAATTACCCATTCCATTCCTTTCCGTCCCCTAATTTCTCTCTACTCATAAAATCTCGGAACGGAAGTGAAAGGAAACGACAATACAGAAACAATTATCCATTCAAAAATTCATAATTCGTAGAGAGCGCAAGCGGTCTATCCGATTGCGCTCTTGGCTGCCACATAGCAAAGCCAGGGAAAGCCGTCAAGGACGCGAAGCGCGAAGTCTATCCTTGACGGCTTTCTCTGGCTTTGCTACTTGCTACCTGTCAAAACGGAATTGCAGGATAGCTTTGATAAGCTGTGCCTTCAAACGGTCTTGAATATCGTCGTTGATATGTCCCCGGTATTTGGACAGATACTTAATGTGTGGGCTATAATGCTGTAAAACAGCATTTATGGCTTCCGGCTCTCCGGCGACTGCCTTTTCAATGATTTCAAAGGGTATCAGTTTCTTGTTCCTCATGTTCTAATCTCTCCATTTCTTTTCGTAACTGTTTTAATGCTGCTAATTTCCAGTAATTCGCTGTACTTCTGCTTCTTCCATACTTTTTTCCGATTTGAGCGTCGGTATAACCGAAGAAATAGTACAGAAATAAAACATTGCGTCTATGGTCGGTCAATTTCAATAGTGCGTCGGCTAACCGCTTACTTGCGACAACAAACGCCTGCCCTTTTACAACAAAGACAGTCGGTTGTTCATACTGCTCAAAATAAGTATCTGTTGTGAACGGTTCAAGCGGCGTTTCGGATATTAAGTATTCAAGTGATACTTCCCGTTTCTGTTTCCGCCCGAAATCACGGTATGCGGTAAATGCGGTATTGCGAAGAACGACTTTGCAAAAGGCAGCAAAAGTGTACTCGATATGCTCCTTGTATTCTTCCGAGTAAATCATCTAACTCACCCCCTTTCTTCCCAGTAGGGGGCTATTACAGCAAACGCCCATGCGGTCGCAAAACCACATAGGCGTTTGGTAATATGAGTTATTTAAGTGTGTATAATGATATGTGTGTTCATACTGACAGCCGGAATATCCCGTTACATGGAATAGTCTTTTTTTGATGATTGAAGAATATCAATGGTACAGAAAAAGGACATGACGATACCTCCTTGATACCGCCATATCCTTAAAAAAGGGCGACTTTAATACACCCTCCGCATTTCCATTTTTGAAACAGGAAAACGGCGGCTAAATTTTTCAAATTATTTTGACATTTTAAATTGCAACGTCGATACAATAGTGGAAGCTGCTGCCGCGCAAATATGGCTTATAAGTACAGCAACCCATATTCCATTCAGCCCAAACCCTAAAAGGGAGAGCAAATATGCTAAAGGCATACGAACAACTATATAGTAAAAAATCATCAACATCATGCTTTTTGCAGGCTTGCCAAATCCATTCAACACACCAAGAAAGCTGTTTGTGACGGTATTTAAAACATACCCTACTCCTACGATTAAGAAGTAAACGCCAACAATAGCGGCAACATCAGAGCTTTTTACGAATAAGCAGGAAAGCTGTTTTGAAAATGCTACAATGATAATGGAAAGAATTAGGAGCAGCGCACACCCATATTTCAAAGCGCATTTTAAATAATCTCTGGCGCGGTCGGGGCGTTGCCCTCCAATGCACTGTCCAACGATTGTAGTTAAGACCATATTTAGTGCCATAGCCGGATAAAAAAGGATAGTTTCCAATTTTCCAGTAATTCCATACGCCGCAATCGCAGTAATACTGTATGTACTTACCAATGCAGTCAAAAATGTTGTGCTTACCGCCGGAATACTTTGTTGAATGATAGACGGTACAGCTTTCTGAATGAGGGGTAAAATATCCTTTTTTTCAAACCGTGTGATATGCAAAGCAAACAATTTTTTCTTTTTTAGATAAGCAACCATAAAAATCAAGCAAACAGCTTGTGAAAGCAGCGTTGCAATCGCAGCTCCATGAAATCCTATAAAGTGAATAAAAATAGGGTCAAGAATTGCATTTAAAATCGTAGATACTAACATAGCGGCGGCTTGAAACATAGAATTTCCAAAACTTCTCAAAACTGCCGTAAAGTATAGATACAAATAAACAGCAACATAGCCAAGAACATAAATTGCCAGATAACTATATGCCATGTCATAAGTTTCCGTTGGCGTGTTCAGAGCATTTAGGATAAAAGGCAAGGTCAGTTCAAGGACTAATGTAATCAAAAGGGAAAAGGCAATAGCAACGATAAGAGAAGTTGCTATAAGACTTTCTGTTTTTCGCTTATCTTTCGCTCCAATCGCTTGCGAAAGTAAAATTGATACACCGTTAGTAGCTCCCATAGCAACGGACGTGAGTATCAGAATAATGGGGGTTGAATTAGTTAATGCTGCATAGGCGGTTTCTCCTAAAAGATTTCCAATCCATAAACTATCAACAAGGTTGTAAGCCATGTTAAGAAACATAGCAGCAATCATAGGCAGAGCCATAGTCATTAAACAGCGTCTTGTATTTCCTCCAATAAAATCAATCTTTGTTGGCATAGTTAAAACTTCCTTTCTTTAAATGAATGAATAACATTCATATTTATGCTTTATTTAAGGGCAACCTATGAGGTAGCCGATTACCAAATCAATGGTATTAACCTCCATGTACGGAAGCAATAGTTTTTAAAATCTTCTCCGAAGCGTTCATACAGTGCTTTTTCTTCAACCTTAATTCTTATCCCGTAGCATATAGCTAAAAGTAGCAGGACAACCAACGGTGCAAAGACGGAACGGAAACAAAAGGCATTTCCAAGCATACTTAAAATTGTTCCGGCATAAGCGGGATTTCTGATGTATCGGTAAACCCCAGTCGTAACTAATTGTTGATTACTTCCCGTTTTGACAGATAGAGTAAAAGCGTGTCTTAGGCTCCAGACAGCATAAATGCGTAGTGTTGTTCCTATGAGGATAGCAGCTAGTCCCACATAATAAAAAGCATGGGGAAGAAGTATATCTCCCGCTATCTGGATAAAAGGTTGACTTCTGAAATAGGTGCTGAAATAGAAACTTCCCCAACACCCCAACATGACTATTAGAATTGTTCCATAATCACTATTTTTCTTATCTTGTTTCTTCAACCAACCTTTGAAATTATAAATCCATATACAGAGTTCTGCTAACATCATGTAGCTAATAGCATAGATGAAATAATAATATTCCTGTATGCTTGTAAACCGTGACGGGTCATTCATTCCTTTTTTCTCCTATTTGAATGAATGTCATTCAGTTAAATGCCGAAAGATTGCTCCCTATCAGAGCAGGGAGCCACCTTACAGCCTTAGTGCATATATCAGAAAATCACGAATACGTTTTTCTTTTTCTTCTGCGGTATAACTTCCGTCAAGTAAAATACCGATTTGCCCGTAAACGCAAAAAGAGGCTGTTGTTTGAATATCATTTATGCTGATTTCGTCTTTTTCTTTTGCTCGTTCAAGTAGCTTAGTAACTATTTTTGAAAGTTTTTCGCAGACTTTTAACATCAGTTGGTCGTGAAATTTTTTATTTTCCCCGACATGAAGCGTCTTATAATAATCGCTATTTTCTGTTTCTACCATAACGGACATTGTTTCCACAATTTCCTTCAATGTTCGTTTATCACTATCCGCCGGAATAGAAAAACGGCGCACAAGTTCCTCTGCATACTGGTCTATGGCACTGTCGAAAAGGGCTTCTTTTGACGGAAAATATCGGTAACACAATCCCTGTGCAACACCTATGGCTTTTGCAATATCAGTAATTGAGGTTTTTTCATAACCTTTTTCGTAGAATAACCGCATAGCGGTGTCTAATATTTCCTGCTTACGTTCTTCGGGTTCTTTCGTAATACGCATATTGCACCTCCTTTTTTTATAATATCAGTCCTTGCTTACAAAGTCAATGACTGAATATCAGTCATTTAAAAGGATTATTTTATTCCCCAAGCTATACAGGACGTATTTCCGATATGCTCCCAGAAAACTTTTGAAAAGTGACCGGAAAACAGTTCCCGTATTTCACGTTCTGAATAAATTTTTACATCTCCCTCCTTGCTATGTTTCATGTAGAAATTCATAATTGCCCGTCCGATTGCAGGCTGCCAGCAGTCACACATGATAAATGTTCCACCGGGTTTTAAAACTCTGCACACTTCTGAAAGCACTTTATCCGGCAGGGGGTAATGATGAAAGGAATCGTTGCAATAAACAACATCAAAAAAATTGTCGCTAAAGGGGAGATTTTCGCTGTCCCCTAATACAAGATTAACTTCATTTCCAAGTTTCTCTCTTGCTACTTCTAACATTTTTTCTGATAGGTCAATTCCATATAAAGTTTTGTCCCCGTTTTGCTGCAAAATACGTTTCATCATTTCGCCTGTCCCGCAGCCTAAATCTAAAGCTGTATGGTAAGGGAGTTCAGAAAGTTTTTTAAGCATGACAGGATATAAGGAACGCGCGTGTTGTCCTTTTATATCGTTATCATAAGTATCTGCTTGTTGATTGAAAGCTGTTTTTGAATTTTCTTTCACGTTAGCCATATTCAACCCTCCTTTCCGATACTTATCATAGCACTGTAAAATGAGAATGTCAATGAATAATGTTCATTCACAAGGCGAATAATATGCTCTACTATCCATACTATGATGTGTGTAATCATATCTTGAAAAGAATATGAAATATACAATGTAGTCGGGTAAAATAATTATGAAACAGAGTAAAGAAAAATTCGATTTCAAGTCTTTTGGGTAGCCATTATATTAAAGCGGCAAGAAAAGCAATGGGAACAGAGGGCAAATAGTTTATGCACAACGAAATAGTAAGTTAGAAAGTGTTGTAATCTTTGCAGATTGCAGCGTTTTTTTGGCATTTTGGAACTTTGTCCGTAGTAGGGAGTGAAACGGGAAATCTTAAACATTTTTGAAAAAAACCTCTCAAATCTTCGTCAAAATCGCACTATGCGGTGTTGTAGGTAGTGAGAGGAAAATCAGAGGGTTTGGGAAACTTCCCAACAAGCAAAAATCGTCCGCTGTCGGCAGACAGAAAACGGACGATTTTACGGAAAGGGTACCCCTTTCCTATGCTTGCTGAGAAACTTTTCTTCTATCAAACTACGAAAGGACGGGAAAGGAATGGAAAAGAAAGAAAGTATTGAAAACAGCGGATTTATGCCACAAAAGGGCAATCCCACACAAGAAACTGTCACTTACAAAATCGGCGGCACATTCTATGAGGTATCTACCTCTTGCGGCGGCTCGGAGCTGCTCTATGACAAGATGAAGCGGCTCATAAAATCAGAAACCGTCAAAACGCCTGCTGACAAAGAAAAAGAAGTCCGCTATAATGAAGATAGCAACCTGTTTGTCGGGCGTTCATTACAGGAGGAATGAACACATGACAGCAAATACATATATGCCCGAACAGATAACAGCATTATACGCCCGTTTAAGTCAAGAGGACGCATTGGACGGGGACAGCAACAGTATCGTTAATCAGAAAGCGTTATTATCCAAATACGCTGCCGACAACGGCTTTTCTAATCCGGTATTTTTTATTGATGACGGCGTTTCGGGAGTAACCTTTGACCGCCCGAATTTTAACCGTATGATAGCGGAGATTGAAGCCGGAAACGTGGGAACAGTCATAGTCAAGGATATGTCCCGCTTGGGGCGTGATTATCTGAAAGTCGGCTACTATACGGAAATCTTTTTCGTGGAAAGAGATGTGCGCTATATCGCAATCAATGACGGCGTAGACAGTGCGAAAGGCGATAACGATTTTACCCCGTTCCGCAATTTATTCAATGATTTTTATGCAAAGGACACAAGCAAAAAGGTACGGGCAATCAAGAAAGCGCAAGGCATGGCAGGAGAACATCTGACAAAGCCGCCTTATGGCTACAAGGTTGACCCCGCCGACAGGAAAAAATGGATTGTGGACGAAGAAGCCGCCGTTGTGGTAAAGAAGATTTTTGATTTATGTGTTGCCGGAAAAGGACCTATGCAGATAGCAAAAATTCTGACTGCTGACAAGGTACTTACTACCAAAGCCCACTATGCAAAGCAAAAAGGCAAGGTGCTTCCGGAAAACCCGTATAGTTGGAATGAAAGCACGATTGTAGCGGTTTTAGAACGTATGGACTACTGCGGGCATACGGTAAACTTCAAAAGCTATTCCAAATCCCACAAGCTGAAAAAGCGTATTCCCACCACAAAGGAACAGCAAGCGATTTTCCGCAATACACATGAAGCAATCGTTGAAGAAGCTGTCTTTGAACGGGTACAGGAATTAAGGGCAAATAAACGCCGCCCCACAAAGGCAGAACGGCAGGGAATGTTTTCCGGCTTAGTATTCTGTGCGGATTGTGGAAGTAAACTGCACTTTGCCACCTGCAAGAGTTTCAATGGATCACAAGACCACTACCGCTGTGCAAGGTACAAAAGCAATACGGGAGATTGTACCGCACACTTCATCAGAGAGGAAACGTTACAGCAGATTGTCCGGCAGAGGATATTTGCCGTAACTGCACTGTTCTTTGACGATATAACCGCATTTATGAATTTGATACGCCAACAGTGGTTTGATGAAGCAGAAAAAGAGATGAAGCGCAAGCGGCGTGAGGTCGGACAGGCAAAGAAACGGATTGCAGAACTTGACCGGATTTTCAAACGGATTTATGAGGACGATATAAACGGCACAATCAGCCATGAGAGGTTTTTGAAGCTGTCCGCAGAATATGAAGCAGAACAACGGGAATTGACGGAAAAGGTAAATGCCGAACAGAAAGAAGTCGATACCTACGAACAGGACAAGAATGACTTTGACAGCTTCGCCGCCGTTATCCGCAAGTATGTAGGGATAACAGAATTAACGCCTACAATCGTCAATGAATTTATTAAGCAAATCGTTGTCCATGCACCGGAGAAAATAGACGGCAAGCGTTTTCAGAAAGTGGATATTGTCTTTAACTTTGTTGGAGAAATCCATTTTCCTACCGAACCGCAGACAGAAGCAAAAGTTACCGAAAAACAGGAAAAGACGGCATAGCCCTTGTAGGGGCTATACCGCCTAATCAGAAGATATACTTCCTTGTAACCCGAAACCCTTGATTTTACTGGGTTTTCCGGCGGAGTTTTTGGCGTCCCGTAGAGGATTTGAACCTCCGGCCTACCGCTTAGGAGGCGGTCGCTCTATCCAACTGAGCTAACGGGACGGGTGTAGGTATTTTGTTTGAAAATGATGTAGGGGTCGATACCGACATCAGCCCACATAATCCCTCAGTCACTTCGTGACAGCTCCCTTTACAAGGGAGCCAAATCGGGTACAACATCTTAGCCCCCCCCTTGAAAAGGGTGACTCCCCGCAGTGCGGGGAGATGTCGCGCAGCGACAGAGGGGACGGG